>JGI20214J51088_10000409_pt1 | contig 30325 bp, 29 predicted proteins | sample WetSurMetagenome_FD_51088 | JGI IMG/M metagenome (IMG submission 51088) | reverse complement strand
TATATCCACGAAGGTGAAGCCTCAGTTTCCCCATATTGATTATTCTTCACAATTCAGACGGCTCTTCATGCATCATTGGCTTCATGCAGAAAGGCTCCAAGCTAGAACATAAACATTAATGAAATTAAAAAAGTAAAACCTACGGGAAATTTTTTATTTTACACGGACGATTTTTACTTTTCCGAGTATTGCCCAGTACTCGATTTCTGCGCCAGCAATAAGCTTGGCTTTGAGTTCTGGCTCATCTGGGAAGGGTGCATCTAAGTATTCGTAGGTTTCTAGGTCCATTATTTGCACGCCTGTTGGATTAATAGCAAAAACTTGACCCGCTCTTTTGTCGATTATTGGGACTTCTGCACCAAGATCGACGGGTTTTACGAACTGTCTTTTTTGGCCGTCGAATACGCCTATTGCGACGATTCTTGCTTTCGCTGATCCGTGTTTTCCAGGTTTAGATTTAGCTATGTCTACTATGCGGCATGGTTCGCCTTCAATCATCATGTAGCCGCCTACGCGTAGTTCTCCAACATCTACTGGTCTGCTCATACGCTCACCACAGGTTAGTTCTATTTAATGCAATTCAGAACAACACCCATATATAGATTAAGGTTTACGCTAGTAACTGAACGGTGGAAAAAGTGTTCAAAAGTGTGGGTTTAGTTGCCCGCTACGATAAAAAGTCGGCGCTTAAGCTAACCGAGGAACTATCGGAATATCTGAAAGAGAGAGGTTTGACAGTTTACGTGGAAGATAGCCTCNCTGATAAAATTAGTTCAAAAGAAGAATTTATTCCACTCGCAAAAATGAAAACCGATTTTGTGATAGCANTCGGCGGCGACGGAACCATACTGCGAACATGTATCACTGTCCCTAAACCTGAACCTCCTATTCTAACAATCAATATGGGAGTCAGAGGATTTCTAACAGAAGTCGAGCCAAAAGACACTTACAAAGCTGTCGATAGAATCCTAAAAGGCGATTATAAAATAGAAAAATGCGCAAAACTAGCCGTTACAGTTGGTAAAGAAAAGTTGCCTGACGCGCTAAACGACGTTGTAGTTTCTGCCTGTGAACCTTCAAAGATTTTATATACACAAGTATTCAAAAACCAAAAAACCATCCTNAAGAGTCAGGCTGACGGATTAATTGTTGCAACCCAAACAGGCTCAACGGGATATTCCCTTTCTGCAGGAGGACCAGTCTTAGACCAAGAAGTAGATGGTTTTGTCCTGACACCTATTTGTTCTTTAACTGTGTTCCGTTCGCTTGTGTTTCCCGCTGACTCCACCCTTTCCTTTAAGGTTGAACGCCCAAAAGAGATACTTGTTTTGATCGATGGCAATTATCGGAGACTCACAAGCGCTGACGAGACCATAAAAGTCACCAAATCCAACAACATAACCTCATTTATCCGCTTTGAGACGGACTTTGACCTTGAAACGGACTTTTACGATAGGTTGCGTAATAGGTTACTCTTCAAGGGAACCTAATGAACAGCTCCAGAAACAGTCCANGTAGAAGAATTATTGTCTTAGATTCTTCTGCTTTTATTGCTGGTTTTGACCCTTTTTCCCTGAATGAAGAACAAGTGACTGTGCCCAAGGTTGAGGAAGAAATCCGCAGAAACTCTATTGTTAAAATTCGGTTTGAAATGGCGATTGAAAGCGGCAAACTCAAGGTTAAGGCTCCAACACAAGAGTCCCAAGTCAAAGCTGAAGCCTTTGGGAACAAGATGGGAGACACCTCTAACCTGTCAGAAACAGATAAACAACTTTTAGCTTTAGCCTTTGAAATGAAAGCTGTAGGTTATACTCCTCAATTAGTTACCGACGATTATTCAATTCAGAACGTTGGCACAAAAATGGGTATAGATTTTTTATCGTTAGCAACGTTGGGTATAAAACAACTTTTAGAATGGATAAGGTACTGTCCAGCATGCTACAAAGAATACGCCGCTAATAGCAAATTCAATGAATGTCAGGTCTGCGGCACAAAGCTAAAAAGAAAACCGAAGAGACAAACTAAAGGGCAAAAATCAAGATAAGCCTATTATAAAAATAGCAAAAGCAAGACTAACAGTAAGCCTTCTACTCCAAAGATAGGAAACACAACTTGTTTTGCCTTCAAAATCGCTTTGTCAACCAGGGTCGTCACAGATTTTAAGCTTTCTTCACCTATTACCCTAACTTGCGGCACAACAAAAGTCCGGCATCCAGCAGTGCAACTTTCAAGATTTTCTTCGGCATTCTTTGCTACTTCGCTGATGTACTGAATAAGCAAGGCATGGTCCATGACTTCGCCAACAGGATGGTAACCTCGTCTTCCAGTAATCGAAGCGGTAACTGCATGGGTATCTGTTGTAAAGACTTCGCTGGCACCAAACCCTAATGCTGATAGAGCGTCAAGGATTTTTTCTCGTAGACCAGGAACCATGTTATTGCCATCCATAACTATGTAAGCTGTTTTCTGGTTTTCTACTTGGACAACTATCGATGTTATTCCTCCTGCGCCCATGCCCGCTTTCAGATTGAATTCTGCAGGAAAAACTGTGGCGGAGCCAACGCTGAAGGTTTTTGTTGGCATCGCAATGGCTTTTTGCAGGCACTTAGAAGCCGCCCGCTGCAAATCATCCAGATACTCGGCTGTATCGATTATGTTAGTTAAGCAGTTATGGCAATTTACAATCAATGCACTAGTGAGCCCCAGTTTTTTTGCTTCCTCAATGACTATTCGTCCCAGCTCTTGAGGCAAATCTTCAGTGGTTTTAGGAGCGAGTGTAAAAGATAAGAATGCGGTGTCTCCGAAGATTTGGCAGGAAGCAGTTGCGGCGCCGTGATTGGCACGGACAAGAGGAGAAGCTAAAGCAACTTGAGTCTTAAACTTTGAATTGGCGATTACCTGCGTAGCTATCTTATAGTTTTGAACTTGTGAAGCTAAATCAAGTTCATGCCCAAGAATGCCCAATGGAACACATACGTTACTGCCAAACTCTTTTTCGACTTCCCGTTTGAGAAGCGAAGGTAAGAGGCTGCTGCCTATGTTTTTGAAAGGACCCGGATGCACTTGGGGTACGATAATGGCTGCCTTGGGTTTGGAAGCATCAAACTTCAACAGGGTAACTTCTATATCTGCGTCTCCACCTATCGCTTCAAGATGCTTTTCGAGGGGTTCGTTTTGATCGGTGACCCAGTTAAGCAAAAATGCCTTAAACAGTGATAGTGCTGATAATGAATAGGTTTTTTTACCTAAACGATCGATAGATGAAAGCAGCAGATGCACAGCAACAAAACCAATAATGGGGGATAGTACAAGGAAGGGCAGAATCTGCAAGATAATTGTGTTTGAAATAATTGTCCAAAAAACAATAAAGGCAATAATGCTAAGGACAGGTTCAAGTAGAATTGACAGGAGCTTTCTCCATCTGGTTGCTGTGGAGGTTGCGTTAAAAACTAAAACCCTAAGCGTAACCACCGCGGCGAAGCCTAAGAGACTAAGTTTTACCCACAATAACCAGCCAAACCAAAAACTTAAGCTGACGCCCAAAAAGATGAAAACAAGCCATATACCCCAACAGACTGCTGATAATGCTAAGGTTCGTCTCATTGAAAATATAGGGTCTTTTTTGAGCAGAGATTTGCTTACGATTATGCCGGTTAGGTATGTTATGGCGAAAAGGGAAATGCCCAGAGTTAAACTGCTTAATGAGAAAAAGAGTAAGAGGGTGGAGAGGTTAATTGCGATGATGCAGAGACCGGCAACTACCAAAAGGGTTTTTTTGTATGATGGAAGGGAAAACATCGAGGAGTAATGTTTGCTTGCATTATCCATTGAAGTATTAAGAGAACTGTCAGGTACCATGTTTCTCTCATTTATGAAACCAGGTAGCCCTATTAAAAATTTGGCTTAGGAATTCTGCTAGTTAAGGACAGGAAATACATTAATGTGGTTAATAAAAAAAAGTCAAAACAACGTTTTAGCATAAAGAGTGCTAAGTGTAGGATATAAAAGCTATTTTTCAGTAGTTAAAGTCGAAAACCAACATGTTTTGGCAAGGGAACTGTTTTATCCCTAGAAGNCTTATCTTATTAGTTTGCGAACTCTATGCCAGATCAAGACTTGCCCCTCTCAATATTCCATATGCTGGAGCGAAACGTGGGCAAAAAAATCAGGGTAATTCTAGACCCCGCTTACGGTTTTGAAGGTACTTTAATGGCGGTAACACATGAGCCGTCAGGAATCTGGCTCTCTGACGCTGAAGCAATCGTTTTAAGGTCAACCATAGCCCAGCCTATTCCTCAGGTTGCAAGTCGAGAAGAAAGAAGCGAATTATTCTTGCATCTTAACTCTGTTCAAAGAATAGAGGTCTTGCACCCTACGCCAACTAGAAGATAAAGCGTTTATGGGAAGAAAACTTTAGCCAATACTGATATTACTATAAGTGAAACAGCGAAAACCACAAGCAACTCTGGCCTGATTTTTACGCCTTCGGTTTCTTCCTCAAAGAACCTTAACAAACCTGCACTTGCAGCAGGCATTGGACCGGAATCTTTCTTCTTTTTTCTCATGCCCATTAGATATCGCTACCTAGTTACTATGTTACATGCGTAGTATTCGCCTAAACTAATTAATCTTGCGCCAAACCTCAGCAATCTCACCTTAGAGGGTCATTTGGCTACGCTAATATGGAGAGTATACTATCGGCGATTTTCAATAGTATTTGTATTCTTAATCTCATAATTTTTTCTTATATATTAAATCATCAACGAAAACATAGAAACCCATGAATAATCAATCCTATACTTTAAAGTCATCAAAAAATTGACTTTAAAAGGTGAGCAAGCTGCAAATCCATGAATTCCAAGAAATGATGAAGCGTCTCTATTTGAAACGTGATTCCAAACGTGGAATAGATGGAACTTTCAACTGGCTTACAGATGAAGTCGNGGAGTTAGGCCAAGAGCTCAAAGGAACCGACAAAGAAGCTACCGAAAAAGAGTTTGCGGATGTTATTGCTTGGCTTGCATCCCTTGCCAACATTATAGGCGTAGACCTTGAAAAGGCTGCCTTGAACAAATACAACTTTAAATGCCCAAAATGCCAAAGCTCACCATGCACTTGCACTTTCTAACCGAGACGTTTCTGTCCAAACCCCGTCACTAACCAAACATATCGCCTGCTACCCTTTCGTTCGACAGTGCCCTCGTTTTCGAGTAATCTAAGATGGTAAATTACAACGCCGTAAGTTAAGCCTGATTCATTTGCAATCTTGCAAGCCGCAAAGCCTTGAACTTCAAGCAAAACCAAGATTTTGGTTCTAGCCACAAGGCCGTTATGCACATTTCTGATTTGCGTTAGGTAAGCGTTAGGATGCATTTTTTCTTTGATGTTATCATCCACCGATCAATAAATTGGCAGTTTAACTTGAAAAGCTTTAGCTACTTGAAGTCAAAAAGTGTAGCTTGCTTAGGTTTCTTGTTATCAAACATCATAGTTATCTCTTCCTTGATTAAATCCATCCGTTGTGTGTAGTACTTGGGCAAACCATACTTATCCACCAGTTGTTGAGCAGCTACTAGATACTTCTCTATTCCACCTCGATAAACCGTAAGTGTTAGTTTGCCTCCGCAAATCGGACATTTCCCTTTAAGAGGAAGACGACGGAACTTCTTGTTGCAGGATTTACATCGGAACCCCTGAGTAGAGAAGGCACGCAAGTTTCCGGCGATGTCACGCATAAAGTGCGTGTTCAGGACCTTAAGGGCTACTTTCCTTGCATCAACAGCGTCTATTCTTTCTCCAAGTTCCAGCTGCATATGAAGTTTATCTATCATCGATTTGAATTCCTTATACGAGCTGTTTGCGTTCCCCAGGTTAATGTTAGTGCATGGAGTGGTATATTGGAACCCTTCAAACTGTGCTTCTGTTCCCAATCGGTGACTAATAACATCCATTAAGGCGCTGGCGGGTCTTGCATCAAACTTCTGCAAAGTTCTTTTGTAAAACTCAACAGGATAGGTGGCGCTGACGTCAAAGTCGTGTGCTTGTCTTTGAACCTCTTTAGTGTTCACAAAAGGAATAAGCAAGATGGGCGCATCCATAATTCCTCCGATTTGCGCAGGCAAATAGATACGTGAAAAGTTAATCAGCGTATCGAGCGCAAGCATGATGGCATCTTCGTCTCCGTCACAGTCACGACGTTTAGCCGAATGCCAAACAGGATGAGCATAAATCACATTACGATCTGTAAAACCAACCACCCTGCCCAAAATGCAAGCACACGTGTGCGGCGCCAACCCAAAAAGCAAGTGACCAACCAAGTCTTCTGCCTTCTTAACGTTATAGAAGGCAGGTTGCTTGTACACGCGAGTTAATAGGTCGTCGATGAATGCGGCAATTTGGACAAAGTATTCTCCTGCACTCCACGGAATAACGACATCTTGAATTTTTAGTTCACAGACTTGGTTAGAGTCAGTCAAAGGCAATCCATGAGTATCTGCGAGGTAACCCATCTGGTGCATCTTTTCGATCGTTACACTGACTTCGGCGGGTGTAATATGTGTTAGAGGCGCGTTTGTGGCGTCGAACCTTATAGTACCGTCCTTGTATACAGATAATCCATGCTTTGCTCGTAAGATACCTTTTTCGATGAGTTCAGGGGTCTTGTCTGCGTTGGTTAAGCCTTTAACGCCACGCAGTATTTTGGGCGCCTGGTAGCCAAGGTTGCTTGAAGCTTTGTCTACTTGCTCTTTGAAGTTTATAGGTTGTCGCTGGTATAAGACCCCGTCTGTTTTGCAGGTTGAGCAGCCGCTGTCTTTTACTGTTCTTCCGCATCGTGGGCAGCTTTTCTCGCGGATAGTTTCGCAACCACAGCTGCCACATTTAACTTTGAGCGTGTAGGTTTTGCAGTCGGGACATTTGCGCTTAGCCAACTCGACAAACACTGGACCTTGCCGCGCTGCTTCCATCAGGTCACGATGGGAACCACCCTTCAAACCAACCGGAAAAAGCACATGGACGTTCGGCTTCATCTCACGGTGTTTTGCTTTTTCGGGTCTGCCCATTCGTCCGCCTACATAGGTAGGCGCCTTATCTTTGACTTGCACATTAGATAACATAGCCAGCAACTCTAGTACAGAAGTGGCCTGCAAAGGCTGAGTTAACCTTGGAGTGCCGTAACCAAGAGTGAACCCGAAGGCAGCTGCATCTTCACCCGTCATCACCACTTTGCCGTCGACTATTCTATGGGGTGCAAAAATTTTTTGAAGCGACTTAACGGCATCTTCTTTGCTTGCTCCCGTAATTTTAGAGATTCCACCATTTTCTACGGTTACTTCGCAGGAAGCCAACCAATTTCGCAATGATTCGACTTCTTCAACAGCAGATAACCCAGTCCAGAAGAAAGTACAATTAGGGGATAGTGGAACACCCAGTTTTTGGCTAAGCACTATCGCCTTCTTAACAGTGGGCTTGTTTAGAAACGGGTCAACAATGAAACTCTCCAACTCTTCCACGGAAAGCTCGCAAGCATCTGCAGTTTTTTTAAAGTCAGTTCCATATTTAGCTGATACTGCATTCTGAAGGTCTTTACTCCACCATTCCTCCACGTACCCTGAGGGCGGAAGTGTCTTGTTGCAATAGAGAAAATCGCCAAAGTCAACGAGAATATCTCCTAGGAAGAGAATTTTTTGAATCTTACCTTTAACGTCGCCGAAATTTTCAAGCGATACACGAACTACCGAGTTGTCCTTGAGCAAAACCACAGGCTGTTCGATGCTATCGACGGGCATCGTGACACCACCTTTACCAGGCAATTCCAGTCGCATCTGTGTGCCGGCTGCAAGAAACCTTTCAACTACGGCCATCGTAGCAGGATGAATACCCACAGCGGATAGACCAGTGTTCCGCGATCTGCCATACCTTAGGCGAAAACCGCCACGGGTTGAAGGAAAAGCGAAAATCGGACGTCCGGCGATTACATCATCCATAAATCCACCGGATTTTTTCTCGGATTTCTTCTTGAACTCTTTTAGCCAGTCCCAGCCTTGGAAACCTAACTTGTCGATAATTACGTAGACTTTTTGCGCGCGTCCTACTATCCCGTCGTTTACAACTCGGAGGGCGCCACCACGGACGCGGTTTGTTTCAACTCGTTGCAAGTTCCGGTATGATGATACCTCAACAGGATCTGATTCAGTTCCAGTGCATTCTACGGGAATTAGGTTTAGTGCTTTTCGAAGCTCTTCATCTGGAATATGATACTGAAAACGCCCAACTGATCGTTCATAGAGGCGCAGTTCTTCAACAAAACGAGAGACCTCATCTTCGGTGGGCTTATATCTGTCTAGGTTGAGTTCCCGACGCACATAATCACCCACTACTAAAGTTAGTGCTTGGTCTGTGCCGCCTGCTGAACGAATAGGTCCAGCAAAATAGATTGCAAGATAACGAGATCTGTCAGCGTTTGTTTTAATTTTAACTTGCGCGATACCTTGAATCGGTGCCGCGGTTAAGCCCTCCGTGAAGATTGCAAGCGCTGTTCGAATCGCTTGCTCAGCCAACTGTTCTTGATCCATTTGGGCGAATTTGCCTTGGGCAATCTCTTGAGCGACCTTAAATGCTATTTCTTCACGGGGTATTTTCCTGCTGAGCTCACGGATGCTAAGGGCTACACCTTTGGGTCCAACCAAGCCTTCCACCAAATCAGCAATATCTTGAGCTCTTATGCATTCTGTTTTTAGAGCGGGATCGAGCCCCATAATTCTGGCGCTGTCGCTTATAGCATAAAGTTGTCTTAGCTGGTTTTCCAGTGTTTCAATGTAGTTTTGATAGCTCTTGCTGATATTCAAGTTGACAACTCTTCTGCAAGATATAGATAGATGGGTTATTTTGGCTTTCTAAAACAAGAACAAAAACAGAAACTAAAAAATAATCTCAAGATTTATCTTGTTTTTATCGCTGTAATGATTTCGGATATTCGCTTGTTTGCGTCGTTTGATTCTGTGACATTCCCCGTGACAATTATATCAGCACCTGCTGAAGCCGCTGTGAACGCCTGTTCTTTACTTCTTATGCCACCTCCAACTATCAAGGGAACATCGATCAGCTGTTTAACAGCGCGTATCATTTCAGGAGGCACGGGGTTTGCAGCTCCAGAGCCGCCTTCAAGGTAGATAAAACGCATACCAAGATATTGACCTGCCAGAGCATGAGCTGCTGCAAGCTCAGGCTTGTTGTAGGGAACTGATATTGCTTTTCCAACGATTCCAGCAGTTCCACCGTCACCGACAATGATGTAGCCCATAGAAATCGGTTCTAAACCATATTTCTTAACGAGGGGGGCTCCCAGAATTTGGGCACCTATAAGGAAATATGGGTCTACTGAGTTTAGCAGGGACATGAACCATATCGCGTCTGCATGGCTACTTATTCCTGTGACGTTATTTGGAAAAAGAATAGTGGGAATATTCACTTTCGATTTTATTGCTTTTATAACGTCGTCAAGGTGATTTTCAGAAACAAAAGTTGAGCCTCCAATCATTATGGCGGCTGTTCCGCTGTTTTTGGAACTTTCAGCAATCTGCGAAGCTGTTGAGGCCGTTACTTTTTCTGGGTCTATGAGCGTTATATGGATTGAGAGGTCGGTTTTTATTTTTTCAAGCAAGTACCGCTCTATAGGTCCAAGCATACAAAGGATCCTTCAATTACTCTTTTTTTATTACTGGCGTTCTTTTTTGGGTGCCGTAAACACTGTCGGTTAACATGCAGTAAACATCAACTTCGCCTTGTGCTGACTTAACTGGGAATTCTTCTTTAAGACCACAGCTGCTACATTGTGCAGTCGCATGACCACCTTCTTCCCTAACAATTTCTACTCTCACGGTTTCTTTTCCACATCTAGGGCAAGAGAAAAACTTTGGCAATCTTTTCTTTGGTATATGAACAACTTTTTTTCTTCTTCGCCCCATACGATAAACCTTCTGCACTTGTTTGGTAATGTTCATAATATTTATGCTTGTCCTTAAATACTTGCCTACTAACCATCGTTAATGAGGCTGCCATTGGAATTGAAGTTGACGCCGTCTCTGTTAGAGATAGATTTTTTGGAGACTCAAAAAAGAATCTGTAGATTCATAAAAGAATATATCCAAAATACGGGAGCAAAAGGCATCGTTCTCGGACTCTCCGGAGGAGTTGACAGTGCAACCATCGCGGGTCTGTCGAGCCTGGCAGTCGGGGGTGAAAACGTCTTAGGTCTAATGCTGCCTGAAAAGGAAAATTTTAACCAGAAAGATATTGATGACGCTAAAATTGTTGCAGAACTATTTCATCTGCAAACACAAGTCTGCGACATGTCCGACGTTCTGGACTACTTCTATAAGAGCATCCCTGTTTTTGACCAATTAGACAGACTCTGCAAAGGTAACATTAAGGCTAGGACACGAATGATAAACCTATATTACTACGCCAACAAACAGAACAGAATCGTCTGTGGCAGCTCCGACAAGTCCGAAACGATGATGGGTTACTTCACGAAGTGGGGAGACGCAGCAGCTGACATAGCGCCAATAATCGATCTCTACAAGACACAAGTACGCAAACTCGCAATAGATATTGGCATACCCCAAGAGCTTGCGTTGAAACCATCGACACCTGCGCTCTGGCCAAATCAGTTAGCTGAATTAGAACTGGGAATTAAATATGAGACTTTAGATCTTATCCTCTATGGCCTTGAACGCTTCTTAACAACCGAAGACATCGCGGTTCAGTTAAGTCTTGAACAAAGTTTAGTGGATAAGGTAAAAGCTCGTTGGTTGGCAAACGAGCATAAAAGAAGAATGCCTATTGCACCTAAAATTGGGTTTAGAACTGTGGGAAACGATTTTAGGCTTCCGAGACATATTTATTAAAAGTGGAAAAATGAAAGAAAAAATCAAACTTGCCCTGTGCCAGATAAGTAGTAAACGAGAAAACAAAACCGAGAACTTGCAAAAAATTAAGAATTTCACCTTAGAAGCAAAACGACAGGGTGCAGATATAGCCATTTTTCCCGAGATGTGCTTAACAGGATATGTTATTTTAGATCAAGTATATGGGTTAGCTGAAACGATTCCTGGAAAAACAACAAAGAAGATATCGGCGCTAGCCAAGGAAACAGGCATGCACATCATTTTTGGAATGCCCGAACTGAGCGAAAAAACCCGAGCAACCGTTTATAATACAGCCGTCTTTATTGGACCACAGGGTTTAATCGGTAAATACCGAAAAATGTACTTGCCAACTCATAGCGTGTTTGAGGAGAAACGCTATTTCCGACCCGGATATGAGCCAGCAGCTTTCCAAACGGAAATCGGTAATATTGGTTTAACAATTTGCTATGATGTTTTCTTTCCAGAAGCGTTTAGGTTGCCCAGATTGAAGGGTGCACAACTCATAATCTGCATTTCAGCTTCACCGGCTGTGCGCAGAGGCTACTTTGAAATCTTAACGGCTGCTAGAGCCTTGGAAAATACGGCATACCTCGCATACGTTAACCTTGCAGGTGTTGAGGATGGGTTGCAGTTCTGGGGTGGAAGTCGCCTTGTAGGTCCAACAGGCGACGTTTTAGCTAAAGCAAAATATGATGAAGAGGATTTTGTAGTCTGTGAAGTCGATTTTGGCGATTTGAGGACCGCTGAAACATTCATTCCTACTCTCCGCGACCTCAGACCGGAGCTTTATGTCCAGTTAAAGAGGCTTTCAGAGCAAATTTAGTACCTTACAAATTTAATCGACATCTTACAGTTTGGCATCACAGGCGAATCACAGGGCTGTGATATCAANTGATTTGGGTTTAAATCATGGTTTTTTGGTGATATCACGGACTTTTGCGATGGTGTCACATGTGAGACACTAAAGGCAAAATATGTTGTAATGAAAGATTAGCTGCTAAAACTGTGTTTTATTTCGCCAGGAATGCTAAAAAAAACCGTGTGGTAAGTTTGAAGGGTCTACAAAAGTGCATTTTTTATGTAAAGTTTAAGCATATTAACTAAAAAAAGCACCGAGATTTTAGGCTTTATTATGTTAAATGTACCAAATCATTGCACGATTTAAAAAAGGTCTTACATTTATCGGCTTTTTGGCATTTAAGGGTAATTTCCACCGTTTTATTTAGCTGTTTTTAAGGTTTAGGAGACGCCTAAAAGATAAAAAGCAGGGTTAGTATACAAATCTGTATCCATTTGAAGTATGGAGGAAATCACTGATTTGAAGCTAAAAGACGGGGTAACAGCATGGCTAAACGGGGCGTTGAATGACCCTATTGTACAAATTCTGGCAAAAAATAGTCATTTAACAAAAACCCAACTTGAAACGTTGCTTATTAACGTTTTAGCTGAGAATATATCAGGTAAACAGCTAAAGTATGATGAAAAGGCGGCTTTAAGGCTAACAAGGGCTAAAATAAGCCGCGGATCGTTTAATAGGACCTTAAAACAGTCCAATGAAAACGTTATTAAATCCATCTACACAGTACTACTTCTAGGTTATTTGGGTGTCTTTGAGACTACAACTCTCGACCCGTACCTCGAAATAGCTAATAAACTGCATGAATATGTCGAGGCACACCAGGAAATACCTAGCAAGGAAGAGGAACTAAAAGATCACTTAAAAGTGATAGAAATCATCAGAACGGAGCTCGAAACGAGCTTAAAACGGCTTTCTAGTCCATCAGAAGAGCTTTTGTGACGTCACAAATCACAGAGCATTAAATCATTTTTCGCAAACCTATTAAAAAGGAAATTACATTTTTCACAGGTTCAATTTTTAGACATTATTCCGCGAAATAAGGTCAAATTAGAGTTATTTTAAATCATTTATAAGAACAAAGAGAGACCATTTCAAAGTTTTGTGATGTGTGATATCATACCAAGCAATATAATGANACCACCGATAACCTTAAATTTCCATGGAGAATAATGTGATGTGTGATGCAACCTTGAGATCACGTGGATCACGGTTGAGTCACGATCAAAATCACGGTGGAGAAAATCACGGTTGACCTCACATTAGTAATCTTTGGAGTAATATTGGCTTTAACAGCGGTAGCTGCGTATGAATATTACCATCAAATACGCATGGCACACAGAGAATACAAGAAAGCTAGAGAAGCCATTGAGGATATTGTCCTAAGCTTCGACCGTGAATTAAAACGTGAAGCCTGCAAATTTGACGCAATGGTATCCAAAGTCGACGGTGGCTACACCATAGCAGATGCCACCTCCCGAAAAACAGACAGATTAGAGAGCAAAATCGAACCACTCGAAACCCAACTTAGCGCACTTAGTCAATCACAGCAAAAGATGTTTCAGACAATTACCCAGAACGTATCAGAAAACATACAAAACAACATAACTATTACTTCTGGGCTGTCCGCATTAGAAATAAAGCTCCAAGACATCTTAGCTACTCAAGAAGCGCTCAAAAATAGAATCGCAGTGTTCGAGCAACAAATCCAAAAAATATCCCTAATACCACCACAAAAAGAGGTTAGAACAGAAATTCTTCTGCCGCCTGTGCCCATTAGACGCGACAAAGCTTTATCAGCTCTAACTGATACGGAGATCACAGTTCTTGAAACGCTCCTAAAAGAAGGCGCGAAGACTGCTCCGGAAATTAAAGAGAAAGTCCACCTTAGTAGAGAGCATACTGCGCGGTTGATGAAGAAGATTTATGAAGAAGGATATATTGAGAGGGAAGCAGGCAAAATTCCATTCCGCTATACTATCAAGAAAGAAATGGAAGCTCTGCTACAGAAAGCTGAACCTCCAACAACTTAACAACAAAAANNTCTATCTTGATTNACAAGTTAACGCTGTATTGTGAAGAGATTGTGAATAGGTGTGAAAGACTTGTAAGTTATTTTATGCGTTGCTTGATTGCCTGTGGAATGTTTGGCGCAGTCTTGTACTTGAGGCTGTTTGATCCGCCAGTTCTCATCAGCATACCTTTCGTAGCCATCCTTGAGAGGTAAGTGGAGACAGTACTTAGGCTAACTGGCTCTTTAAGTTCCTGCTCGTAAATGGACTGAATATCTTTAGAAGAGAACCAAATTAATGGGAAATTCTTCTGGATAATCAGTTGAACTTTCTCAAAACGTGACAAGACACGGTTAGGCATCACTGGCTCTGTGCTTACAGTTGGACCTTCACCGGGTGTACCCCCTAGCAATTCGACAAGATCAAGTAGACGGAGAGCTTTATCTCGGGTTACTTGACCCTCAAAAGCAATGGTATAACGATTACCATCGCTATCGAAAAGCTCAACACGTATTTTACGAGCCGGCATCCCAGATACACCTTAAGGTTGTTCACAACTTTACACTTCACACCTTAAAGCTGTTACGGTGAATCAGAGACACATGAAAAGGTGATTTAGTGCTTATATCTGTTGAATCAGTTGTTTTTGAATCCTTTTCACTATTACCAGCTTCACAGATAAATGAATATGCTAAAAGATTATAGTTAAGCCTTGGATTCGGTTTTCCAGTAGAAGTGAAGGGGTGGCTTATTCACTTGTGAAAGACAGAAACAGAGTAATTTATCGAAAAATGGGCTTAGCAATCCGACAGAATAATTAATATTTCACATGTATTCACAATTTTGTGAACTAAAANAGAAACACATTTTCATTCTGAAAAGGGCCAAAATTTGTTTGGAGATGATTATAGTGAGTTTACGATAAATNAATCAATTCACCATTTCTAATTAGGTGTTTACCATGGATAAGCTGGTTTTAGAGCCACCCCTACGTTTCCGCTCGAAGTTTTTTAGGAAAAAAGAAGTTAGGAAAGCTTGAAAAAATATTTACAGACTATTTGTTTAATTTCTTTGATGATAATTATTAATATACTTTAACTCTTTTTACCTAAAAGAGTATATATCTATATATTATTGAAATAGTGTTTTTCTTTTAATGTCTTTTTTCTCCAGTAGAAGTGTTGGGGTGTGTCTTCTCTTGCTTTGTTCGGTTGTTAGCGCTTATTATCATTGATTTATAGGATTGTTGTGTTCCAGAACCAGTTTTTTGTAGTGTATCCTTTATCTGTTCCACACGAAATAACGGTGTTGCCTCTGTGGAATAAGAGGGATGAATAATGGGTAATTCAAGCGTACTAGATGATGTATTTGAAAACTTCGTTAACGGTGTTAAATTGTTTAAAGACCGTGAGGTATTGAGACACGATTATCTTCCTGAAAGACTTCCACACCGTGAAGACCAGATTAGACTGTTAGGTGCAACTGTGGCTCCAGTNTTGAGAGATTCAAGATGTTCTAACATTTTCATTTATGGAAAAACTGGCACAGGAAAGACGGCAGTAACAAAATATGTNTTGAGTCATCTGGAATCAAAGGCCAAAGAATATGGTGCACAAGTAAAATTCTGTTACATAAACTGTCGCATGACTGGCTCAGAATACAGAGTTTTTGCAAGCCTAAGCCAAAGTGTGGGTTTATCCATTCCATTCACTGGATTATCTTCAGGAGAAGTTTTCGATAGATTCCGAGCAGGATTAGACCACTCTAGAATAATATTCATAATCGTTTTGGATGAGGTTGATGCATTAATTAAGGAACATGGCGACGCTTTCATGTACGAATTAACAAGGATAAACGAAACGTTAACTAAAAGTAAAGTTGCCCTAATCGGAATATCTAATGATTTGCGCCTAAAAGAATTTTTAGACCCGCGAGTCTTCAGTTCACTTAGTGAAGAAGAACTGGTCTTCAGACCATATGATGCTGGTGAACTTCGAAATATTCTGCTTGAACGCTCAAAATTATCTTTCCAAGATGGAGCGTTATCTGATTCAGCATTGAGCATTTGCTCTGCTCTAGCTGCGGCAGAACATGGCGATGCTAGGCGTGCTTTAGATCTATTACGTGTTGCTGGAGAGGTTGCTGAACGTTTGGGTGCTAACATTATTACTGAAGAGCATGTGCGACAAGCGGAGAAACACATCGAGCATAACCGTGTGGTTGAAGCTCTCAATAACTTGACTTTGCATTCCAAATTGGTGTTGTTGAGTGTTTACCATCTAAACAAACCGAGTGCTACAACTGGGGAAATATATGACATTTACAATGAATTGTGCGGTGAACTAGGCGCTGGGCTTCTTACACAACGTCGTTTGGGAACTTTGGTTAATGAACTTGATTCAATGGGTCTTGTGAATGCAAAAGTTGTAAGTATGGGTCGATATGGCAGAACCAAAAAAATTAGGCTAGAAATTTCCCGTAGTTTGATTAGGGATGTTTTTGGCAGCGATAACCGCTTTAGCCGATTATTTGAATTTTCACCACAAGCAACCCGCAAAAAATTAGCTGGCAACACCTGAATCAGTTAAATGACAAAACAGTAGTGTGCATGGTTTGCAAGTTCACCACCGGCACTTTTCCCGGGGTCGGGACTAACCCTAACTTTTCCATATAGTCTGTCTGGTCTTGCCAACCACCGGAATTAACAACTAGCACACCACGATAATTACAATAACCTAACACATGAATATGTCCAGCATGGAAAATGTCTGGTACCCTGTCGATAACTAGGTAATCTCGATTTTCTGGGGAAAGCATCGTTTTTCCTCCGTAGACAGGCGCTAAATGGCGACTCTGGATAAGCAATCGCATTGCTTTCTCTGGGTGTTCATGGTCCATTCCAGGAATAACCGCAATTATATCGTCTAAACTTCGACCATGGTACATGAGAACTTCAACACCATGAATGCTTAGGAGGCACGGGCTGCCGATTGAATGGATGTTCTTTTTCCCTTTGATCGCCGTTAGATATCCTTCAGGTATTGCAGGTTGCGGTAATGATTTGCGAGCAGCATCATGATTCCCTGGAGATAGAAAGATTTCAATGTAATCCGGGATCTTTTCAAGATATTTGGCAGCAAAGTCATATTGCTTGTGCACATCGCGTATAGTTAGTTCATATTGTTGACCGGGGTATATTCCCACGCCATCAACGATGTCTCCAGCGACTAAGAGGTACTTTACTCGACTAGCAATCTCCCGCATCTCTGAGGTTCCGTATTTACCTTGGAGCCAAAGTATGAATCTTTTAAAAGATTCTCTAGTAAATTTGGTGCTGCCGATGTGAATGTCGGAAGTAAGAACTGCATAGACTGGTTCTTGTGCTCTTTGTTGCTGCTTTTTTCCTAGTTCAGGAAAGATTATGTCTTCAATCATGAGGAGATTGGTTCGGGTTTTGATTACTGCTAAACAAATTACTTGGTCAGGAAGAAGAATGAGGGCTTTCTTCTTAACTTCTTCCGGTGCTTTCTGGGGTAACAGTACAGTTGCGCTTCCCTGCAAGTCCTCCACAGAAAGAATAGTATGATTCTTTGAATCTCGCTTCTCAGTTAACATGCAAATAATTTTTAGTTTGGTTTTTGCTGGCGATTTTAACGCTTCCAGAATTGATGTTGCTGCTTTGACGTCCATTCTCTGTCTCAGCAAGTGTTCGATGCGTTTAAATCGATCTTGAAAATAAAGTACATATTCATCGAGCGTTCCGTTTGAACTCAGTTTGCCAGTTGCATCTTCTAGGATTTTAAAGTCGGCTTGTATGTCTCTGGCGTGTGGATAAAATTTGTAATCATCAACAATTGTTTCTGGGTTCATTGAAGGGTCTACCACAACTTGTGAACCCGTTGTTATTTGTAGCTCCGGCATCTGTACTTCAGGTAATGGTATCGCTGGCTGCAAGAGAGATTCTAGAAAACTTTTCTCGATAAACATCGGCTTTTCTCGCAATTCCTGTATCCGTTCAAAAGCTAACTTCATAATCGTGACTGGATCCATTGTTTCGCAATTTTGGCATAGAAACTCGAAGGCTTCGCTGTTTAGTTGATATCCTGCGGCAATTGTTGCTTGGATTGCCCTCTGAAGTTTTTCTTGCGCGCTCATCGAGATCTTGCCTTGACTCCTAGTCAGTAACAATTTTTATGTTAGGCAGTTATGCTCTTGAGTTATTTACTGTTTTTTGTTTTCCACTTTGCTTATTTTTAATTGGTTAAAAGCGAGAAATTTGTTTTAGCTCTTTGACAATTGTATTTTTAGCTAGTAAGTTATGGAAAATCAATTTAGTTTAAATAATTAAACTATAGTTTAGATATCTTATATTTTCCAAGGTGGCTTCGTGGATGAGTGAATCACGTAAAATTCAGCAAACACCAACAGGNACTTTCTTTGTTTGCTTACCCAGAGACTGGGCAAAAGAAAACGGCTTAAANAAAGGCGCTTTAATAAATTTAGAGTTAACAGGTGAAGGTAAACTTCTTATTGACCCTAAAAACACNGCTGAACTTGAGTCTAAAGTTGCGACTTTGGGTATTGGCCCTTTTTTAGGGCGCGAGATTGTAGGCAGATANTTGTTNGGTTACGATACTGTCAATATTGAAGCCAAGGACCGTATCGATGCTAATGCGAGAAAAATAATTAAATCAACGGCGAGCTCATTGGCGGGCTTAGAGATTGTTGAAGAGACTATTTGTAAGATTTCTCTACAGAGCATTTCCCAGCAGCCCTTTGGGTTTTTGCCCGAAAAAATTCTTCAGCGAAACCATGGCTTAGTATCAGGAATGATTCGGGATGTCACTAACTCTTTCATCAATAGTGATTCTGAGCTCGCTAAGAGCGTAGTTTCACGTGACAACGAAAGCAACAGACTTTACTTTTTGCTGGTTAGAACTCTTCGAACAATTATCCAGAATCCACGGTTAAGTGACAAGCTTGGGATTACGCCCATTGAATGCTTGGACTATCGTTTAGCTGCAAGCCTAATTGAAGGAATCGGTGATGCATGTGTCCAGTTTGCCTCAAACACAGTGGCCTTCAACGGAATCAGGTTGTCTGCTGACCTTCGAAAGTTGCTGTTCGAACTGCAATCTGCATGTTCAGACGCTAACGAACAAGCCATCAAGGCTTTCCTTAGCAAAGACATTTCGCTGGCAGAAAATGTAAGAAGCCTACGTGGGAAAATCGAGTCGACCTATTCAAGTATTGAACTATTGGCAAAGGATTCATCGGTGGATTTGATGCCACAAATTTTGTCGGCAGTATCTTTTCTTAGACAGATTTACGAGAGAAGTGTAGACATGGCTGACTTAGTCGTTTAACCCTTTTTTCTTTTCGACATATGTTCGGTTTGAACTCGTTTTGGAAAACCTACTCCTCTTCGGCGAGGCTATCTGAAAACAAATATTTCCAGAAAGCTCATAAAATACTAGTAAAGGGTTAAATCTGCAAGTTCACATCCACATCAGGGAAATGATATGTCAGACGTCACCGATAAAGTTGCAAGCGCCCTCTATCTGTCTGGATGCTTGAATTTTGGAAGCTTTAAAATCAAGTCTGGGGTAACAAGTCCCTACTACATTGACCTAGCACGTGTGCTTGCCGCTCCACAGCAACTCTGTATCATTGCTGAGGTTGCTGCACAAAAAATTAAACAGATATCAGCCACAGACAAAATAGACAAATTGGCTTCAATAGAGCTTAAAGGTGCCTTAATTGTGCCAAGTATAGCCTGCAACCTAAACTTACCCTGTGTTATAGTCAGAAAAGACAATAAAACCTACGGCGTCACCGGGAGAATCGCAGGCGCAGATGTAGTGAAAGGCGACAACATTCTCTTCTTTGACGACGTCATAAGCGAAGGCTTATCAAAAATAGAAGGTATAAAACCTCTCGAGGAAATAGGCGCCAGCGTTAGGCACTTGTTGGTGGTAGTGAATCGGGAGCACGGCGGAAAAGAGAAGCTGGAAAAACTCGGCTACAAAGTGCATTCTTTAGCAAAAATCACAGACATCGTCAACTCCCTATATCGCGAAAAACACATATCTAAAGAACAAGCAGACAAAGTATTGGAATACGTTAGAAATCTCCATTTTGACTAACAGTGTAGTTTTCTATGATTCTTCCAGCTATCCTGTTTGAGTAACAATTTCAAAGCTCTTTTTTCCGGTTTTCTGGGTTGTTAGTCTCCACTTTAGTTCCCCGACTCTTTTTGTTCAGGGTCGAAAGTAAAGTTAACCAAACTTAGAAACAGGCAAAAGTAAACTGCAGTGGAATGTAACCTCTATATTTATTGGCTTCCGTTTCACAAGATACCAAAGGAAGATTGCAGATGCAGGATCAGAAACAAATAGTTCAAGCGATGCTCACACCTGAAGCTTACCCAGAAAACCCTAGCAAAATTGAGCTAATTCAAACTCACATATCCTTCGTGTTCTTAACTGAGGACTCAGTTTACAAAGTCAAAAAAGCCGTTAACTTTGGTTTCCTAGACTTTTCTACCCTTGAAAAAAGGCATCTTTTCTGTAAAAAAGAATTGGATATTAACAGACGGCTTTGCCCAGAAATTTATCTCGAAGTTGTTCCAATAAACAAAGCAGACATCATTAAGATAAATGGTCACGGCGAAACCGTCGAGTATGCCCTAAAGATGAAACGTCTGCCTCAGGAACGAATCATGACTCTGCTCATAAAAGAAAACAAAGTAGACAAAAAAACAATCGACGAAATCGCCAAAATCATTGCAGATTTCCATTCGAAAGCCCAAACCAACGCTGAAATAGACGAGTTCGGCTCCCTGAAAATTGTGAAGACTAATTGGGATGAGAACTTTGTTCAAACAACAAAATATATCAACCAAACCATCCCTCAGGAAGAATTCCAATTGATCCAAACCAAAATAGAGGCTTTCATCCAAAACAAAAAAGTGCTTTTCGAAGCTAGAATCACTGAAAAGCATATCCGAGATTGTCACGGCGACCTACATTCGGGAAACATCTTTGTAACCGACAAAATCTGCATCTTCGACGCCATTGAATTCAACGACCGCTTCCGATATTCAGACGTAGCTTCTGATGTAGCCTTCCTATCCATGGATTTAGATTACCAAAATAGAAGAGACCTTGCAGACTACTTCATTGAACGTTATCTGATTTACTCCAAAGATCAGCAGTTAACTCTATTGCTTGCGTTCTACAAGTGCTATCGTGCTTATGTACGTGGAAAAGTCGTGAGTTTTAGGCTCGATGACACCAACATTTCAGCTAAAGAAAAAGTATCAGCAATCATAGAAGCTAAAGCCTACTTCGAATTAGCCGCAAAATACGCAAAAAACCTGTAGAACGGCCTAAGAGAATTGATTGACTACCCAATTGGGTATGTCAACGGTCCCCATCATCATAGGTTTTTGATGGCAATCGCTTCCTCCCGTCATAATCAAACCATGCTGCTTAGCAAAAGCTACATAGTGGCTGGTGGTTTGAGGGTTGCTTCTTGAATGCCAGCATTCAATACCGTCGATGTAAGGCAACATNTTTTCTTCGATTATATTGGTTTGTTCGGTTAAAACCTTGGTTAAAGCAACCAGGGAGGTTCCATGTGGGTCGTTTGGATGGGCCAAAACGAGTTTCCCGCCTGCTTCTCTGACGAGGATCGAAACTTCTTCTAAGTAGAGCGGGAACTTGGGGACGTCACATTTGACGAGGTACTTGTCGAAGGCTTCTTGGCGTGACCTTACAATCCCTTTTTTGACAAGGTAATCGGCGATGTGGGGTCTCCCCAACGTGCCATCCACTGATTTCTCTATCTCTTTTAAGTCTTCTTTAGTAAGCGCTTTAATTTCTTCCTTTTTAAATTCGGCGTTGAGGTTGTCGAGGATTTTTGCTGCTCGCTCCTCACGGTACTTCGCCACTAACTCAAGTTTGTTCTTGAGGGCTTCATTGTTGGGGTCGAATTGATAGCCCAAGAAATCCAGCGAAACCTGTTTGCCTTCTTTGTATTTTGGGTGCGAAAAAGTGACGTTTAATTCAACGCCGGTTATGTATCTTATGCCTGCCTTGTTTGCTACTTCTTTGGCTTTAGTTTGAGCTCGGATGGAATCATGATCACTTATAGCTAAAAAACTGATCCTGCGGATCTTGGCTTCTTTTACGATTTCTTCCACGGTGAATTTGCCATCAGATGCGGTCGAGTGTATATGCAAATCAGTGATCATAGTGTGGTTTCGTTACCTCTTCTCTTCTCCAACTATGAACCATTGGTTCTTTTCATCATGACATGTATCGACGGTTAAGTGGGTAATTTTGAGGGTGGGGTACTTTTCCTTTATGGCTTCGATGTTTATGGGTTCGAACTTGTTCTTGTTGGCTAAGTAGGCTTCCGGTGTTAGGGCGTTGGATTCGTACTTTTCTTTGGTTCGTTTGCTAATTCTGGCTAACGACACCTCTTGAGGGCAACTGGTTTGCAGGATGACAAAGATCATTTTGTTTTTTGCAGCAATCTCTGCTGCGCGTTCTCGCAGTTCCTGAGTGACAAAAGTTGCGTCCAAAATCATGCCGCCCCTCTTGTTTTTTGAGGCTAACTCGTCTGAGCGTTTGAAGAGTTCATCGTAGACGGATAATCGCTTATTCATATTTCCAGCGACTTTTGGGTTAAAAACGTCTTCATTTTTAAGAACCTCAAGCCTGATTAGGTCGCTTCGGAGAATGGGGTAACCCTTGATTTTGGCTATTTCTTCAGAGGTTTCGGTTTTATAGCTTGCAGGTAACCCGCATGTTATCAGTAGGGTTCTTGATTCGAGTTTTGTTTTTACAAAAGAGGCAAAAGGTTCTTTCACATTATACACCCTCGTACAGTTAGCTTGCGTTATAGAATAATTTAACTTTTTTCCAGTTAAAACAGCCCTCGCCATACCTTACACCTGATGAAAGGTAGGTAAATTCTAAATAAGGAGAATAGCACACATTTGCCTAAAAGAGGAATAACTCATGGAAGAATTCCAAGTTAAAGACAAAAGTCTCGCACCCCAAGGTCACTTACAGATTGAATGGGCAACAAAACACATGCCCGTGCTAAATATCATAAAAGCTAGATTTGAAAAAGAAAAAACACTCAAAAACCAAACTCTAGCAGCGTGCCTTCACGTAACCAAGGAGACAGCTGTTCTCGTCAAAGTACTCCTAGCTGGAGGCGCTAAAGTGGCAGTATGTGGCTCAAATCCGCTCTCAACTCAAGATGACGTCGCTGCCGCCCTCGCAGACAGCGGGGTACACGTTTTCGCTTGGAGAGGACAGAACACCGAGGACTACTACAAATGTATCGATAAAGTCCTCGATTACAAACCAACAATCACTATGGATGACGGCGCCGATGTCGTTGGAATGCTTCATAGCAAACGTCCAAATCAAATTAAAGACATCAAAGGTGGAACTGAAGAAACCTCTACTGGCGTTGTTCGCTTAAAAGCGATGGAACAAGATGGTAGCCTCAAATACCCCATCGTAGCCGTCAACGACGCATACACAAAGTATCTCTTTGACAACCGTTATGGAACAGGTCAAAGTACCATCGATGGTATTATGCGGGCAACCTCAGTTCTGCTTGCAGGTAAAAATTTTGTTGTGGGAGGATACGGTTGGTGTAGCAGAGGTATAGCTATGCGTGCACGAGGTTTAGGTGCCAATGTCATAGTTACAGAGGTTCAACCTACTCGTGCCCTAGAAGCAGTCATGGATGGTTANCGTGTCATGCCAATGGCTGAAGCAGCATCCCTTGGTGACATATTTGTAACNGCCACAGGNGACATAAGCGTCATACGCAAAGAACANATGCAAAAGATGAAAGACGGCGCCATTATGTGTAACAGTGGCCATTTCAATGTTGAAATAAATATTCCAGACCTAGAATCGATAACTAAAACTAAACGTACNATGCGTCCAAACATGGAAGAATACACATTAATGGATANTCGACACCTCTACCTCCTGGCTGAAGGCAGACTAGTCAACTTAGCTGCAGCAGAAGGTCACCCCTCAGAGGTAATGGATATGTCTTTTGCAAACCAAGCATTATGTTCCGAATATATAGCTAAATCAACTAAGCTTCACACTAAAGTCTACACGGTTCCTAAAGAGATCGATGAGAAAGTCGCTGAGTTAAAACTGAAATCGATGAATATTGATATCGATGAACTTACTGCTGAACAGAAAAAGTATCTCTCAACCTGGGAAATGGGCACTACCTAATCAACCGAGCAATCATAATATATGACAAACTTTAAATTGATTAAGCGAATACATGGCTATAAAGTGGTGAATCACTAAATGGTTAGTAAAGATCAAGCAATAGGTGGAGCAATACTGCTCGTTTGCGTAGTTGTCGCTATACTATACTTAGTTGCATTATTCGGTTATAAACAATTGATCCAACCCTGGCTTAACATAGGCTCTGCCGCCTCTGTCCAATTCTGGCTTATCGCCATACCAGTATTTGTGGCCTTCATAGCCATATTATTCATTGGCGCATGGATTGGCTGGACAATGGCAACAACACCCCCTCCAAAACCAATCGAAGAGATCACAACTGAAATCGAAGATAAGAAAGAAGAACCAAAAGTTGAAGAACCAGCACCATCAACAGAAGCAACAACCACCGAAGAAAAAACAGCAACAAAGAAAAAGAAGTAAAAGTCTTTAATCTTTATTTATTATTCCCTTTTCAGTTTTTTTTAATTTATTTCTACTATAAATTTTCTAAATCCTTCAAAATTTTTAATTAATCACGCATTTTTTTGAGCATACATTCAACGATGTCTTTGCAGACAAGACAACCGTCTGGAATCTGCTCATTTGAAGAACGCTCACTTAAATATCCAGGATGAAGCGGGCACTCTGAGTCCTTCTCTTTACTTCTATTTTTATCCTGCTTTTTTTCAGGCTGCATTTGTGAAAGCTTTTCAAAAGAAACTTTTTCTTCCTCTCTTTTGGGTTGTTCTATTTCTAGTTTTGTAAGGCAGTATGGGCAAGCATAGTAAGGCTCAGTTTGTTTTTCCTGCAGGTTCAATGTTTTAAGGGGTGTNGTAAAAGTCCTTCTGCAAGAAGAATTTTGGCAGGTGTGCGCTTTCTTTTCCCCCTTTTAAAGTTGTATATGGCTATACCCTTTCTGCCTTATAGTATTATTGCATATCAACTGAAGGTTGCTGGCTACTTTATTGAGCAGGTTTGGTCTGGAGAGGCAAGCTGCTTTAACGCATCCGCGCCTTCAGCATATCCTGAAGCAACCAGTACATCTCCCGATTCAATCCTTGACTCGCCACGTGGACGCAGACATTTGTCGTTNCTTTTGATTACTAGGACCCACATCCCAGTTTCCTCATGGACTCTTGCTTCCTTCAAAGATTTTCCGACAAGCTGAGAATCTGTGCTTACGCAAGCTTGCGCAACGGTTTCTTCAGCTTCTTTTATGGTTAATTTTAGAATTGGGTGTGGTTCAATTCCCCTTAAAACAACTTCAGCCATGTCTGCAGCTGCGTCAGCAATCTTTTCCGTTGCAACGCCGAGTCGGATTAATCCAAGAAAGCCTGAGGCTTCTTCTTTCTTGAAGTCACTTGTTAAGGCAAGCAGCTCGAAATCTGTGTGAAGCTGATCCATCCGTTCTTCAAGCTGTTCGACTTCTTCTGCTAATTCCTTACTGTTCAGCATGAGTGAAGAGTAGGCCAAATCCATCATCAATTCAGAAGTATCTTTTAACTCCACNAACCTTGAAACAATCTCCTCAAACCTCGCGCGTTCTACGGTATCAAGGGTTACCAGTTTTCCTTCAGCCAAGTCCTTAAATTCCTCAATACCTGACGGTGNTCCCCGGGTAATCAGAATGTCGCCTTGAAAAACGGTTTCGGTTTCTTTAGGGTTTAAAATCCAATCATGGTTTCTGCGGACAGCAATTATATCAACACCCATTCTCGCAGCCAAATTTAGCTCTCCGATGGCTTTCTTAATGATTTCAGAGTTTGGTTTCACGGTAACTTTCATNAGTCTTTCTTCAACTTTCTCAAATATTTTTCCAACAACTGGNTGGATCCCAATGTTTCGTGTAACTATGGCTGCGATGTCGGCGGCGGCATCTGAAATCTTATCCGTCGAAGCTGCAACAATTGAGATNCCGATTANAGACTCTGCATCTTTTGAGTCTCTGGCGGCAACCATGATTTCCATGTCCAAAAGGTACGATAGATAATCCACTCTGTCCTCAAGCGCCAAAACATCTTCAGCAAGGTCCTTGTCGTTGTAAAGAGCTGAAGAATAAGCTAAATCAATCATTAGCTCCGAGAGATTCTTCATCTCAAGCAAAAGCTCCCTAACAGGGATGGGTTTATACACTATTTTTTCAAATTTACGTAACGTTGATGGAGCGCTCCAATTTAAGATAAGTGTTCTTGAATATTTTAATTGTTTGTCTTTAACCTACATTATTAATAGTAAAGCTACAAACAGGGCTATGGTTGTTATGACGTCGGCTAAGGAGCTCCCCACCGGTATTACAAAGTTATCAGGGTCTAAACCTCTCTTGAAAGTCAATAGGGAAATCGCATAAGATAAAAATACGAGTGAGACGAATGAAATTATGTTGGAAATTAAAAGTAGCACCAATAAATTAGAGAGAGCTTGTAAGGAAAAAATGCCATTTACAGCAATAGATAATATTCCTAGAACTACAAACAGCATTAGAGACGCTGCCCAAGCGCTGAATATGTTCTTAGCATGATTCTTTATTGAAGAAAAAGTGGGGGTAAGCATACCTAAAGCAAGTTTTGTGGTGGCTGCTGTACCGATCACTAACCCGACGTCTCCCATCATGTCGATGATTGCTGGATAAACAGTGTAGATTTCTTTTCGGCCAGAAACAAGGTTACTTATGCCCTTTAGAATTGTTCCGGTTATATTAACCATAAAAGCCACTAAAAGCATAGTTGGCAAAGACTCTTTGATAATTCTTATGAATTCTTTTTCCCGTAGGTTACGAGGTACAATGATTAAGACGAGAAACACATTGATGAGCCCAAAAATTATTAACGCCCATTCTCCAAATCCCCCAGAAAAGTACAAGTGCAAAACACCAATGTAAAGGAATGTTATAACAATGTCTGCAACTGTGGAGATTGCTGGGTAGACTATGGTGTCAGGGTCCAAGCTATTTTTGAAGGAAATAAAAGAAAATTTTACTGTAATCAACGTAATAAGTAACCCTAAAGACAGGGTCGATACCATAACCGTCAATATTGATGTAAAATCACCGATTGCCATACCCCAAAACAGAGTTCCGAATGCTATAGCTATCACACTAATTGTTACACTTGTTGCTAAGGTCAAAACGACCATTGCCCCAATTAACCTGTAAAATGCCTTCGTGTTTCCGAAGAACTTGGGATAAACCGTTCCAAGATGTAATGCGGTGCTTAACCGGCCAGTTAGTAACCCAGTGATAACGCCTTTAACGCTGACAACTGCAGGGTAAAGTGCTATTGCCCATGGCGAAAGCTGAAAAACGCCCAGTTGAAGTGCAATCGCAAAGCCAGCAACTAAGCCGCCGATATCAAAAAGGCATGCTAACGTGGTCTCTTTGAACATTCCAAAGAAGCTATTAGACAGGCCCGCATGAGTGATCTTGACTGCCTCCTAAGACCTGTGTGTTTTTAGGGTAAAAAAATTGTTAATCAGTGTTTTCTTGTGAAGGGTTTGGCTGTTCCTTATTTCAAGTGATAATGTTGCAGTAACCGCTTTGTTTGGATTCGAGGAGGAGGTGTGGACTCCATTCATGTTTTGCGCCTTCCAAGATTTGTTTGGCGGTCCACAGTCACTGAAACGCTGTGTTTGCGGGCTGCCAAAGCCGCTTTAATTGACTGTTGAAGTTTTTGAAAGACATCTATGACTTAAGAGGTTTTTGGTTGATATACGCACCATGGGTCCTCGGTCAAATAATCTTTTTTTTAATTCTGTTGGTTCATGAAGGTCACCACAATAATCGATGAAGTCGCTTGACAGTCCATAAGCCCGCGCACGGCAACCACCGCACAGCGAGCGGTAATCACACACACCGCATTTTCCTTTGAGCGAATCAGGGTTTCTCAGTGCCTTGAAGATGTTTGAATTGAACCAGATTTCTTTGAAGCTTTCCTCTCGGACGTTTCCAACTTTAATAGGCAGGTATGGGCAGGGAGTTACATCTCCGTTGGGATAAATCCGACAGTAGTATAAGCCCGCTAAGCAACCTCGAACCCACTGCCTCATGTCCAAACCCATGCTTTTGGCGATGCGCATGAATTGAGGTGCACAGGAAGGTCTAACGTTTAACTTGTGTTTTGTAACTTTAGTGAAGGTATTGGTTATCATGTCTTCGTATTTTTGAGGTGAAATATCTGCTAGTTTAGCGCCTCGACCTGTTGGAACAAGGAAGAACAAGTGGAAGTTTTCAACCCCGATTTCCTCTGCCAATGTCATGATATCGTCGATTTGGCTGTAGTTCTGCTGAGTTAGAGTGGTGTTCACCTGGACGAGAACATTGTTTCTTCTTAGAGCCTTGCAGGCGTTGACTGCTTTTTCCCATGAACCTGCGACACCTCGAAATTCGTCGTGTTGCGCCGGAATATGAGAGTCCAAGCTGATTGAGACTGTTGCTATACCCGCTGCCTTAAGTTTAGCAGCAACCACATTGTCGATAAGGCTCCCATTGCTTCCCAGCCCTATCTTCAAGCCCTTAGAGGTGCCATAGTTGATTAGTTCATAGATGTCTGAGCGCAAGAGTGGCTCACCACCGCTAAGTATGAGTAGTGGCTTGCTAACTTGGCAAATTTGGTCTATGAGTTCTTTGCCTTCTTGAGTAGATAATTCGTTGTTTAGTTTCTCTTTTGTTGCGTTGATGTAACAGTGGCTGCATTTCATGTTACATTCCCGAGTAACATTCCAAGACATTACTAGTGGAACAAACCGTTCGGATATTTGGGCTGCCGATGAATATGCTAACTTAAGGTAGTATTCACATTTGCCATCAGCGGCTATTAGTTTAGGCTGCCAAAGCGTGAAGGGGAAAGGTAGAACCGTGTCAAGCATCGCCTTGGCATGGGCAAAACAGAAGTGTGTACAAAATAGCGACGAAACCTTACAGTCCACACCGTATTTTTCAGCCGCATATTTATGGCCACCATAAATGGGGCAGTTCAGAAAATCCATGTTTCCGTCAAGGGTTTCGTTGCTCATGGTCATGCTGATGAAGTGGTCGCTTAGCATTACGGATTGCAGTTTTTCTCGGCGCATACCCACGTTCAGTGTTACTTCAAGTGCGATGTTGACTGTTTCTTGACCGAACATATCCTGAACCCGCGCCATTGCAGCCTCAAGCTTGGGGATACCTATGGTTTTTGCTAGTTTTTCCGTAACTAGTAAACCTTTAATGGTTTCGTATTCTTGGGTGAGTCGCATCTGAGTAACCTTTGTAGCCCATTGATCGAATAGTTTCTGGAGGGCTTCAGCGGCCTTGGGGTCTTTGGTTCTTAGCTTGGCTTCGACGTCTTTTTGTTCCGTCTTTAGTTTGGTGAATAGGGCAATTTTTTCCTGTGTATTCAACCGTTTAGATGTGACAACTTCGTTTTTGTTTACGTTGAACATTTCTTTAAGGAGTTCTTTGGCGTCAGCTTCAAAATCCCCATAAATCTGTCCAATTTGGTTAGCTATGTTAGGTAAATCTACATTCAACTCGTCGAGTATGACACGCGTTTCTGTTTCCATCTTTGTTACCATAGCCATGTGGTATAATAGCGACCCTGCCATGCCTGGGTCAACCTGTGTGCCATAAGAACCGTTAAAAATTTGAGAAGTCAATTTCCTTGCTGAATCATAATCCTGATTCTTTATTGCTGCTAAGGCTTGATTGAGTTTTCCTTGTCTCTCAACGAGGAGATGTGCCCATTTGTGGCATTGCCTTTCGTCAAAGTTTGTTACTGTGTCCACACCCTTAAACCTAAAGGGTTCTAGTAATGGGTAAAAAAAGATAGTGGTACTNCCCAGCTTTAATGATNCTTCATCCTTCTTCATTAGAGATTTCGATAAACTAATTAACCTCAAAACGGAACATAGCCAACTATAACAGGTGAATAGTTTGAGTTACGACTGGATTTACGCATTGGTTGGCTTTCTGATAATGCTCGGTATACTTGGCGGAATTGGTATCAATAAACCAAGAGGTATGAGCGTTAAGATGTGGTGTGTGGGTTACTTGGCAGTTGCATTGGGTTTTGATGCTCTGGTTGTTTTGGGACTGGTTGGAAATTATTCCTGGCTCACAAACTTGCTCTTGGGCCTTTCCGCTGGCGCAGCAACAGGCTTAGCCCTTCATGTTATGCATCATATCAACGAGGAAGATGCTCACCCAACTTTCATGAGCTAACCTTAAGTTTTGGCAATTAAACATAGACAACTGTTTTCGCTCTTCTAACC
>JGI20214J51088_10000407_pt1 | contig 30363 bp, 22 predicted proteins | sample WetSurMetagenome_FD_51088 | JGI IMG/M metagenome (IMG submission 51088) | reverse complement strand
CGGGGAAATATACTACTCTGCCATTTCCGGTATCATTAAGGTATAATTCACGGACATCAGTATCAGGAATTCTGGGAAATACATGCTCCATAGGCAGATCAGGATATGAGGGAATCAGGGTGACAGGAGAAGGCAGTGATCCCTGTGACTTAATCTTCACCCTGTAAACTGTATTGATTATCCTGTAGGCGTCTTCCAGACCGGCCAGAACCTCGTGAAACTTCCCCGTTGATGGATCATTTTTAAGTCGCAGATAACTGTTCTGCATCGGACCTTCTATTCCCCCGTCGAAGGAGGCACCAAAAAGATCTGCAAGACCAAAATCGGCTCTTCTAGCACCTTCTTCATCATACAGAGAAGTCTCATATGTTGCCACAAGACTGCCTCCGTTCCGGACAAATTTACGAAGGTGCCCGCACTGTTCATCTGACAGCCGGGCAATGTTTGGTAAAATGAGCAACCTGTATGGCTGAAGATATTCCTGGCTCAGCAACCTGTCGTTAACCATTTCAAATGGAATGCGGTTCTCAATCAGTGCATGATACATGCCCGAAGAATGATCACCAGTTCTCTGCTGCCAGGGCTCAGCACCATAGTTTCCTGTCTGTTCTGAGAAAACCAGCCCAACTCGGGCAAGCGGAGCAATATTCCTCAGATATTTTTCATTCCTGTAAAGAACCTGGTAGATTTTTTCAACTGTTTCAAGCCATCTTTTATCGTAAAGTACGCCAGAGAATTTTGTAAACCATGGACGCATCCCGTTAGCAACACCTTCTGCAACCCAGGTCCTTATTTCTGCTTCAGTCTGGACAGAGTCTTTCCACCGGTATTGTTCCTCGAGTCCCACACTGAATATACCGCCAAGAGGTTTCATTCCTATCGATGCACGAAGCTCCTTTGCCACCCTGCCATTTGACCATGGCATAGTATATCCGTTTCTTGCCTGATGGTCGGTAAATACTATATCAGAAAGTTGTCCGGTAATAACTTTGTCCGGAAAACCGTTCGGGATAAATCGTGAAGTCGGTTTCAGCTTTCGGATGATTCCATCCCACTTAAGCCACAGCTCCTTAAGTCTTCCAGTGCTCCATTCCATGTACTTCTGATAACCAGGATCAAAGCTATCAGAATTCATAGGAAGATCAGTCCCTGAATACTCTCTGAAATTTCTGATGCAGTGTTCGCAGTAGCAAATCCCATGACCAGCCCATCGGTTTGAAAATATGCCATCAGGCTGGTACTTTTCCATTATCTCATAATGAACCCGGGTCATGAAATCGAAATTGTATGGTCCCAGGGCGCATGTCACCCACAACTCAGGATTTGCCCAGTGACGGCGTTTCTCCCCATTGATGTCAACTGCAATCCAGTCAGGATGGGCCTCATATACATTTTGCCATGTTGCATGCGGATCGCTGCGGGCAATCACCGACATATTCATATCGCGACATCCTTTCAGGAGGTAGCCGAAGGGATCCAAGCTACCAAGCCAGCTGCTCTGATGGTGAAAGGGAATATCAGTAGGATAGTAAGCAACAATACCCCCTGCGCTCAAAGTAGCACCATCTGCATGAACACGTTTGAAATAGTTTAGCCAGAAATCCGGATCAAACCGGCCAGGATCATTTTCCACCAGAGTAAGTTGCGCCCATCGCATTGGGTGGTTGAACCATGTTTCTTCCGGAAGTATAATCATGTTCTCAAATACTGAATTGGTATTAAATGCATAAACTCCCGTTAATGCTGATGTCCGTATAAAATTTCTCCTGTCCATAATCAAAGAATTGTTTCTCAGTAGTTATTAATTTAACCTTGCATATAAAAGTTTTTTCAATAAATAATTTCCTGATTATATTTGTTGTCATCATGTGTAATTTTCCAAATGCCTTTTCAAAAAATATTTCAGATGAATGTATCTGAGCCAGAATTGTTTTTACCAGGTCTAAAATTTATATCCTTCATCCTGTTTTTAAAAATTGATCACTCTATCATTAGACTTTGTTCAGATATTTCAAACTACATATATCTGACAGAAGATTCCTGAAGATTTCCGAATAAGAGCTTTACATTTCATGAAACCCTTTAAAAATAAAGTTTAAGGAAAACTGATCATTAACTCTTGAGATTAGTCATGTCATTTACAAGCACTTACTGTCTGATTATTATTTTTGAACAGGTGTGACCTTTATAAGATAACTTCAGAATCAGTGGCCCTTTATATCTGCTAATATTAACTTCTCTTACAAATTCGGATGCATCTTTGTTATTATAATGCTCAACATAAAGCATTGCTCCATTTGTATTATATAGCCCTAGTTTAACTTCTCCTGCATACTGGTCAGAGAATTTTACATTAATAATATCTGATGCCGGATTAGGGAAAACAAGAATATTATGACTCTCCTCTTCTGAATTAATAGTTGTTGTAATCCAGCTATGAATTATAGGGACAAGTTCAATACCATCACCTGTGCCCATATTCCGGGTATATAATTTATCAGTAGCATTATTCCAGTGTTCGTGTACTCCCTGGCTTTCAAGTTTTGTACTACCACCAGGATGATAATACGTCCCTGATGGAGGATCATTTGCAAGTGCAGCTTCATGCAGGTAATTATCAACATTACCGGAAACCTCCGTCATTTCTTCTGATACAGCTTGTTCACTACTAAAAAAATCTAAACATACTGATTCAATTGCAACAATATCGAAGGAAGCAAACAGGCTTGAGGTCCAATTCCCATTAAAAGGACTTGATTTCCATTTACACCTGTAATCAAGAATAACTCCTTGCCAGGTAGCTGCAAATAAGCCATCTATTAAATAAATCAATGTTTTCCCTCCTGAGTTTTTATCTCCCATCAGATCCACTAATGCATTATATGATTTCATTGGCCGCATATAATACCCATCATTATCCTTAACAGCAATATACGGATGTACTCCAGCTGCCTGAGGTGGTTTTAAATTCATGGAGTTTGGTGCAATAAAGGAACCAAACAAATTTTTAGAGCATAGGCTAATTCCGGCCAGAGTGTGAGCTTTTAAATTTGAAAAGTTGATAATATACTTAGCTTCGGTAACACAAGTAGGAAAATAAGTCGCATAGGCCGGATTAGCAAGTGGTTCCAAAACCAGTTCCTGTGACCATTTTATTTCATTGTTAATATCAATAACACCCTTTATTCTTCCGTCTCCACCTTCCTGATCAACAAAATTTACCTCCGGAAATTCTTGCTTACATAAATCGTATATGGTAGATGGAATCTGACGGCTTACATCATAAAAGGTTATATATCTTGCCTGAACATTAGCTTTAAGTACCAATTGCCTCAACAAACCCAAAACCATTTGAGGTGAAATATTTGATGATCCATCCATAATACCATGACTTGTGGAATTATTAAGGTTTATTTTTATTGCAATTTTTTCACCCTGCTGGTAACCAGTTTCACCATTTTGATGGTTTTTGTTAAAATATTTGAAGATTGCATCCCAAGCCAGATTATCAGAATTTTTCTCTGTGAGTTTACAAATGGTTTCAGATATCATCAAGTCAACCTGTGATTGAATTATATTTCCTTCCAAAAACCATTCACCATCCGGATCCGGGGTTGTAGCTCCTGAAATTCCATCAATCCCTGATTTATCTGCGATACCACTCCAATTGGTTGCGTTAGGATTATAACACCACACCACCCGGCCCGGGAAAATACCTTTTGCTACTCCAATTGGTGTGTTAGCATCATCGGCGGGAATAAAATCTGATAATTCAGTGCTTTTTAAAGCTGCGCTGCTTGTTGAAAATGGTAAAGTAAGTAATGAAAAGCATAAGACAGATACCGTTAGAAATACAATTGCAAGGATATAATTGGCGCCTGATAAACTACCTTTAGCCTTTTTAAAAAAGTATTTCCCGGTTAATGTTCCAACTATCCAAATAACAAAGGTTGAAGCCAGAGGGAAAGCAACTCTCTGACATGGATATGTAGCACGGCTTGGTTTGGGAATAACCCGAATTAAAAACCAGAGGAGTGAAATTACTCCGACAAATATCAGTGTAATTTTTGAATTTAGTTTTGTTAACATATTGTACATTTTAGAGGTCATGTATAGAAAAGTTAACTTTGAAAACCTTAAAATAAGATGTTACATATTTCGATTATGGAGTCATTTTCTGATAATCCTTATTTAAACCGATTCTACCAACATTTGATACAAAACCTTTTTAAATATCTTATTCAACAGAACTTAATCCGAAATATTCATAATTGATAATCGCACTTCGCCGGAAAGAGTATTGTTCTGATTATTACCTATTTTGTCGTAGTATAAAGGTAGAATAAATATTGGTTCTGCTGTTATAATTTCTTACCAAAAATAGAGTTAGTATTTGTAATAAAATGAAATTCAGGAGTGCGGTCTTTTTAGTTTTGTAATATGAACCGGGTGAATTATTCGTCCCTTAACTTACAATGATTAAACTAACCCCAAACAAAAAAGCAGCCCTAAAGTATTTAGGACTGCTTATCAGTGAATTATATTAAAATATTATCCTGCTAATAATGTATTTACCAAATTACATTTTAATAGCAATTCCAAGATTCAGATAAGTTATACCATATCCAAGTTCAAGCATTCCTGCAAATTTATCGCTGAAATAATATCTCCCGCCAACATACCATGAATAGGCTACTCCACCTGAAGACGCGCTATAGTTATAACCCGGTATTGAGTTTCCAAATTCTTTTGAAGTTGCAATGTTATAACCCAGTAAGAGACCGGTGTAGGTATCAAGTTTATCAACCAAAGGATAATGGAAAGTACCTCTTACACCAATAATTATATTTGTATACTTCCAACCCCAATTAGAATATTCCCATTTATGAGAAGAATATCCAAGATATCCACCTACCCCTATAGATCCTTTATCTAAAACACCATCCTTAACTCCAACCTCATAAGAAGCTGAAATAGGCGGTATCCCTGCTTTGTAATAGGAACCGGAATAAAATGTTGATCCAAATCCAATTCCAAGATTGAGAACCTTGTCTCCCTTTTCAAAAGTGGATTGCTGAGCTAACAATTGTGTCAGGGAGAATACTAACACAATAATTGACAGGAAAATTTTTTTCATAGTTTTAAAGTTTTAGTCATTAATTAATTCATAAACAATTTTTATTGTGATTTGTTTAACCTTCCTTTAATAATTTTTCAGCAAATTTTATTCCCTCCAGCCAAATAAAATTTTAACATCCCATAAATATATCAGAAGTCTTTCCTGACAAAATAAAACGTTATCTTCTAATTTTTATTCAATTTATACCTCTTTTTAAAAAGGAAATAGTAAGCTAAAATAGCAATTTTATTCTAAGATTAAATATAGTCAATAAAATTAATTATTAAAAAGTTAATTTAGAATCAATAGTCATGATCTCAATAATTGACTTTTTATCAGAAAGGCTCTCCAAGAGCTTGTCAACAGCATAGATAATCAATTGATTGAGGACACCTGTCAATAACCTGCATTGTGAAAAGACATCCCTAATAGCAGTTTTCCCAATAATAATTTGCATCTTTTATTCATCTCAGATATCTATTTTCTTTCTGATTACAAAAATAACTTTGAACCGATTACTTCTATTGTTGTTCTTTATAAAAACAAGTATGAAAAAAACCATTCTTATTCTTATCCTTATTATGTTATACAGTTCAGCCCATTCTCAAAAAGTACCTTCTGTTGTATCAACTGTTGATCTGCACAGATATATGGGCACCTGGTATGAAATTGCACGGCTCCCTAATTTTTTTGAACGGAAATTAAAATGCCCGACTGCTACATATACTCTTCGAGAAGACGGGAAAATAACTGTACTTAATGCGGGTAATTATATAACTGATCCTCACAAACATACATCTTCCAAGGGTATTGCGTGGATCCCAGATATAAAAAGTCCTGCAAAACTCAAAGTACAGTTTTTCTGGCCATTTTCAGGAGACTATTGGATAATGGATCTTGATAAAGATTACAGGTATGTCCTGATCGGAGATCCTTCGCGGAAATATCTATGGATACTTGCAAGAGAGAAGAAGCTGGATGAATCAATTTACAGGATCTTGCTTCAGAAAGCAATTGATAACGGATATGATGTAAAATCAATTATCAAAGTTGAGCAGGATTGTAACTAGCCACCAAATAATACAAACATACCCGCTGCAATCGATGCTCCCAGGAGTGGTCCAAGTATCGGAACCCAGGAATACTTCCAGTCGCTGTCACGTTTGAGTGGAATTGGCAGAATGAAATGCATTATACGTGGACCAAGATCACGTGCAGGATTAATCGCGTACCCTGTGGGACCTCCCAATGACAGACCAATGCCAAGAACAACAATGGCTACCGGCAGGGCATTTAATGCACCAAGACCAACCTCCGGTTGTGCCATATATAGAACTGCCAGGGTGAGAACATAAGTTCCAATTACCTCTGTTATAACATTATACCAGTAGCTTCGTATATTCGGAGCTGTACAGAATACTGCAAGTTTGGCATCCCCGTCTTCTGTCGCATCAAAATGTTTCTTATAAGCTAACCACACAAGAAAAGCACCAAACATTGCTCCCAGCATTTGGGCACAGATATACATTGGCAACAGGGAAAGAGAGAACTTATGGGCAAGAACAAGGGCAAGAGTAACAGCCGGATTGAGATGGGCTCCACTATATGGGGCTGCAATTAATACCCCTGTAAAAACTCCGACTGCCCAACCAAATGTTATGACTATCCAGCCACTGTTATTTCCCTTGGTTTTATTCAGAACAACGTTGGATACTACTCCACCTCCAAAGACAAGTATAATGGCTGTTCCAAAAAACTCAGCAAAAAATGCATTCATTTTATTTACTTATTAAGTTATCAATAAAATTACCAATTATACCTTATTTATCAGTGCCTGAAGTGCTAAAGTGCCTGGAGTGCCTAAAGTTTCGCCTCCCACCCCCCCCTTCACTTCGTTCAGGGCAGGCTCCAAAGGAGGGTTTAAACTTTAAGTACTCAAAACTTTAGCTCACTCTAAACTTCTTTTTCATCAGCCCAGGCTTTTGATGCATTCACTGCACGGTGCCATCCTTTAACCATTGAATTTGCTTCCCCGGATTGTGTCTGAGGCGTAAAGGTACGATCTATCTGCCATTGTTGCTTAATCTCTTTAATATCGTTCCAGTAATTCACTGCAAGTCCTGCCAGATAAGCAGCACCCAAAGCGGTTGTCTCGGTAATTTTAGGACGAACCACATTTGCCTGCAACAGGTCAGACTGGAATTGCATGAGCTGGTTATTTACGGTAGCTCCGCCATCTACCCGTAATTCGCGAATGTCAATCCCGGAATCATTCTCCATTGCCTTGAGCACCTCAAGTGTCTGATATGCAATACTATCAAGAGCGGCGCGGGCAATATGCGCCGATGTTGAGCCTCTTGTAATACCAACAATAGTACCCCTGGCATGCTGGTTCCAGTGAGGAGCACCAAGACCAGCAAATGCAGGTACAAAGTAAACTCCATCGCTGTCTTTTACTTTAGCAGCCAGCTTTTCAATATCTTCTGATTTTTTGATAATTCCTAAACCGTCACGCAGCCACTGAACAACTGCCCCTGCAATGAAAATACTTCCTTCGAGTGCATATTGTGTCTCATTACCTATTCTCCAGGCAATAGTTGTAAGCAGTTTACTTTTTGACTCTATTGGTTTAACACCTATGTTCATCATCATAAAACAGCCTGTCCCATAAGTGTTTTTTACCATCCCCGGTTCAATACACATCTGGCCAAAGAGAGCTGCCTGCTGGTCTCCTGCTATTCCCGCAACCGGAATTGATGTTGCAAACTGACCTGTTGTTTTCCCGTATACTTCGCTTGATGATCTGACTTCAGGAAGCATAGTGGATGGAATGTCGAATATCTTTAGCAATTCATTATCCCATTTAAGCGAATGAATATTAAAAAGCATGGTCCTGGAGGCGTTAGATACATCTGTTATATGCAAACTTCCGCGTGTCAGATTCCATATCAGCCATGAATCGACAGTTCCGAATGCCAGAAGACCTTCATCAGCCAGTTTTCTTGCATCTTTCACATTATCGAGAATCCACCGTACTTTTGTTGCGGAAAAGTATGCATCAATTATAAGACCGGTTTTTTCAAGGATATTCCGGCTGTGCCCCTCACTTTTTAGCTGGTCACAGTAACTTGCGGTACGTCTGTCCTGCCACACTATGGCATTATAAACCGGTTTTCCTGTTTTTCTGTTCCAGACAACCGTAGTTTCGCGCTGGTTAGTTATGCCTATGGCTGCAATGTTATGACTCTCAAGTCCGGCTTTTGTAATGGCCTCAAGTGCCACACCTGCCTGTGTTGACCATATTTCTTCAGGATCATGCTCTACCCATCCGGGTTTAGGATAAATCTGGGTAAATTCCTTTTGAGCAACGGATACCGGAAGTCCATCATGATCAAACACAATTGCACGCGAACTGGTCGTTCCCTGATCGAGTGCCAGGATATATTTTTTCATTTCCCTAGATATAATTTTTAACTAATTGCCTGTATGATTCTACCTGTTCCTGCTTCCATTTCAAATTAAAGCCAGCCTCCTCTGCCATTAAATCCGCTACATTAACAGCAATATCAGAGCTTGCCCGTGCGTTCAGTAATAACGCCCTTGTTCTTCTTGAAAGCATATCATCAATTGTCAAGGGCATTTCATTCCTGCATATCCAGATCAACTCAGCTCTTGTATAAGGTAATCGGGGATCAATACGCTCCCCAAGGCCGGGATTTTCAGTTATCAGCCTTTTTATTTCTGATGACTTGTCTCCGTAAATATGTAGACGGTCAGAAGTGTCAATCTTGTTAAGAGTTGCCAGTTTAAGATCAGAAGTGACACATTTTCTTTTCTCAAGAAATCCTGATTTAATTGCTTTATCAAGTGTCTCCTCTGCCATCAGGCGGTATGTTGTCCATTTTCCTCCAATAATAGTCAGAAGTCCTGAAGGGGAAAGAGTTATCTTATGCCTGCGTGAAACCTCCCTGGTGGATTCAGGATTATCGGGGTTGGCAGCCAATGGACGCAGACCTGCAAAGATGCTTAGGATATCTTCCCGACGGGGAGGTTTTACCAGGTATTTGCCCGCGGTCTGCAGGATAAAACTGATCTCTTTTTCAAGAGCTACCGGTTCAAGACTAATTNCATCAATAGGTGTATCAGTTGTTCCTACAACAACTTCATCATACCATGGTATTGCAAAAAGGACCCTCCCATCGTCAGTTTTTGGGATCATTATGGCNGAATTACTTTGAAGGAAAGATTTGTNGAGCACAATATGTACACCCTGACTTGGTCTGATACTCTTTTTTGCATCAGGATTGTCCATTCTGGCAACTTCGTCAGCGAACACTCCGGTTGCATTAATAACCAGGTTGGCATTCAGAACAAATTCCCCGCCCGAAATCATTTCCTCTGCAATTACCCCGGTAATCTTGCCGGTCTTATTCTTTAACAGGCTTTTAACCTTGACATAATTAAGTACCAAACCTCCTTCATCAATACATAATTGAGCAAGAGCTATAGCCATTCTTGAGTCATCAAACTGCCCGTCATGATAAACAACACCCCCTTTTAGTCCGGTGGTCTTCAATTGAGGTAAATGCGATATTGTCTTTTCCCTCCTTATAAAGGAAGATTTCCCTAAAGATAACCTTCCTGCCAGCAAATCATAAAATTTCAATCCCACAGTGTACATTAATGCATCCCAAAAAGTATAAACAGGAATAACAAATTCCTGGTTGAAAGTCAGGTGAGGTGCATTTTTGAGCATTAATCCGCGTTCATGAAGAGCTTCCATAACAAGAAACAGATCGCCCTGTGCCATATATCTTACACCACCGTGAACCAGTTTTGTGCTCCTTGATGAAGTACCCTTGGCAAAATCAGATTGTTCAAGCAACAATGTCTTATATCCCCGAGAAGCCCCATCTACAGCTACTCCCAGGCCTGTTGCACCACCTCCGATAACAATTATATCCCAGACAGTATCTGATTGTTTCTGTAATTCTTTAATAATTTTATCACGATTCATCAGGGATCTGATTTTGATAATAATTATACGGAGAAAAATCGTGATAAACAAAAACAAAAAGTGGAATCTATTTAATTTACTGACTGGCTGTTTGAAGAGATTGCTTCGCTTCGCTCGCAATGACCTCATTGTTTATCTGAATTCTGGTGGGGAGTTAAACCAACCTGGGTAGATTCCACGGTCATTGCGAACCCGACAAAGGAGGGCGTGGCAATCTTTCAATCCGATCCTGAATTAAAATTACATTATTAGTTCCCCATTGGGAAGACCAGAACTTATCTCAGCATATCTTTTATATGATCCGGATTTCCATCATTTTTAGCTGGTACTATATTGAGAATCAGGCAGATCAGATTATATACATCAACATTATTCAGTTCTTTGAACCTGTAATTCTTCTTAAATGAAGGTCCTGCAGCATAAAATATTGAAAACATATCAGAGTTGGAGTTATCGTATCCATGAGCGCCTCCTTTAATAGAAGAGGCGTCAGGCCGGGTGCCGATACTCCATGAGCTGTCAGCAACCACAACAATTTCGGGAATCCGTGGATTGGTACCATAATTCCATTTTGAAGGAACCTGTGATTTCCTCCATGCCTTCATACCGGTTTTGGAATTCAGCAGGTTTAGCACACTATCCTGCTTACCTTCTGAAGGGTTAATAAGATATACAGGATTTCCACCTGATATGGAAGCGATCATTCTGTTAGGAACTATCTCTTTGATATTTAAATATTTATCGGGCGACACAGGGCCCATTCCATGGTCAGACAACAGGATAATATTAATTCTTTTTGCATACGGCAAAGTTGAAAGTTTTATCCTCAGAACTCCGATCAGGCTGTCAAGGCGTTCCACAACCTTTCCTGTCTCGGAGGAAACAGGTCCGAAATCGTGGCTTACCATATCTGGTTCATCAAAATACAGAGTGACTAATTCAGGGCGTCTTTCAAGAGGATAGCCAAGCCACTTTATCACCGTATCTATTCGTGCCTCGTATGTCACCGACTCATCATACTTTTTCCAATAGGAAGGATGCATTCCGCCTACAGGTGCTTCTGATCCCACCCAAAAAAACGATGCTGAAATTACTCCCTGCTTCTGGGCAGTTACCCACACCGGCTCACCTCCATAGAATAAAGGATTTTCAACTGCTGCCCTGTCACCCATTCTATAGTACAAACCTAGATCTTTTGCAGGGAAACTATTGTCTACAAGACCGTGATGATCCGGATATAGGCCGGTTGCAATAGAATAATGATTCGGAAATGTTTTGGTCGGAAACGAAGGAATAAGCCTGTCGGCTTTTACACCGTCTTCAGCGAGCACGTTTAAATTAGGAGTATTGTACAGTTTATTATAGTCCCATCTGAAGCCATCCAGTGATACAAGAACAACATAGTTTCTGAAAGGTTTCCGGCTTTCTTTTCTGAATCCAGGCAGTAAAATCAGAATTAATGATAAAATCAAAAAAATAACAAATGACCTTCTCTTAATTAGGGATCCTGGATTAAAACCTGATAGTTGTTTCATATATAAAACTTTGGATTAGGAGGGTCAAATATACATTAAAATGAATTTGAAACTAACCGGAATCAATTGTTATAAAGTAAGTAACCAGATGACGGAAACCTTAAGTTACATAATGGTGACGCATCAATCTCACTTCCGACTTATTAGTTACTACAATTTAATACCTTTATTCTACTTTTACTATCATTATCTTTTTATAAAATCTGATTCTATGAAAAAAGTTATTCTATTGATTGCAGTTATGATTATGACAATATTATCATCGTCAGCTCAACTCAGCCATAAGGCATTATTAATTATTGACATTCAGGATTTCTATTTCCCCGGGGGGAAGTCAGAGCTTGTTGATCCGGGAAAAGCTGCTGTCAACGCTGCTCTCCTGCTTGACAGCTTCAGAAAGCATAAGCAATTGGTAATACACGTCCGTCATAATTCTGAATCCGGAGGAAAGATAAATGATATCGTAAAACCTTTACCGGCAGAGAAGATTATTTCGAAAGATGCTGTGAATTGTTTTGCAGGAACAGATCTTCTTGATTTTTTGAAAAAAAACAGGATTGATACGCTCGTCATTTGCGGGATGCAGACTCATATGTGTGTCGAAGCGGCAACCAGGGCTGCAAGTGATTTCGGATTTAAATGTTTACTCATCCATGATGCATGTGCAACCCGTGATCTGACATTTGGAGATAAAGTAATTAAATCACAGGATGTTCATTATTCAACATTGAGTACACTCAAAAACTATGCTCAGGTGGAAAGCACCAGCGAATATCTGAAAAAATAATTAACAAAATTTGAGGGTTATTTATTTAAAAACTTGAGGCATACCGGAGCTTTGATCTTAAAATCTTTCCCGGGCTCTACCGGAAGGCCTGTTTTTTCATCTATTGCGAATATTACAATATTCCCCGAATTTTGATTTGCAACAAGAAGATATTTCCCGGAAGGGTCTATCACAAAGTTCCTTGGCCATTCACCGCCGCATGTTGTATGTCCTGCAGTGGATAACTTACCGTCAGGTCCGATCATGTAAGTCACTATTGTGTTCTCTCCCCTGTTTGAGCCATAGAGATATTTACCATTTTTACCAATGTGAATGTCAGCACAAAAGCTTTTTCCTTTAAATCCCTCTCTCAGGGTTGATATTGTCTGAGTTAATACAAGTCCTCCGTCAGAATCAACATTAAAGAAAGAAAGAGTTGAATTCAGTTCATTAATAACATACATTTTTGTTCCGTCTGAACTAAAAGTAAAATGTCTTGGACCCGAACCAACAGGAACCGTTGCTATCCCATTTTTTATCTGATGTAACTTTCCGGAAGTTCTGTCAAGATCATATATAACAATCCTGTCTAAGCCAAGGTCAGTTACATAAACATGTTTGCCTGCCGGGTCGGTTGAGACCATGTGGGCATGCGATTTCTTTCCGGCATCTCCAGTGTAAATTATTGTATCTGTTACACTTACAGGCATTCCTTTTTTATCCAGTTTAATCACAGCTACAGAACCACCTGAATAATTTGCCATGAAAAGAAAATCCTCTTTAGTCGATAAAGAGATGAAACAGGGACCTCCATTAGGAACAGCCAGATCAGTAATCTTTTCTGCGACACCTTTCTTTATATCATATTTCAGGGCTGTTACGCCACCACCCTTTTGTCCTTTAAACTTCATAACCTCATTGGCAGCATAGATCAGGTCATTTTTTTTCGAAATACAGAAATATGAAGGATTTGGTCCGGCATCTGACGATGACACTATTTTAAATGTTCCGTCTTCCCTGTTGAGATCAAATATTAGTAATCCTTTTTCTCCGGCTTCGGTATACGTTCCGGTGAAAAGTCTGATTGGCTGACAATTACTTTTAGTTGATAACATTGTGATTATAAATATCAGATAAACAAAAAGAATATTTCTCTTCATAACAATTCCACTTTATAAAATCCTATTTAAAAATCATAAGGCAGGAAAATAAGGCCTGTTTCAATAATCATCATACAACAAAACTATCGCACTCGCGATATGCCTGAATAACACGAGCCTCTCCTTCCTTAGTTCCGTTACTCATGCCATGTTCCATACAGAGAACACCATCGTATTTCCGGCTATAGATATATTTGAAAATATTTTTAAAATTAATCTCTCCGGTAGTTGGTTCATTCCGCCCAGGATTATCGCCCAGATGGAAGGCAGCTATCTCATTCCATGCAGCTTCAATATTCGGAATTATGTTTCCCTCTGTTATCTGCTGGTGATATATATCTTCCACAATCTTACAAACAGGTCGGTTGACAGCCCTGCAAATTGAATATGCCTGCGGAACACCTGTCAGGAATAAACCGGGATGATCATGAATTGTATTAAGAGGTTCGAGGACAATAGTTAAACCAGCTGGTTCCATTACATCGCAGCAATACCTCAGATTATCAATTACATTTGCTGTCTGAAAATCGCGATGAAGCCTTTCATCATATCTCCCGGGAACGACAAGTGCCCATTTCACACCTGTTCGTTTAGCCACCTCTAAGCCTTCTTTCATCCTGGCAACAAGCATTTCCCGGATTTCAGGTTTGTTGAGAACAAATGAGGTCACTGCAAAATCGGCATATAAGACAAATGGACCAAGTTCCATTCCCAACCGGTGAATCTCATTTGCTATTTTTACCTGATCTTCTACCGGTCTTCCCATTAATCCGTTATCGAACATAGCCCTGAAACCCATATCGTAACAGAACTTGATATTGTCTATAATATCATTCCCTGCATGTCCGCGAAACATCCCAAAACCCGGAGCATATTTAAGTTTGAAAGGTGCAGCAGCTTCTGTTGCTTTTTGCACTTTCTGAGGGTCTTTACGTCCAAAAACTGCAGGAGCAGCTAAAATAGCGGCTCCTGTAGTTGTTACTTTTTTTATGAAGTTCCTTCTTGAATTATCCATATTAGAAAGAATATTTTAATGCTGATCAGAAAGTTAATTGGTCTCTCCTGGTTTTGCAACAAATGCCAGACCTGCTATTGGTACCTCTTTTGGAACATCAACAGGTCCAAAATCAAATACTTTTGGACCAATCTTGAGATCTGAGTTCATCATCTCTTCGTAGGTAGTCTCTTTCCCGGTATAAGCCGAAATACGACCCATTATTGCAACCATAGTTGAAATAGCAGTATTTTCTGCTTCATTAATAGGTTTCCCGGTACGGATAGCAGTTATAAGATCGATATGCTCCTGAACATATGGGTCAACGCTGACACTATTGCTTGGTTTGCCATCTTTATCAAGAGGATATTCATATTTCCAGACTTCTGTTCCGGCGAGGTCAATAATAGTGTTATTACAGTTAGTTGAACCTTTTGAACCCTGAATTCTTTCAGATACATTATTTATGCATCCGTTAATCTGGCGACACATGCTATGCACATGAATACCATTTTCAAATGTATAATCGATACTGAAATTATCATATTGATCTCCAGTTACCCGACGGAGCCTTGATCCAAACCCGACTGCTTTTACAGGATGTGTTCCTGTAAACCAGTTCATTACATCGAGGTTATGAACGTGTTGTTCTACAATGTGATCGCCTGAAAGCCATGACCAGTTTACCCAGTTCCGGATCATATATTCCATTTCGCTCCAGTCTTTATTCGGATCGCGATGCCATAATTTACCACCATTCCAGTAAACATTTCCACCGGTTATTTCACCAATTGCACCCTGGGCTACCTGCTGCCATGCAGCTACATAGTCGCGCTGATGACGACGTTGCGTACCTGTAACTATAGAAAGCTCCATACCTTTTGCTTTCTGGGAAGTAGCCATAACTGACCTTGCTCCCACAGGGTCAACGCAAACAGGTTTCTCTGCAAAAACATGTTTTTTAGCAGAAACAGCCGCTGCCAGATGGTCAGGCCTGAAATATGGGGGTGTTGCTAAAATAACTATATCTACGCCTGCGTCAATTACCTTCTGATAAGCGTCGAATCCGACAAAACAATTTTCAAGAGGAACTTCCTGTCCTTTTTCCTTTAATATCTTTTCTCTGCATGAATCAACACGATCCTTGAAGGTGTCTCCCAGAGCAATTATTTTCAGGTTTGGGCCTGCACTCAGGAAGTTTATTGCAGCACCTGATCCACGACCTCCACAACCAATGACTCCTGCTTTTAGAACCGGTCCGTCAGGGGCCTGATCAAGCATGGTTGGAACTGCAACAACTTTTTTTGTGTCACGGGCACAGCTGGTTATAATTGAGGGAACAATTACCCCTGCTACTCCAACCGTTGCTGCTTTTCCCAGAAAATTACGTCTTGAAATACTGGAATTTTTCATGTTCGTAAGGTTAATTTTAACAAATTATATCTGTAAGAATAAGTTTTGAGATGTCTCTAATGTAAATATATGCAATAATTAAGGATATATTCCAGAGTGTTTAATGATTTTTAACAATTAATACTACCCTGGTTGGCCTCTTCCTGATTAAATGTAAAATCTCATTCTGCATGATACTTAACCTGCTCTGGCTGCTCCTTTTTAAGAAAAATAATAAATGAGATTAGAAGAATTATTGAGAACAATGAAGTCAGTCCCCAGATGCTATTCCAGTCATATACTCTTATACCTCCTGAATTTTCAGTAAACAGACTGATGATCGCACCGTCAATCAGGTTTCCGATCAGGAGCCCGAGGCCAAATGTCATAAGAAATATAAAACCCTGGGCCTGAGCTTTTAGCTCATCAGGAGCCTTTTTGTCAATATATATCTGTCCTCCCACAAAGAAAAATCCAAAAATCAAACCATGAATCAGTATACCGATATAGAAGAACCATTGCTGGTTTATCACACCTCCTAAATATAGTGCAGTATATCTAATCACCATGGCTACTAATCCGAGTATCATCACCTTGCGCAAACCATACTTCTTAATAGCTAGAGGAATGAGCAGCATAAATCCCATCTCTGCGAGTATTCCCCAGTTCATGGTGATTGTTATATACTTTATTTTTATATCCAGCAGGAATTCCGAGAAATAGGAAAAATACATTGCAAACGGAATCAGGGAAAGGAATGAAAACAGAATGAACATTGCAAAGTTCCTGTCTTTCATCAGCCGTAAAGTCCCAAGTCCAAACGCATCTATAAGTGAGCCCTTTTTACCTTTACCTGCAGGAGGAGTATCAGGTAATGTAAAGTTTATCAATACTGCAACGAGACCGATCCCTGCACCAAAATAAAAAGGAAGATTTGTGCCGTCAAAACTGATATGAAAAAGTTTAACTACAATCAAACTGCAAAGTCCTGAAGCCACATGTCCCAGAGAACCAAATACCCTGACTCTTGGAAAATCTTCGGATGGAGAATGAGCCATAGCAATAGCACTGGTTAGCCCCCAGGTAGGCATGTAAAATAACATTGTGAACAATANAATTATAAAAAGCAAATCCGGATTATTTGTATTTGCGGCCCATAAAAGGAGTAAGCTGTATAGAATNTTTAAAACAATAAGAACTTTTTGCCCGGAAAAATACCTGTCGGCCAGCATACCTATTATCGGTGAAGCCATGCACCCTATAGCCATTGAACTCAGGATAAAAGCTTTCTGTGTGGTTCCGACATCCATATTGGTAAGATAGGCAGCAAGAGGAATCCACCAGACAGCATACATCATATACTGAAAGAACATCATTGCATATAAGCGGAGTAGTTTCATGGCTGTTACTTATAATAAAGTTAAAAATTATTTTGATTCAGGTTTCCCTGTTTGATCATTATACTCACATACAACACGGAATCCCACATTAAAACAGTCAGAATACCACCAGATGCTTTTAGGCATCTGCGGGTCGGTCTTCAGCCATGATCCTGTTCTGGTATAATCCCGTGCAGCACTTCTAACCAGATCAGCAGTACTTAAAAATGATCCTCCTCTGACAACATGTTCAGTTCCTTCTTCAGGGCCTTTTGGATCTTTGACAGTCTCACGGGAATATTTTGAATAGAAATCAGCCTGATACCAGTCGGAACAGAATTCAGCCACATTACCTGCCATATTTCTTAACCCAAACTGATTTGGTTTTACCCTGTCAGGAGGCTGGGTTTTTGACGGGCTGTTGCCCTTATAAATAATATATGTATTAATTATCGTTGTATCGTTTTTGGAAAGTTTTGCTCTTAATCCTCTCTTCTCAAATTTCTTCGGATCTCCCGGGAAAAAATAGGGACCTGTTGAACCTGCCCTGCAGGCATATTCCCATTCTGCTTCAGTAGGAAGGCGATAGGTCTTTCCTGTAACGGAAGTGAGCCATTTACAATATGTTTCTGCTGCATGGAAAGAAAAAGAAATTGCAGGTCTCTTCCCTAATCCCCAACCCTGATCAGGTTGCCCATATGGAGGAGTTGCTCCGGATATTGCATCAGTCTCTTTTGCAACCCTGTTCCTTAACCCTTCCGTATCAGTGGTACGACCCTCGGCAGCTGTCTGAACATAAAATGCCAGATATTCGTCCCAGGTAACTTCAACTTCAGCCATAAAGAACGGGCTAATCTCAACCTCCCGTGATGGTCCTTCATCAACTTTCCTGAATGGTTCATCATCAGGACTTCCAATTTTGAATTTTCCCCCTGGAATAGCAACCATATTAAATGAGATAGGAGATTTAGGAATATGCTCTGCAAAATTCTTAAATTCAGTGACTTTTGTAGCTTCATTAAAAACCTCTTTTGGCGCAGAAGATACATTTCCAAAAGTTGAATTGCTCCCATGAGTATATCCTTCAATGAAATGGCCAGCATTAAGATGACAGTTTATACAATGCAATTCATCAGTTTTTTTTGTCTGTGTATAATAAAGATGCGCATCCTCTCCGGCTTTAGTAAGTTTTGCCGGAAAAAGGTTTTCGTGACATTTGATACAACTGCTTTCATAAACATAATGCCGTGCAACTTCCAATCTTCTCCGGTCCACCCAGTCAAAGGAGGAAGAATCTTTTGTCCACTTGCTCCATAAATCGCGCAAACCAGTTGTTCCTTTTGCCCANAGATATCCATGACCTTGTGGAGGCAGATGACATTCAACACAGGCAACCCTGTAGCCTGACCGTGTGTCATAATGAACGGATTTTTTCCACGATGCATCTGCCATAGGGTGAATATGACAAGAGACACAGTAATCGTTGGTTGAGGTAATGTGCAATGCTTTTCCGCCGCCTATAATAAGTAATACTCCTACAATTAATCCGGGCAGAAACCATAAAAGAAATCTCTTCATAATAAAAAATTTTGATGTCTAAGATAAAGAAATATCTCTCATGTGTAATATACTGAGATTATTTTCACAAAACAGATCAGGATTGCTAGCGCCAAGAAGCAACCCTTTCCTCTCAGCCGGTACCTGACTAAACCAATCAACCTATTTATTATACTCATCGAAAAAATCATTCCCCTTATCATCGGTAATTATGAAAGCGGCCATATTTTCCACTTTTATTTTCCGGATCGCCTCCATTCCAAGATCTTCAAAATCTACCATCTCAACCGATTTTATATTCTCAGAAGCCAGGATAGCTGCCGGTCCACCGATTGATCCAAGATAGAAACCTCCATACTTTTTGCATGCATCAATAACAGATCTGCTCCGGTTCCCTTTTGCCAACATGATTAGAGATCCTCCCATGCTCTGGAAAAGATCGACATACGAATCCATACGACCGGCTGTTGTTGGACCGAAACTTCCCGAGGGCATCCCTGCAGGTGTTTTCGCTGGCCCGGCGTAGTAGATTGGATGGGCTTTAAAATATTCAGGCATTGGTTTACCTTCATCAATCATCTTCTTGATCCTGGCATGGGCAATATCCCTTGCAACGATCAGTGTACCTGAAAGATTCAGCCTTGTCTTAACAGGATATTTTGAAAGTTCTGCAAGCACTTCCAGAATTGGACGATCGAGATTTATCTCGACAGGTTTTTCAAGTTCAGGCGCCTTTTCCGGTAGAAACCGGGCCGGGTTTCTCTCAAGTTCTTCAAGGAAAATTCCATCCTGATTGATCTTAGCTTTAATGTTCCTGTCAGCACTGCAACTGACACCCAGTCCAACTGGACATGAGGCCGCATGGCGGGGCAGCCTTATGACTCTGACATCATGTACAAAATACTTACCTCCAAATTGAGCCCCTACTCCATATTCGTGACAGATCTTTTCAATCCTGTTTTCCCATTCAATATCGCGGAAAGCACGTCCGCCTGAACTACCGGTTACTGGCAGATGATCGAGGTATCCCGCTGAAGCTTCTTTAACTGTCTTAAGTGTCGCTTCAGCAGATGTTCCACCTATTACAAGCGCAAGATGGTATGGGGGGCAAGCCGATGTGCCTAATTCTTTTATCTTTTCCTTAACAAATCTTATCAGCGATTCTTCATTAAGTAATGATTTAGTCTGCTGATAAAGAAATGTTTTGTTCGCAGAGCCTCCTCCCTTTGTTATGAAGAGAAATTCATAGGAATTACCTTCGGTCGAATAAATATCTATCTGAGCCGGCAGGTTCGTGCCGGTGTTTTTCTCTTCAAACATAGAAAGTGGTATGATCTGAGAATACCTTAGGTTTTTATCTTTGAAGGTTTCATAAATACCTTTAGATAAATGTTCTGCATCCTTACCCCCTGTCCAGACATTTTCTCCCTTTTTCCCGATTACAATAGCAGTGCCTGTATCCTGGCACCATGGAAGATCTTCCTTTGATGATATAACAGTATTCCGAAGCATCATATATGCCACAAAACGATCATTATCTGTAGCCTCTGGATCCTTAAGTATTCTTGCAAGTTTTTCGAGATGGGAAGTACGGAGATAGAATGAGATATCGGATACGGCTTCTTTTGCAAGTAACTCGAGTCCGGCCGGATCAATTTTAAGTATCTTTCTTCCCCCTTCTGAAACAACTTTCACAAAATCTTTTGTCAGTAACCGGTAACTAGTAGAGTCCTTCTCAATCTGAAATGGTTTCTCAAATATGAAATCTGCCATAAAGAGTGTTATTTAATTAACAATGAACTGTTTAAATAGCAAGATAAAGAATTTCTATTGATTTATAATATAAACAGGCACAAATGATTCTTGATTCAATTAGCTATTTCCGGGCTACTATCTCAAGCCTCACCTTCCCATTAAATTTATCTCCGGCTTTCAGCGGCTTCCTTTCAAATTCCAGATGAGATGCAAAAAACATTTCACCACCACCGTTTGAGTAATCTGCGACAAGAAAATTTGTTATTTCACCATCTACCCAGGACCTGAAAGACTGTTTCCCGTCTGAAACTGCAATAATACCGGGACCAGCAGGTTTGGTTAGAGCAGCCCAGTAAATATTATCTTTTGTAGATCTGAAATCATTTATCCCTAATGAGTTTGCATCAAATCTCCATTCACCTACAGGCTTTATCCCCAACTTGTTGATATAGAAAGCATTTGGAGGAAAAGGAAATGCTTCCCCTTCTGTTCTTCCGATATGCCAGGCAGGATATGAAGACCAGAAACCTTTTCGATACCAGCTTAATTTCTGACTTTTGCCGGGAACGGAAAATACGAGTCCGATCTGACGAGGATCAACAGCTTCTTTTGCAGCAAAATTGTAATCTGCGACAAGGTTTCCGTTATTCAGGAAATAATAATTAATAATGATATCAGCCTCTTTATAGGAACCTTCAACACTAATAATAATTGTATCACTAACTATTCGGGAATTAACTGTTTTCAAGGTCCAGTTGGTACATTTCTTGTTAATAAATGGAATATTAAGACTATGCTCTGTCTTACATTCCTCGCTGTGTAAAGGAAGAATCATGAGATCAGCACCTCCATTAATCACTGTATCACCATTATAGGTAGCAATTGACAGTTTTCCTAATCTTTTGTCAAATATCCATTTTACATCTTTGCCGGATATACTTATAAAGAATTTCTCTTCTGACATTTTCATTTTCTCCTGAGAGGCAATAACAAATGGAATATTTCCGTGATTAATAGTACCGATTTCAACTACAGATTCATCAATCAGCAGATCCGACGGAGAATATATTTTCAACGTCAGGATTTTTCCGTCAATATCACCGGTTAATGGTTTAATTCTCAGGATTCCCGTATTATGGGGCGAAAGATGTATTGAAGCAGTTCCCTTTTCATTGGCTATCTCCCATTCAAACCGGCAATCCTTAAGGTCAGTAAAGTCATACCTGTTTTCAACCTGAAGTAAAATTTCTGAGTTTTTCGACAGCGATACCTGCCTGTTACCAATAATTACCGGGCAATAGGTTTTTTTTATATGATAATATTCCGGCTTTAACCTTCTCCATCCATCTATTGGTCCCCATTCTCCATACCCTACAAGTCTGCCATCAGGAAGCATAAATGCATCGTCTATTCCGGACCATATTGCTCCTCCCAGGCAGCCACGGGATTTATACATATTTTCCCACATAGGGAAAAAACCGCGGATCCAGGCATCACGGACACCAGGGTCGGTGGCTATCTCCTGACGGTTGTATGTGTTAAGGTGACAGTATTCCCCAAACAGTAACGGCCGCCTGAAAGTATCTGCAACTTCAGGACCTTTAGGTCCGGGATAGTGCATATTTGCAATCGGAAGAGAAATACTACCATAATTATTATAAACTCCATATGCCTGGTCGTGAAATGATTTTGGTCTTGTCGGATCAAGACTATCAGCCACCTCAAGGACTTGCTGCCAGTTTTCTGACCATGCGGATTCATTTGCAAGTGACCAGAATATAATACCAGGATGATTCCTGTAGAATCCAATCGTTTCCCTGGTTGTCTTAACCAGTTCAGGGAGAAGTCTCCGGTTCCATGCCTCACCCGAAGCAAGCTTCTGATTAGCAGCATGACCAATCCACACGAGCGGGTTTTCAAGTTCTACATACAAACCTATTGAATCGCAAAGGTTTATAAACTCCTCCGGTGGCGGGTAATGAGAAGTACGGATATAATTCACATTACCAGCTTTATAAAGCAGGGCATCCTTCTTCCACAATTCCATATTGAGGCTCCTCCCCTTAAGGGGGTGAACTTCATGACGGTCTAGGCCATGCAGCTTTATTGATGTACCATTAAGGAATAGCTGATTCCCTGTTACTTCAAGTTCCCGGAACCCTATCTTTTTCTCGATAATCTCTGTTCCTGCCAAAGATGAAAACCGTAATCTGATATTATAAAGGTTGGGGAATTCTGCATTCCACTTTAACGGATTTAAAACATCCATAACAATCTTCCTGGTAAGTTTCTGATTCTGAAGCAGCCTTACCTTAGAAGAATTAGTTGCAACAACTTGCCCTTCAGCAGTAAGAAGGTCTATTACCAGATCCGCTTCACATGTCTCTTCTTTTGCATTATTAAAGGATATATCCAGCCCGAGTTTTGCATTTACATAATTATCATCCAGATCAGTCCTGATAACAATATCAGATATATATGCATCAGGAACAGTGAAGAGTGTGACTTTCCTTGGGATGCCTCCAAGGGAGTGGGCTGCATACTGCGACCCGCATGAAAGTGTGTCGGCTATTGACTCGCTCATTACACCTACAGTGAGAATATTAAGACCCCTTTTCAGAAAGGAAGTAATATCTGCTTCAAAAACATTGAAACCACCGATATGTGTACCAGCTTTTTTACCATTAAGCCATATAATTGCGTCGCTGTAAACTGCATCAAACCTCAGCATAACTCTCTTCCCGATCCATTCTCCTGGCACTGAAAACCTGGTCTGGTAAGCAGCCCTTGTTCCGGATTTTACATCAAATCCCTGCATTGTCCATTCTCCGGGAACCTCAATATCTTTCCAACTGCCCTGGAAAGAAGTTGAATTAAATATTTTATTTTGGGGGGAAGGATTGAATTTCCAGGTACCATTAAGACTAATTGAAGAGTTGGCAGGAACAGGCACATATTGCGCTTCCAGATTTAATACTGACAGGAATATTATTGACAATCCGATAATACCTTTTTTCATATTCAGATATAGTTAATTCATTTAAAAATTAGCTGATAGTACGACTCCTGTAGTGCAAAATATATGTTTAAAGTTGAGAAAAATCGAATTTGTCTTTTGCCCTGACACCTTTCAGAGTCATTTCAATATTGCAGCACTCAATATGTTCGTCGTGCTGAAAAACAAGAATATAGTTGTTATCCAAAGCTTCCTTAAGAAGTTTCTCCTTTTCGTCTATTGTCTTCAGGGATTCGATATCATAACTCATATTCCAGATTATCTTTAAATGGGCAACAGTTGGAATAAGATCCCCGGTATATACCAGGGTTTTATCATTATATTTAATTACCGGTATCATCATACCCGGAGTGTGTCCGAGACATATTCGCAAAGAAAACCCCGGAAATAATTCTTCTTCTTCATCAATAAGGTTAAGATGACCGCTGTCCATTATTGGAATAATATTCTCCTCGAGAAATGAATCTGCTTCCCGTATATTGTTTTTCAAAGCCCATTCCCACTGGATCCGGCTTACGTGGTAAGTTGCCTCCGGGAAAGTAAGTTCATAGCCGGTATTATCTTTATTTCTTTTAATCCCGCCTCCGCAATGGTCAGCATGAAGATGTGTTATAAACACATCAGTTATGTCATCAGGTTTGTATCCGCGGTTAGTCAGTCCTTCAATAAGTCCCTCTCCTCCATGCAGATGAACATGCCGGAAGAATTTCTCATCCTGCTTATCTCCCCATCCGGTATCAACAAGAATAATATGTCCTTCTGTTTCAACAACCAGAGACCTCAGAGTGAGAATTATGAGATTATTTTCATCTGAAGGATATACCCGTGACCAAAGCACCTTTGGTACAACTCCAAACATGGCTCCACCATCGACCTTGAAGTTGGCTATATTGAAGAGCTTTAGTTTCATACTTAACTTTTATTTTTCATAAGGGTCAATTGTGCCGGCAAACATGGTAAGAGAATCAGGTATTGTAAGTTTAAAATGTGATTTTGCAAGTTTCTCCATATCCTGACGGTTTTTCTGAATTATGTCAATAGCATCACTATACGCATCATCATATGATTTCCCTTGCATAATCATCTTCCGCTCCATCAATTCAGAAGCAATTGAGTATTCTGTTTCCTCACATGTAACCTGACCATCAATCCAAATCTCTTTTGCGGGAATAAAATGGTATGACAGGTCATTGCCACTGAAACCAAAATCGGGATAAACATTCTTACGAACCATGTATCCATCAACAATCCAAACTGTTATCTCATCACGAATTCCAATCTTGATTCTATAAATATTCTGAAGCTGAATACTGTCGGGAATACTTCTTATCTCCTTTATATTGCTATAGTCTGTTACTGCGACCTTTTTAAGCGAAGCTTCATGTGCATGACATATCTCTTCGTTTTTATCTCTTATTGTTTGCTCAAGTGATAAAGATGAATCATGGGCTGTTATGTATTCCCAGCCGAACTTTGCCATCAGATGGCGTTCATTAAGCTCATGGGCTAAAGTAAGATAATATTCTTCACATGATATTGCATTATCGATCCATATCTCTCCTTTAGGATTAAACGGATATCTCTGCTCATTTCCTCCATATAAAAATGAACTGAATATTTTCAATCTTACCTTGTTGCCATCAACAATCCAAATATCATAGTTATCCTCTTTACCCATATAATAGCGATATACCCCCCCTACTTTTTTATTACTGTGACAACTTATGAATGAAAGAGAGATGATCATGATGTAAATAAAACTTTTCATAGGTATCAAACTTAATTTTTTGTGTTTAAAAACCCTTGTTCTAAAATAGTTCAATTTGTCTTAAAAACTCTGAAATGTGAATTAAATGAATACCCGAGAAATCTTCATCAAACACTAAAATTAAACAATATTTACCAAATTCCATTTCTGATTGTCAGCTGTTGGCCAGAAGTGTTTAAGATTCTTTTCTATCCAGACTTTTACTATTGTATGTAACCACTTATTTGTATAATTTAGCAACAATATCCTTGATCTTCATACAAAACCAAATGGCTTTTAAAGAAATAGCTATAAAGTACAAGTATTCAATAGCTTTAATTCTCCTCTTTGTTCTTGTTGAAAATGTTTCATTTATTATAGAACCAACATTTTTCGGAAAGTTACTTGATTCACTTATTGATCATTTCTATGACCATGAACAGATAGACTATATATATCCTCTTATAATTTGGATATTGGTTTATTTAATAAATGTTGTAGGGGGAACACTTCACAGACTATTTAACGGCAGTATCTATTCTAAGATGTATGCGGATATTGCCACTGATGTGATTATTGATTCGAAATCACGTGGAGACCAGTTTTCCAAAATGCTTGTAAGGGCAGAACTTGTAAAGGAATATATTGTTTTTTTTAAGGAACGTTTACCGGAAGTCGTGTGGCAATTATCTGCAACCGCAGGAGCAATAATCGCACTGTTTTTTTATGATTACAGAATAGCTCTTGTTTGTCTGTCAGTTACTGTTCCTATTGCTTATATTAATAACCTTAACAGGAAAAAGGTCACCATGCTGCAAAAAGACATACACGATAATCAGGAAGAACTCTTTAATTTGATAGAAACCCGTGACACTTCAAAGATAGGCCAGTTTTATCGGAATACTATTTCGCCAAAGACAAGGATTGCCAGGTGGAATGCATTTGGTTACAGCTCAGTAAAAGTATTGCTTGTAATAATATTTATCGGGGTATTGTTTATATGTGTTGATGTTGATAAATTTACAACAGGTAGGATTTATTCAATAGTTGCATACCTTTGGACATTCATAGCATCGACAGATTATTTACCCGAACTTATGGAAAGCCTTGGTTCTGTAAAGGACCTGAATCAACGTTTCAATAAAGATGATCTTATTTAATGGACCCTGACATTCTATTTGTAATTAATCAGTGAGAAAATATCATCCAGTAACAAATTCTATAAATCATGAAAAAACTACTAACTACCCTTGTATTATTATCTATTGTACATTTCCTTCCAGCCCAGACAGGCAAGGTTTCAGATAACCTTTCAATGCCCAGCAAACTTTTGAAGATGGACCGGAAATATGCTATTTATCTCCCCCCTGATTATGAGACTTCCCAGCGCAGCTACCCTGTTCTGTACCTGTTGCATGGAGCCGGTGATGATCAGACCGGCTGGGTACAATTCGGTGAAGTCCTGAATATTGCTGATGAAGCAATAAAATCCGGATTAGCAACGCCAATGATTATTGTAATGCCCGATGCCAACACAGGTAAACGCGGATATGTTAATGATGTGAAGGGAGAATGGCTGTATGAGGATTTTTTCTTCCAGGAATTCATGCCATTTATCGAAACAAAATATCATATAAAAGCTGAAAAGCATTACCGTGCAATTGCCGGTTTGTCAATGGGAGGCGAAGGGACCTACATATATGCCTTACATCATCCTGAATTATTTTCATCGGCATGTCCTCTGAGTGCTGCTACCGGCCCTAAAAGCCTGGAAGAATTGAAAAACTACAGGTTATGGCAGGGTGTTGAGGGAATTAAAGATTCTGACAAGGAGGCATACTTTAAGCGTTACAGCGTTTTGAATCTTATAGAAAATATGCCTGAGGATCAGAAAAAAGCTGTCAGGTGGTATATCGATTGCGGTGATGACGATTTCCTTTATGAAGGTAATTCACTTGTGCATATTGCAATGCGTAAGAAGGAAATTCCTCATGAGTACAGGGTCCGCGATGGTGTTCACAGCTGGACATACTGGAGGGCTTCATTACCAAAAGTTCTGGAATTTGTTTCAATGGCTTTTCATCAATTTTAAATGATATTCACCAGGTGAAATTTTATAAGCAAAGACATTGCTTTAAATATTAAGTAGAGACGTTGCATGCAACGTCTCTACATTATTTTTTACGTCTCTACATTATTTTCACCATCTAGATGATTTTAAAGGGTCTGCCTTATAAGCAAGGTCTATACTTATTTAACAATATCATTAATTATTTAGCATTGTTGCTATTTAATTAACAACATCTCAATTAATTAAATAAACATCCCTGTCTAATGAACTTAACACCTTTGCACATTCTAAGCGGAATGCTGTTTTGACTGTTTAGCGGTAAGAAGGAACATCAGCCTCATCAGTATTCTTATCATCTGGTAAGAAAACCAGTCGGAAATCTGGAATATCCATGTTTTTCGGTGAATATACTCCTCAAATGTTATCTGCCGGCAATCCTTATCAATAATCTCAAGAAGAAGCTCCTCAAACTGTCCTGCAAAATTTGTATCCAGGATATCTGCATTCATTTCCACGCTTCCATAGTCACTCAGGTGGTTCATGTTATAGCTTCCGATTGTACTCCAGACTCCATCAACTGTAGCTACCTTCGCATGCAGGTTTGAAGGCAGGTATTCATAAATTTTAATATTATTTCTCAAAATAAAATCATAAAGGAAATTGGTTGCCATTTTAAATACCGGGGCATCAGATTTCGCAGACAGGACTATCCTTATATCGACTCCACGACGGCTTGCATTCCTGAGGAGTTTACGTTCATTTCTGCCAGGAAGAAAGTAACTGGCAAAAATTATCATTCTTTCCTGGGCATGTTTCAGTGCTGACCGATAGCTTTTCAATATCTCTATTTTATTCCTGTACCAGTTATTCTGAAGAACCTTAACTCTTACATTTTCATTGTAATGTGCGGGATGGTGAACTGTTTCCCGCGAACGTTCCTTTTTTGAAATAAAAGTTTTGTTCCAAAGTTTTTTAAGAGTGAACAGTACATGAGTACATTCCGGACCTTTTATTGAAATGGCAAAGTCGAGCCACTCCTTCATTCCTGGAGTACCATGGTACCGGTTGGCAATATTCATTCCACCGATAATGGCAAGATCACCATCGATTAACAGAACTTTGTGATGCAACCTCAGGCTTAACTGGAATCCTTTAGTGATAAAGCCCGGAGAAAATTTTCGGAAAAAAATACCGGTTTCCTCTATTTCAGCTATAAGTTGTCCTGGAAAACTTCCTCCACCATAAGCATCAAGAAGAAAATATACCTTCACTCCCCTCTTTGCTGCTCTTTTAAGTGCATCTAAAATTCGTCTGCCTGTTTCATCATCATCAACAATATAAATCTGAAAATGGATATAATGTTTTGCCTCATCAATTGCCTTCACACATGCTGCAAAATAGTTTTCACCGCTCCTCAGAAGTTCAACGGAATGGCCGCTTTTATAATTGTGTCGTGAAGGAATTCTCATAGACTTTTCACTTATCAATCTCTTGCACAAAGATAAAATATTAACTTCATCATCCCCAGCAGGATATTTTTTTGATTTACAACCTGTAATAATTTATAACCAGGCAAATAGAAGCCCTGGAGAATCCTGGGGAGTATCACTTAAGTTTATCTGTCTTAATGGAGCCCTTTTAAGTTTTAAAAGATCAGACAACAAATAAAAATTACTATTTTTATATTAAATTTTCTAAGAATTAAAAAATGAACAGAAGAGATATGATAGGAAAAGCAGCAGGAGCAGTAGTAGTTACTGCAGCAACCCCTCTAAACAGTGTTTTTGCAGGAGTTGGGGAAGGTGTCGCACCACTAAAGGGGAATATTCATCATTCAGTAAGTCAGTGGTGTTATAATGATATCCCGCTTGAAGATTTCGCAAAAGCATGTAAAGAAATGGGTATTGAATCTATTGAATTGCTTGGTGAAAAGGACTGGACAACAGTTAAAAAAGCCGGACTAAAATGTGCTGTAGGTTATGCAACAGATTTGGGAATACCGATAGGTTTTAATCGTATAGCCAACCATGAAAAACTAATTTCTGATTTTGAGACTATGATCCCGAAAGCAGCAGAGGCAGGCATTCCAAACCTGATTTGTTTTTCGGGTAACAGGGAAGGGCAGAATGATAATGAAGGTATGATTAATTGTGCAACAGGCTTAAGAAAGATTATGCCTTCTGCAGAAAAATATGGTGTAACAATAATAATGGAACTTCTGAACAGCTATGGCCATAAAGACTATCAGTGTGATAAAACAACATGGGGAGCTGCCCTTTGTGAAATGGTTGGATCTGAACGTTTCAAACTCCTGTACGACATATACCATATGCAGATAATGGAAGGTAATATCATCGAGACAATTACGAAATATCATCAATACATTGGCCATATTCACACTGGCGGAGTACCGGGCAGACATGAACTTGATGAAACGCAGGAACTCTATTATCCGGCAATAATGAGTGCTGTTGTGAAAACCGGATACAAAGGATTTGTCGGACAGGAATTTGTACCGGCGCAAAAGAATAAGCTTGAATCACTGCTGAAATGTATCAGAATATGTGATGTGTAGCAGGAGATAGCATCCCATTGTTATTGGTTGTACAACTCAGGATTTTCGAAGAACATATCATGCAAAATCATTCAGGTGATTTCAACAGATATGACATTTCGTGGTAAGAGGAATAATAAAACCTTTTTAAATCTGGCATTTTTTAGTTCAAAATATTTTGCAGATCAAAAAAAACATCCTTTCTTTGCATCCGCATTTTAAAGTTCTTTGCACGGTCCATTCGTCTAGTGGTTAGGACGTCAGGTTTTCATCCTGGTAACAGGGGTTCGATTCCCCTATG
>JGI20214J51088_10000406_pt1 | contig 30427 bp, 24 predicted proteins | sample WetSurMetagenome_FD_51088 | JGI IMG/M metagenome (IMG submission 51088) | reverse complement strand
TATAAGAGATTAATGCCGAAGGCATTTAATTCCAATAGCCACGGTAGCGTCCGTGGTTGAAGCATTAGCAGAACGATCAACCCCGGAGGGTGTAGAATAGGTTAAATCCATGAGATAAACTTCATTAAATTCAACACCGCCGGTGTTGGAATAAAACGCGAAATTACTACCACAGACGTAACTGTGGCTATTGGTGTTTAACGCCTCCGGCGTCTTTTACTACATTTCGTCTACCTAAAATAAAAAGATGTGTATAAAGATTAGTCAAAAGTAGGGGAAATGTATCAGGATTAAATTCAATACCTACATTCCTTTTTACACTAAACAGTCTCCCTGTTATACTATATTAAACTCCTTAGTTTGAAGGCAATGCCCTATGCGCCAAAATAGGTAAAACCTACAGACTATATGTAAATCCCAGCATTACCAGGAATCTCTGAGACGGGTAATAGGTCCATTCGTAGTACCGGTTTGTTGAAATATTATTCAATTTAGTCCAGAATGAGAGTATTTTTGTATATCTGTATTCGGCACTCAGGTTCAGGTTGAAATGAGCTGGCATCTCTGAAATCGCAGGAACAGACGATAATTGTGCCGGAAAAGATATGTCACCATTTACAAGCTGCCTTCTTTTACCTTCAGCTGAAATTTCGAGTCCGGCAAGGATCTTGTCCCTTAAATTATATTTCAATCCAAATTTCCCGTCCCATGCAGGCTTATTATATGCATGATCAATATCAGAAAGTGTATAGCTATACAAATTTGCCACAGCATTAAAGGAGAGTTTATCGTTGATCTGGCCACCTGTTTCTCCATGAATATTAAGAACCTCGGCATCACTTACGACTGTCGAAAAATAGTTTCCTTGTCCATATTTAAAGGCAGGTGCAGCCAGAACATTGGAATAAAAAACCATATCGTTTACAAGAGAATATGACGCTGATACAACATAATTGCCTCCTATTCCCGTATTTCCTTTCAGCCCTGCAAATACTATCATTACATGGTCTGTATTCGGCTGACTGAAGAGGCTGCCATTCGGTACCAGATATGGATTTTCAATTATAACCTTAACCGGTTCATTCCTCTCCAGCTTTCCTGTTAATCCGGCATAAAAGCTGACATAGGAAGGAACAACAGTAAATCCAAGATTAAGATCAGGGTAGAAATGAAATTTACCTGATGCCTCCATGTTTTTATCTATAAGTGCCTGAAAACCAAGTTTCATATTCCATTGTCCTGTACTCTTCTTAATAAACGGACTTATTGAGGCAATATATTTTGGAGTGGTGAGTATTGAATCAGAAAGCCTGTAATAATCATAGCTTATTCCGGAACCAACATAAAAACCTTTAAATGATTTTGCCATCTTTCCTTTAATTCCNGCACTATGCTGATATAGATTTTTGGCATTAGAGAAGAAGTCATAATTAATGTCGAATTTATAAGAAAAGCTTGTGGAATCTGTTTTCAATGACGATAATGAAGCTTTTGCACCAATGTCATTATAATTCATTCTGATGTCTTTCCGTGCTGGTGAATAGTCCGTTACTGCCGGGTCATAGCCATAAGCATATCTTGTCTTCTGGGCAAAATCGACAGAACCTTCAAAGAGACTCTTAGAGTAAAATTTCCTCCCGAAAACCGAAGCATCATTATCCTGGTAACCTGCAAAAACCTTCTTACTGTTCTGAAGCTCAATTTTTCCGTTGGATGAGAAATGACGTGCGTATAGTCCGATGGTCCCTTTCTTTGATCGTTCGTTGGTAACACTTAACTCAGCAAGAGGGGTGACATAATTTCCCATTCCTATGTTTATATAGCTCTTGTAAAGTTTTGTCAAAGGATCAGGAAGCAGGGCTGCTGCTTTGATAGGACTGATCGTATAAGTCGCCAGGTAAGGTTCGGTATTAATGTCATAATTGAAACTGGGTCTGACCTTCAATGTATCATTCATATCAGGAAGAAAACTCTTCTTTTTTGATTCGGCAAGCGATGGTTTATAGGGATTATAAAGAGTAACTTCTCTTTTAAGTCCGGTTTCCTGTTTTTTTACCTGACCACTCACAGATAAACAGAAAATTATAAATACGAGTATAATTATTGTTTGCTTTATCATGTNAGTTCTGTTTCTTTTTCAAGTTGCTTATTTATTATTTCTGCCTGATATACTGTCGCTTACAACCGCAGGTTGACTGCTCTGATTCAATGTTTCCAGCCTGGCCTTAACTTCATCCAGAATTCCGTCATTATCAATAGTGTAATATTCTTTCAGGCTCTGAAGTGTAGCTCTTGCCTGCAGCGTATCTCCCTTTTTCATGCTTATATCTGAAAGGAGAAGGAACATCCTTGCCATCCANTATTGATGAGGTGAAGCCTGATCAATGAACTCAGTTATTATCTTTTCTGCTTCGGCAGGCTGACCTTTTACATTTAACAGTTCAGCTACCATGTATTTCGATTCAGCACCCTCAATACTGGTCACCTCTGTTGCTACTTTTCTGAAATCCCTGAGTGCTTCATCAAATTTATTCAGGCTGTAATTTGCCTTTGCACTCATGAAATTTGCTCCTCTAGTAAGCTCTTCAGGAATGTTTCTTGAAGTGTTGATTTTTCCGGCAACAATAATTGTTTTACCAGCATCACCGGCCTCATATGCAGAGTTTAACTCACCCTTAAGAGCGATCAGCAGAATCTCATCATTTGAGGCTGATCTCTCAAGTCTCTCGTAATAATCGAGCGCTGCGGTATAATCTTCCTTTGCGTAGAGAATAGAAGAAGCAGAAATAAGTGATTGTTCAAGGAACTGGTTATTTGGCTCAGCAGACACCTGCTCGTATAGCTTAAGTGCTTCGTCGGTGTTTCCGGCTGATTTCAGACATTCTGCGAGGTAAAACTCTGCATTAAGCCTGAAACTGCCACTCGGAAACTCATTAAGATAATTCTTAAATACTTCGGTTGCTTTGTCGTATTTGGCTGTTATATAGAGATTTTCACCTGAAGTATATAAAAGAGAATCCTTCTGTGCAAGATTGACATCACCGTAACCATCAAGTGTCTTGATATATGTAAAATATGATTCGACGTCATTCATGTCAACATAAGCGTTTCTGAGACCTGTTAATGCATACCTGGCTTCATCACTCGACTTGTAGGTTTCAATAACCTTTTTGTACTGTGCAATGGCCCTGTCATTCTCACCAAGATTATAATACAACAGTCCAAGCTGAACAATCGCACGTGGAACGTACGGACTGTTTTTGTAAGTAGAAATTACTGTATTGAAATCTGCTTCACCTTTACTGTAATCTTCCATTACAAGGTATGCCCTGCCCCTTTCGAAAATAGCATTAGGGACAAAAGTCGATGAGGGATACCTGACAGTCAGAGCAGTGAGTACATTCACTTTCCCTTTCCCGTCATTCATAAGTCCAAGTGAAAATCCTTTCTGGAACATTGCATAATCGGCATCGGCCTGTCCAAAATCAATTACTTTGTCGTAATAGTATATAGCCTGGGAATAGTTTGTTGCTATATAATAACAATCTGCAATCCGGTTCCGTGCATCAGCCATCAGTACAGGATTCACTTCAACCACCTCATTTTCAAAGGCTTTAAAATGGTTCAATGCATTTGTATAATCTTTAAGATTAAAACAGGTATAACCAAGATTATACCTGATCATCCCTGATTCACTTAAGAGCATTGAACCGGGTATTCCCATAAACAGCTCATAATCAGCCTTTGCCTCATCGTAATGAGCGAGTCTGTACCTGGCTTCGCCTCTCCAGTATATTGCTCTTGCCCTCAACTGTCTGTTATACTTCTCANATTGTAATGATTTCTCAAACATATCGATCGATGCTTCCATCTCGATATTCTTAAATAATTCGAGTCCTCTGAAAAACGCCACCCTCTGATATGCCTCCTGCAAACGGCTGTCCCTATTCCTGATTTTATCGAGTGAAGCAAGGGCTGCTTTGTAGTTCTTAAGTTGCATGTATGTAGCAACAAGGTAATCATACGCCTCCTGTATTCTTTCAGAACCCGGGTAACGGTCAATATATTCCTGGAAAGATGCAATTGCCTCACCAAACGGGGAATATGCCAATTCATAAGTCAGTTTTGCATAATTGAAAAGTGACTCTTCCTTGATTTTCTTATCGAAATCGAGTTTTGAAGCTTCGCCAAATGCAAGCTGGGAGCGTTTTTTATCTCCCTTTTGGAGATAGCAACCTCCAAGGATATTCCAGATATTCTGACTCAGCAGATCGTTGTTTGCTCCTATTTCGAGGAATAACTTAATAGCTTTATCAATATCGCCGGTCTTAAAATAGCAGTAACCAAGCTGGTACTTGTCTTCCCGGGCGCTGGCTTTGGCACCTCCTGAATATTTTTCAAGATAAGTCAGTGCCTCTTTATAATTCCCTTTATTAAAATGTGCGTCTCCGATAAACCGGTAAAGTTCTACAGCTCTTTCCTTACCTGCAGATTTCAGAAGATCGGGAGCCATTGAAAGAATGCCATCATAATCTTTTTTAATGTATTGAATCTGAACAATGTAAAACGGGACTACACTTCCAAATGTCTCATCATCTTTCAGTCGGATGAAACCTTCCATTGCAGTATCATACATTTTTTGTTCATAAGCGATCTGTGAAAAGTAATAAACTGCAGGTGGTGTATACTCAGTATCAATATCCTTAATCTCCGAAAACATCAGAAGAGCTCTGCTTTTGTCGCCATTGATATATAACGAATAGCCAAACCTGAAAAAGTATTCTGCAAGCTTGTCCGACAGAAGATCCTGTCTGTTAACCAATTCGTAATACTTTTCCGCTTTTCTGTAATTCTTATTCTGGTAGAAATAATCGCCTAATGATAGCCTGGCTTCATTGATCCTTGGACTCTCAGGATGAGTAGATATGAACATTATCATCCTGTATTCTGCATCCGGATTAAAAAGTTTAAGTGCTGATACTGCACTGTAATATTCAGCATCAGCTAAAAGTATCTGGTCAGTATTATCTTCATTTTTTACGAAAGAATCAAAAAGGCGGATAGCAGCAGGGAACTTCTCCTTATTAAACAATTCCATTCCCCGGTTAAATTCAGAACCTGATTCCCTGCCTGCAAAATGTACCTGTGACGAGACCTGAAGGATGAAAAATAAAAGAAAACCTGATATTAAAATGAGTTTGTTTCTGTTCATAACTTATTTTTTTTGGCTCGATACATTCTGATAATATTTACGCGTCAAACAGACATGATTACGCGTAAAATATTAACTGTAAGCCATATATAACATTAATCTGCTTTTATATAATTAATCGTAAAAGTACAACTATTAAACGCCGTCAGCCGGCCTTTATTACTGATTTTATCAACATATAAATGTTAATTATCAATTCTTTCCTTATTTTGCAGTTAAAATAGCTGTGAAATGCAGGAAAACCTTCCGTTGGATATTATTATTGAGCTGACAGACTGTACTATATGGCAACAGGATCATCTTGTACTTTCAAATGTTAATCTTAGTGTTGGCAAGGGTGAATTTATTTATCTTGTCGGCAGGGTTGGCAGCGGGAAATCGAGTCTAATAAAAACCCTCAATGCCCAGATACCTCTTGCAGAAGGAGTTGGACTTGTGGCAGGTTACAATTTGTCCAAACTTAAAAAAAGAGAGATACCCTACCTCCGAAGGAAGATCGGGATAGTATTTCAGGATTTCCAGTTGCTTATTGACAGGTCTGTTCATGATAATCTTGAATTTGTCTTAAGAGCTACAGGGTGGAAGAACAAAAAAGAAATTGATACCCGTATCGGTGAAGTTCTGGAAAAAGTGGAGCTGGGCCAGAAAGGTCATAAAATGCCACATCAGCTATCAGGAGGAGAACAGCAACGTGTTGTCATAGGACGGGCATTGCTCAATGACCCTGAAATCATTCTTGCTGATGAACCTACAGGTAATCTTGACCCCGAAACATCGGAAGGTATAATAAGGTTACTCCAGGATATTAGTAAAACAGGGAGAGCTGTGATTGTTGCCACACATAATTATACGCTTCTTAAAAAGTTTTCTGCAAAAACACTTAAATGTGATGACAGAAAGCTGGTTGAGGTAAAAGATGAGGAGGAGATGGAGTTATTGCAGTGATAGACTAAAATATCTTGTTAAAACACTCAGGATAACATTATACATAACTTGCTGGTGTTTTTTAACCCATCCCCTAACCCCCCCGATAAATCGGGGCAGGCTTTCCCTTAAATCTAAGGGAAGGGGGATAACCTGCTCTCATACAAGTAATTACTTCCCCTCCATTAATCTTAAGGGAGGGGGAAGGGGGAGGGTTCAAAACAAATCTGCGACAGTTTCAATTTTTAATCATCAGGCTTTTAATAATTCATGGTGCACGATTTTTATGATATTCATAATTGTTTTTTGTGAGGATTCAAAACCTGTTATATATCATATTTTTAGTAAGCTGAAAATGTTAAAATTGAACACTCATTGTATAATATGTTGCTAAATTTGCAACTGTTAATAAATTAACAATATGGCTGATCTTTCATGTAATTACCTGGGACTAAAATTAAAGAACCCTTTAATTGTCGGCAGTTCAGGACTGACTTCATCGTTGGAAAACCTGAAAGCAATTGCCCATTTGGGCGCAGGTGCAGTTGTTCTTAAATCGATTTTTGAAGAACAGATTAAATTTGAAACAGATGAGTTCATGCACTCCGATAATCCGGAGATGAAATCATGGAATGAAGCATTTCAGGGTATTGTCAGCAAGACTGAATTTTATTATGATGAAGCTTTCAACTACATCACCGGTTACGCTAAAGAACATACACTAAAACAGTATCTAGATTTAATTACAGAGGCAAAAAAAACAATAAATATACCGGTGATTGCAAGTATTAACTGCAGCACACAATATGACTGGCAGTATTTCGCAAAACGTATTCAGAGTGCAGGTGCCGATGCGNTTGAGCTCAATGTGTACCTGCTGCCATCTGATTTTGAAAAAAGCGGAAGTGAAAATGAAAAGGTTTATTTCGACATAATTCAGGAAGTTAAGAAGTTTATTACTATCCCTATATCCCTTAAGATCGGGTACTATCTGTCAGGTCTGTCGCAAACTGCACTAAAATTGTCCGAAACGGGAATTGCCGGACTGACACTTTTCAACCGTCCCTATAATCCGGATATTGATATTGAAAAACTACAGATCAATGCATCAAATATGTTCAGTACAAGCACTGAATATTCCCACACCTTACGGTGGGTAGCCTTACTATCGGGTAAACTCAAATGCAATATTGCTGCATCAACAGGCATACATAACCACGAAACTGTTATCAAGCAACTACTTGCAGGAGCCGATGCAGTGCATATGGTATCGGTTTTTTACAGACACCATTTTGATGTACTTCCGGAGATAATTAGCGGAATCAAGTCATGGATGAAACAACATGACTTCAACAAAATTTCTGATTTTAAAGGGTTGTTAAGCGGGAAAAATGTTCACAATCCTGCTTCATATGAAAGAGTTCAGTTTTTACGTCTATTCTCAAGTATAGAATAACATATAAATTATAAAATGTCTCATTCGGAACATCATAAGGAAAGAAATACGCTGGCATCCTCCCTTGAAAAGAATGTGGAGGTCATTGCTCAGAAATGTTATCAATGCGGTAAATGCACAGCTGGCTGTCCGGTTGCTGATGATATGGACCTGCCTCCGAGCATGGTAATGCGTTTGCTTCAGACAGAGATACCTGCCAATGATGAAAAGGTTCTCCGATCACATTCAATATGGCTTTGCGTTACATGTGAAATGTGTCTGAGCCGTTGCCCGATGGAGATCGATATCCCCTCAATGATGGATTATCTGAGGCAGAGATCACGCAGTGAGAAGAAGGTTAATAAGAAGGCAAAGAACATTATTGCTTTTCATAAATCTTTTCTGAATTCTATAAGATTTACCGGAAGGTTGTATGAACTCGGGCTGATACTTGATTATAAGCGTCAATCACTGAATATGTTTCAGGATATTTCTCTTGCTCCTAAAATGATATCCAGAGGCAAGCTGCATTTATTCCCGCATTTGATTAAAGGGACTGCCCAGATGGCAAAAATATTTAAGAAAACAAGCAATTAAGGAGGCATATATGAAATTTGGCATTTATCCCGGATGTTCATTAACCGGATCTGCTCGCGACTATAATGAATCAGTTTTTGCACTCGCCGAGGCGTTTGGTCTGGAGTTTACCCAGATCCCCGACTGGAATTGTTGCGGTGCTACTGCTGCCCATAACCTGAACAAAGAGTTGTCACTGGCACTACCTACCCGGATCCTTGCTCTTGCAGAAAAAAACGGTCTGGAAGAAATAATTGTACCGTGTGCAGCATGTTACAGCCGGCTGGTGGTTACCCGGCACGAGCTGAAGAATAATCCTGAGCTTAAGAACCGTATCAGTGAAGTTATTGAGATGGATTACCGTGGAACATCGAAGATTTTGAATGTTATAGAATGGATCGATAAGTATATCATCCCGAAACTTGACGAAAAAATAGTAAAACCATTCAACTACAAAGTTGCCTGTTATTACGGCTGCCTTCTGGTCAGACCAAATAAAGTATTGGGTTATGACCGGGCGGAAGATCCTCAGACAATGGATGTTGTGATGAGAAAAATTGGTGCTGACACACTCGAATATCCATATAAAACAGAATGCTGTGGAGCAGGATTATCCATATCAAGAACCGATATAGTATCGAAATTATCCGGTAAAATTATTGAAGATGCCGAACACAGGGGTGCCGACGCTATAATTGTTGCCTGCCCGATGTGTCACTCAAATCTCGATATGCGCCGGCCGGATATTAACAAATATTGGGACGCAGAATATAAGATCCCTGTAATTTTTGTAACACAGGCTATAGGTTTAGCTATCGGTCTGACAGCCGACAAGGTTGGATTGAAACGACATTTTGTTGATGTTAAAATCAGTTAAAGAGGAAAAAATAATATAAGATGGCCAGAATAGGTGTTTTTGTTTGTCATTGCGGTGAAAATATAAGTGCTACAGTCGATTGCGGAAAGGTTGCTGAGACAATTGGTAAGTTAAAACATGTAGCTTACAGCACAGAGTATAAATACATGTGCTCCGATCCTGGGCAGACGCTTATCAAGGATGCAATCAAAGAGCATAAACTAACAGGTGTGGTAGTTTCCGCATGTTCCCCGCGAATGCATGAACCAACTTTCAGAAAAGCATGTGCCGAAGCAGGATTGAATCCGTTTCTGTGCGAAATGGCCAACCTGAGGGAACATTGCTCATGGGTGCACGAAAAAAATGAGCTTACCACACAAAAAGCAATTGATATTGTCAGAACACAGGTAGAAAAAGTAAAACTGAATGCTGCTCTTCAACCTATAAAAGTTCCTGTTACAAAAACAGCAATGGTAATTGGTGGTGGCATTGCAGGGATACAGGCAGCACTTGATATAGCCAATTGCGGGCATAAAGTTGTGATGATTGAGCGTTCACCTTCTATCGGTGGGCACATGTCACAGTTATCAGAGACATTCCCTACTCTCGACTGTTCACAGTGTATTCTTACACCCCGTATGGTTGAAGTAGCCCAGCATCCGAATATAACACTTTACAGTTATGCCGAAGTTGAAGGTGTTGACGGATTCATAGGTAACTTCAAGGTCAAAGTACGGAAGAAAGCTAAAAGTCTGGATGAAAAAACCTGTACCGGTTGTGGTTTATGTACAACCAAGTGCCCTCAGAAGAAGATCCCTAACGAATTCGAACAGGGGATGGGAATGAGACCGGCAATATATATCCCCTTTCCCCAGGCTGTTCCAAACAGGCCTGTAATCGACAGGGAACATTGTACTTACTATATTAAGGGTAAATGTAAAATATGCGAAGTTGTTTGTCCGACAAAGGCAATACGTTTCGATCAGCCTGATGAAATCCTTGAAATGGAAATAGGTGCAATAGTAGTTGCAACAGGTTTCGATATTAAACATGCTGACTTTTTCCCTGAATATGGTTATGGTAAGTACAAAGATGTAATTGATGGTCTTCAGTTTGAGCGTTTAGCCTCAGCTTCGGGCCCTACTGCAGGTGCGATACTCAGACCTTCGGATGGGCAAGTCCCTGAGAACATTGTATTTATTGCATGTGCAGGTTCGCGCGATCCGGCAAAAGGAATTGCGTATTGTTCAAAAATCTGCTGCATGTACACAGCCAAACATGCAATGCTCTATAAACATAAAGTTCATGAAGGAAACGCACACGTATTTTACATGGATATCAGGTCAGGAGGAAAAAATTATGATGAGTTTGTACGCCGTGCCATTGAGGAAGATCATGTTAACTATGTCAGGGGCAGGGTATCGACCGTTTATGAAAGAGATGGTAAATTAATTGTCAAAGGAGTTGATACACTTCTGGGAGCGCAACCTGTTGAAATTGTAGCCGATATGGTTGTTCTGGCCACTGCAGGTGTTGCCAATTCAGGTGCTGAGGAACTTGCACAGAAACTGCATGTTTCATACGATGCTCATAAGTTCTTTGCTGAAGCGCACCCGAAATTAAAACCAGTTGAGACAAATACGGCAGGGATATTCCTTGCAGGTGCATGTCAGAATCCGAAAGATATTCCTGATTCAGTTTCGCAGGCTTCAGGCGCAGCTGTTAAAGTTGCAGCGCTCTTCTCACAGAATGAACTTACACGTGAACCCCTGGTAGCAGTTGTCAACAGGATGGGACCTCCAATGTTTTCCACATGTGTAGGTTGTTTTATGTGCCAGTCGGTATGTCCGTACCAGGCAATTGAACGTGAGGATTATAAGACCCGTGATGGCAAAATAATAAAGACAGTTGCTAAAATTAATGAAGGTCTTTGCCAGGGTTGCGGGACATGTGTTGCACTTTGCCGGTCCAAATCAATTGATTTGCAGGGCTATTCAAACAACCAGGTTTATGCAGAGGTTGTTGCTTTNCTGAATGAATATTAATCTGTTTTTAAGATCAATCTTTCGATAAAAAGAATTATATGTCAGATTTTGAACCAAAAGTTGTCGCCTTCGTTTGTAACTGGTGTACATATGCCGGCGCCGATTTAACAGGAACAAGTCGTATAAAGTACGCATCGAACGTTAAGATAATCCGCTTTCCCTGTACCGGGCGCATAGATTTTATGCTTCTTCTGAAAGCATTTGCCAATGGTGCCGACGGGATTATAGTTTCGGGTTGTCATCCAAACGATTGTCATTATACATCAGGTAACTTCCATGCAAAACGCAGATGGATCATGTTTAAGGAGCTGATGGATTTTATGGGAATAGATATGAACCGGATCACTTTTTCGTGGGTTTCTGCTGCGGAAGGAGCCAAATGGGCCGATGTGGTAAATACAACTGTTACTCGTATCCGTGAACTCGGACCTTACGTTTCATATAAGGAACTTGTAAATCAATCAGTTGAAGAGGAGGTGAANAATGAATAGCCTTATTTCAAGAGCAAAAGAACTGCTTGAAAATAAAACAGTCCAGGTAGTTATCGGCTATGAAGCCGGTCCGACAGGTCTTGCACGCCCCGCTTTCATTACAGATCCGGCAAAAGCAGATACCCTTATTTACGATCAGCGTTGCGTTCAGAATCTGGCTGTTTACCTTACAAAGCACGAGGTCAAACATCTGGGCAAGATGGCTATTCTTGCCACGCTTCCTGTTATGCGNAGTATAATGATGCTGATCTCTGAGCAACAGCTCTTTCCCGAGAACNTTGTTGTTTTAGGTATATCGGCTGAAGGGAACCTGCTCGACATTTCTGATATTAAGGTTATGCAGGGCATCATTGAGAAATCAGATCTGAGTAATCCTGAAAAAGACAAAAAACTTCTTGCTGAGCTGAACAAGTTAAGTCCGGAAGAGAGGCTTGCATACTGGCAGAAAGAACTGTCAAAATGTATTAAATGCTATGCATGCCGTCAGTCCTGTCCGATGTGTTACTGTACACGCTGTTCTGTTGAGGTCAACCAGCCACAGTGGATCCCGGTTCAGTCAAATACCCATGGCAATATGGAATGGCATGTATTACGGGCAATGCATCTTGCCGGCCGTTGCATAAGCTGCGGTGAATGCGGAAGAGCCTGTCCTGTAGGAATTCCATGTCATCTGCTAACAATGCAGCTTGCTGATCAGGTTCACAATTATTTCAAAGTTTATGCAGGGACCTCCGAGAAGATGAGTTCGGTACTGTCAACTTATGAACCCAACGATAAAGAAAGTTTTATAATATAAAATGGAAACAACCAGGAAATTAATACGGAAACAATCATTAGAAAAGCTGTACAACAAACTTACGGCAGACCGCAAGGTATATGCTCCTGTTACAGCAGCTGATAAACAGGTTGAATATAAATATAATCCGGGTTTTGCCGATGTAACATTTGACCATATCAGATCAACCCTGTCAGTCAAAAATGTTGTCTTTCCTAAGGTGGAAAACCTGTTTTTCTATACAAATTCCAGGACCGAAAGTACGATAAGTGAAATCGATCTCAACAAAATACCCGAGGTGGTCCTGTGGGGTGCACATCCATGCGATACTTCAGCTCTTGACACACTTCGTTCAATATTTTGCTGGGATATAACTGATGAGTTCTTCCTGAAACGTCTTGAGAAGCTTACCGTAATTGGATTAAGTTGCCACCAGAGTGACCAGTACTGTTTCTGCACATCAACAGGTCTGTCACCCAATTCTTCAAAAGGAAGCGACATCCTGTTATCCGGGTTGCAAAACGGTGACTATCATGCTGATATACTTACTGAAAAAGGCAAAAACATAGTCAATTCATCTCCTGAATTGTTTGAAGTGATATCTGACGGAAAAGAGATAATCGCCGAAGTAAAACAGAAATTCAGTCATGAGAAGGTAACAGAAAAACTTGCAGGAGCATTTGAACATCCGTTCTGGGTAGCTAACTCTCTGAGGTGCATTGGTTGCGGAGCATGTGCATATGTCTGTCCGACATGTGCCTGTTTCGATATACAGGATGAGACAAAAGGGAATAATGGAAAGCGTTACCGTAGCTGGGATTCCTGTGGATTCAGCCTCTTCACTCTTCATACCTCAGGGCATAATCCCCGTGAGGTTCAGAGCCAGAGGTGGAGACAGCGTATCATGCATAAGTTTTCATATATGCCTGAGCGCAATAAATCGTTAGGATGCGTAGGATGTGGCCGTTGTTCAAGCGGTTGCCCGGTTGACATGAATATTGCAGAACAATTAGAAGCACTACAAAATATTTAATCAATATTTACAATGAGCGATAATATCTATAAGCCCTACCTGATGGAGATCGATAACATAGTCGAAGAAACTCCTGATGTAAGGACATTCCGCTTAAAATTTAAAAATGCAGAGGATGCAGAAAAATTCTCTTTCAAAGCCGGACAGTTTGGCGAATACTCTGTTTTTGGTGAAGGCGAATCAACTTTTTGTGTTGCCTCATCTCCCACCCGTAAAGGTTATATAGAATGTACATTCCGGAAAGCCGGTCGGGTAACTAATGCTCTTGCAAACCTTGAATTGGGGGATACCGTTGGATTCAGAGGTCCCTATGGGAATACATTCCCGATTGAAGAATGGGAAGGGAAAAACCTGCTCTATATAGCAGGTGGTATTGCCTTACCTCCAATGCGTTGCGTTATCTGGAATACGATCGATCTTCGTGAAAAATATAAAGATATCACAATCGTTTATGGAGCAAGAACAGTTTCTGACCTGGTATACAAAGAGGAGCTGAAAGAGTGGGAAGCCAGACCAGATATTAAACTCATTACAACTGTTGACCCGGGTGGCCAGACGCCTGAATGGAAAGGTGAAATAGGCTTTGTTCCTATGGTCCTTGAGAAAGTTGCACCTTCATCAGAGAACACAATTGCAATTCTTTGCGGCCCTCCGGTGATGATAAAATTTACTATGCCTGTATTGAAAAAACTTGGATTTAAGGATAAGGACATTTATACTACTCTTGAGAACAGAATGAAATGCGGATTTGGCAAATGTGGCCGCTGCAACGTAGGAAAGGTTTTTGTCTGCAAGGACGGACCTGTTTTCAGCTACGAACAGATATTGATTCTGCCTGAAGAATTCTAAAAACAATAACCACAAAGTTCACAAAGATTTTACGCCGAGAACACAAAGAATCTTCCTGGTTGGATTATTCTTTGTTCTCTTAGCGTTTCCTTTGCGTACTTTGTGGTTTAAGGAAGGTCCCTTTATTAATTGTTGATCAGTTTCTTATTTGCTGTCCACTAAAATGGGCAGGTTCTTCCCGTTGGTCATGAATATCAGTTTGGCATTTGGTGAAGCTGAAATTGCTTTTATCATCTCATACTGCAACAGCCTGTCACTTAGACCTGTGCTGAGGATCTTCTGATAATCGGCAATACCCTGTGCCTCAACTCTTTTTCTTTCAGCTTCCTGTCTTTCTTTCTGGAGGACGAAGGTCATCTTCTGTGCATCCTGCTCAGCGTTTATTTTTGATTCAATAGAAGCTTTTACTGAAGCCGGAAGAGTAAGATTCCTTACCAGGAGCTGCTCAAGCAAAAGTCCCCGTTCCTTGAAATTTGTTTCAATAGTGGCAAATATCCTTGACTGAAATTCATCTCTCTTGGTTGAGTACAATGCAACTGCATCATAATAGACTGCATTATCCCTGATCTTTGTTCTGCAGATAGGACGGACAAGAACATTCCGGTAATCGGTGCCTACCTCTCTCAGAATCCTTGGAGCTTCCGAAGGAATCACCTTATATAAAACTGTAAGATCAACTATCACCTCGAGACCATCTGCAGATAATACCCTTATTGCATCATCTCCCATTTTGCTTCCTTCATCAGTTACTCCCGACATTGTGTAATTTTCTGTTCTTACATCAAACATAACAACCTTTACCAAAGGATTTATTATATTCAATCCACTCTCAAGAATGGTACTATTTACTTTACCGAAAAGCTTCTGAACACCAACCTGTCCGGGTTCAACCTGAACAACGCAGGCAATTGACATACCTACCAGAATAACAATAATTCCTGCTGTCTTTATAATTGTTCTGAAAGGTCTCAAAGGAGTATTGCCGGTAGTTGCAACAAATCCTATAACAAGAACTACAATACCTAATAATATTATTGACATGGTTTGTTTTTTTAAGTGGTTAGTTAACAGAATAAAATGAGTTACGAAGGTAGTCAGAAAAATGAGAACGGAGAAGAATTAGAAATTGTTTTGNAGAAATCGGCTTATTTGATCAGTTTTTGCTCTTTAAGAAAATCTGTCATACGTTGCAGTGTTGGCAAAAAGTTAGGATTGCTCACCGGCCAGTCGCAGGAATGATCTGCATCCCTGACACGGATAAGTTCACAAATATTCCCGGCTTCCTTCATAAGCCTGGTGAATTTCTCAGCTGCTTCAATCGGAGTAGTATTATCTTTTGTTCCATTGGAAATGATAGTCGGAGGCCATCCCTTCTTTACATTTAAAATCGGTGAGAATTCCGGATGAACATCAAAAAACTCCTTCCCAAAACCTTCTCCAAGAACAGGATTATGAAGAACAAGTGCATCAGGTTTTGAACTTATTCCCATGTTTTCTCCCGNAGCATCACCACCATCAATAAANGTACATGCTGCAAGATGCCCTCCTGCTGAACCACCGGCAGCAATGATCATGTCCGGATCAATACCAAGTTCCTCAGCATGCTCTCTTATATACCTGATAGCTGATTTGGCATCCTGGATACATTCCATAGGTGTTGTTCCGTGTCGTGATTTAACACGATAATCTGCATCTATACCTATAATTCCCTGGTCGCGAAACCATGCTGCATTGGGTATCTGGCCATCAACAGTACCACTTACCCAGCCACCCCCGGTAAAGTATACGATTGCAGGAAGAGGGCAATCACATTTTTTATCAGGACGCAGAAGATACAGATACATATCCTCCTGAGGTGTTTTCTTATAAAGTATCTTTTCTGCAAGCGCAACAAGATTCTTTCCTGAGATCTTATAGCTTTCCGTAACGTTAATAAGTGAAAGAACAGTGTCCCTTTTTTCCTGGGCAGAAGCATTCATCACAATTGTTGCAAATACTATCAGATATAATGTTGAATGAATTATGAATCTCTTTATACACATACTATTAATTTTGAATCAGTAGAATAAGCACATTCCATGTATTAAATCCCGGTTGAGTTTATCTCAATTGTTGAGGATTTCAGATTTCCGGAAGAAGCTTTAACAATAATTTTACCTTCTTTATTTTCTGATCTGATAACGACCATACATCTACCCTGCCATGCTTTTCTTTCAGGATCTGTGTAGCTTTCGGTACTAACAGGGTTGGCATTTCCGACACCAACAATTTTTCCGGGACCCTCTATTTCGAACTTAACCAGATCCTCTGACTTTGGATTTTTTATTCCCTTGTCGTCAATAAGCTCAACAGTGATATAACTCAGATCCTCACCGTTTGCTTTGATCTGATTTCTATCAGCTGTTAATTTAATAACAGAAGGTTCGCCGGCTGAGTTTAACGACACACTATTAACCTGTTTCCCGTCAGAATACCCAACTGCTTTCAGTTCTCCTGCCTGATACGGAACCTTCCATACTGCCTTAAACTCAGTTGCGCGATTGGTTTTCTTTTTACCCAATGATTTATTATTTAGGAACAATTCAACAGACTCACATGATGAGTAAACAGTCACCTCAAACGGTGTATTCTCATATCCTTTCCAGTTCCAGTCTGCTATCACATCATACCAGTTCCATTTGCTCCACGATTCGCGTTTGGGATTAGGTTCAAAAGATGGTTTCGGGGGTGTTACAAAAACCGAAAGCTGATTTTTCATCCAGAGGGCATCCCTGTAATATGATTGCGGTCTTTTCCATCCGCAGATATCAATATCACCACAGAATGCCAGGTTCCAGGGATAAAAATTCTTCTCCTGCATATAACCTCTCCACCCAATACTTGCTTCGCCTATATAATCCCAGGCTGTCCACACAAAATCCCCGATAACAAAAGGATTATCAATTACATCCATCCAGGCACTGAATGCCTCAAGTGGATATGATTCCAGTCCGACCATTATCCTGCCTGGTACACGTTTATGATCAAGAAGATAAAGGTTGTTTTTAAGATGATCTCCACCAGATGCATAGTTATATCCGGCAATATTAAGGGTTGCAAAATATGGGTCTTTGTCGGGTTTAAGATCATTTACAGCAGAGGTGATGGGGCGGGTAGGATCAATATCACGGATAAAGTTCCCAATACTTCTTGCAAGTTCAACAACCTCAGGTGTATGCCTGTTCGGAATCTCGTTTCCAATGCTCCACATAATTACAGACGGATGGTTCCTGTCACGGATTACCATATTTTCCACATCGCGCTGCCACCAGTCATCAAAATAAAGATGATAATCTGAAGGATTTTTCGGATCTTTCCACATATCAAAAGTCTCATCAATAACGAGCATCCCAATACGATCGCAAGCGTCAAGGAAAGCAGGTGATGGCGGATTATGAGAACAGCGGATGGCATTGAATCCGCTTGCCTTCAGAAGTTCAATTCTGCGTTCCTCCGCCCTGTCAAACGATTTCGATCCGAGGGGTCCGTTATCGTGATGGTAACAGCCTCCCTGAAGTTTCATTGCTTTGCCATTCAACAGAAATCCCTCTTTGACATCAAACCATATTGTCCGTATTCCAAACTTTGTCTCGGTTCTGTCGATTAGTTTATCGTCAGCAAATAATTCTGTAACAGCAGTATACAAAGCTGGAGTCTCTGTTGACCACAGCTTGGGTTTTATTATTGTCATATCCCCTGTTACCTGGCTGGAACCACCTCTTACTAAGATTAGTTCCGATTCATTTCTATTTTCATACTTCACTCCTGGATTAAGTACCCTTGTAACTACTTTAACCTTCAATTCACCGGCCGTTGTATTTCTTACTTTTGTATTGATTGTCACTAATGCAGAATCGGCATTTGCAGTGGCTGTGACAATGCTGGTTCCCCACTGGGCCACATGAACCGGATCAACTGATTTCATCCAGACATGACGGTAAATACCTGATCCTGAATACCAGCGGCTGTTGACCCCTTCATTCCTGACCTTTACTGCAAGAACATTTGTTTTTCCGGGTATAAGCTTGTCTGTAACATCGTACCAGAACGATGTGTAGCCATAAGGATGGCTGCCCAGAGAAATTCCATTGATCCATATCTCCGGATTCATGTAAACACCATCAAACTGAATCAAAATCCGTTTACTGGTTTTTCCTCCGGTAATAGTAAATGATTTACGGTACCAGCCAGTGCCTCCTGATGTAAATCCACCATTAACCTGGCTAATTGCATCTGGGTTAAAGGCGGAAGTAGTACCCGGAAGGTTTTCTATGCTCCAGTCGTGCGGAAGATCTATTGCACGCCAAGATGAGTCATCAAACTTCACAGCTTCAGCTCCTGCAGTGTCACCTCTGTAAAAACGCCAACCGGTATCAAAGAGCAACTCAGAACGACCTGCGCCGGGAAAAGTTATCACATTGATCCTGTCATTCAACTCAGGTTTGCAGCTGTAGTTTGAGAAGAGGATAACAGTTGCAAGAATGACAGCTGATAGAATTTTGTTTTTCATTTTTATTCAATTTCTTTATTAGAGCAAAATAGTGAATATCAATTTAATTGCAATTTGCGTGTGACATTATCGAAAAGGCAGAACCTGCATATTCTATATATTTTATGTTACAGGTTTAATTATTTGGCTGATATTCAAGAGCCCCGATATCATTACCTTTACCCATTGGTACAGGTTTTCCGGTTATATCTTTCAGTCCGGGATTAATATTGAACAGTTTTTTCAGATCTAATCCATGGTCTATCAGTGGAGATCCCGATTTTGGATAATAACCGGCAAGGTTATCTGAATTCAATTTCAGGGGATCGGTCAATGTACAGCTGCCAGGATTTAAAAGACCCGGATCAATATCTACTCCAATAACTTTTTTGTTAAGTAATTCATTCCCCGTCGCCCTGGTCCATTCATGGAGATTCTTATATCCTGCAATTTTCCTGTTCCCCGAAAGGCTCTTGTAGGAATTGGACTGAAAGAGTTCTGACTCAAGCTTTGTCAGCGGGGCTATAAATTCGTTTTTGTAAATAAAAACGTTATTCCTGAATTGGAATCCGGGGCAGTTATTCTCAATCACCAATGAAAATCCGGTTGAAGTGTTGTTATAGAATGTATTATTATAAATTTCACAATTCCTCATCGCACCACCTTTCTTATAACACCAGATAAAGACAGAACCTCCGTTCACCGAACCATCATTCTGACTGATATTGTATCTGATAATATTATTTTCCCATGGCTTCCCGGCTCCGAATTCAAACAGGCCGATTCCGGCTCCCTGGTTATTATATGACAGGCAATACTGAATTATTGAATTGGAAACACCACCGTCAAGATCGAAACCACCTCCGTCTTTAGCCCCTGGCCGGGTTTTATTATCATGAGAAATACAATACTGAATGATAACACTTTTACAGTCCCACAGCCATATTCCGACAGGTCCGTTTCCGGTCCACGGCATATCCCATCCATTATTAAATGCTTCACAGTATTCAATAACTCCACTTTCCACCGATGATGCAAGGATACCATTCCCGCTATGGTTTTCCTTAACGGTGGGATCACCCGGATTATTTTCTGCCTTACAGTATCCGATATAGATGTTTTCATTGTCATATCTTGCAGTATCATAGATTGTTGTACCTGTAACATGTATCCCTGCAAATCCATTGTCATGTGCATAAACATTTCTGACCTTAACATCCGAACAGATCCGGATATGCAGACCAGAGTGCTGAAATCCCGACAATTCAAGACTATCAACAACGAAATTCTTTGAGCCGGTTATATAAACCCCATCGGAAACATTTCCATCTTTTCTGCCCGATCCTTTTACAATCAAATCCATAATTGAAAAATGATTGCATTTATTTACCACAATTCCTTCAGAATTTACACCATCAATTGTAGCTCTCCCTTTACCATAGGAACCTATTTTTACAATATTGTTTTCTTCGCCTGAATCGAGTGAATCAAGAAGAAGGGTTCCCGAAAAAACAGCTCCCCCTTCAAATAACACTGTGCTGCCTGGTCTAAGATTTGTCTTGCTCACTTTTACGAGGGTTTTCCATGGTCTGACCATTGATCCGGAATTATTATCATCACCGGAAGAACTCACAAAATATGATAACCCTTTATCTTTATTTTTATCAGCAATCCGGCTATTATTATGACATCCACTGATAAACACTATAACAATCAGACAAATCAGGAAGAGAAATTTATGGTTCATCATGTTAAGTAACTTTAAGTTTTAAAAGGCCTGATAGTTCCTTATCATTCGTATCTTAATTGTCACTAATATAAGATTAATCTTGTTAAGATGAACACAAATTGCACTGCTATTAAATGAAGAAGTGTTTGAGATAACAAATCCGTTAACCGCACCCGAGACTTCGCTCGGGGTTTAAGACACAAAGTCCTGATAGTTACCGGGATTCCCGAAGGACACAAAGGAAGAGCAGATAGTGTCTACCCAATAGCCTGGTGAAGTCTCTGACTTCGTCAAAAATAATTTTACTTCAGTTCTTTCGGGTCAATCTCTTCAATATCAAAGATCTTGTTCCTGTCCCATTCCAGCCAGTATTTCAAAGCATTATGACGAATAAGTTTCCAATATCCATCATCCATCAACCCGAATTTAACAATTCCTTCATTGATATCGTTATCAACCTTATCGAAGTATTCTTTTTTCAGACTTATCCTGAAAGAACGTCCCCTGTAAGTAAACACAGCTGAAGGCTTTGTAATGCTGTCAGCAGAAAGATGGATTGTTCCCATTCCCAGAGTCGCACCTGTACTTACCTGTATACCATCATTCAGACAACTATAGGGAGGTCTGGTACCGGCATAAGATAATACTTCAATAACATCAGGACCAACACCAAACAGTTCCCTGGCTTTAATACCCATTTTTGCACCTACAATTGAAAATACACCCAGGTGACCGTGAAACTCATCAGTCATAACATTTGCTTTCCATTCTTCATATCCGTACCGGGCAATGGCAGAATCAATTATCGGGCGGACATCATAGGTAAACATCTCGCGCTGAACCGGAAACCTGTTAAATACAATGTTCCTTTCGGTGACATATACCCCTTTAATCATGTCAGACATTGCCTCCCTTACACCCTGTGCATCATAGTCTTTGTCATATCTTACCCTGATTTTATCTGTTATGATGTTTATATCAAACAGTTCGGGATTTGTAAGGTAAAGCACTGCCAGATCATCGGCAAACCGGAAATGGTTTTCCTTCATTCTTTCAAGTACTTCTTTCTGACTATGAACATTATACAGAATTTTAGCAAGAAGAGTATTCGACTTACTGCAGACATCATACATTGCAGAATCAAACAGAGTATTATCCTTTCTGAGGTTCGAAATATCATCAATTCTTACCCTGGAATTGAAAACCAGTTCTGCACTTACTTTATCACACTCATAATTAAAACCAGCAAGAGGGTTGACTGATTCATTGTACCAGATTAAACGTTCAATTTTGGGTATAAGGGAAACATCTTTCTTTATAAGATTTGCAATATTTGTAAGTGGGCCGAGACAAACCACTATTATTTTCTCATCTGAATTTCTCAGTTTATCTGAAAGGCAATCAACTGCATTTAAATAAGTTATCTTCTCTGACGATCCTGGTCCCCAGAGTATTCCTCTGTTAAACTGACGCCATGGCGGACTGATATCTTTGATCATTTCTCCCGTAGCAACAGGAATTTTACTGCAATTAAATGCCTGCAATAATGAGGTGATTTTTTCAGCACCTTCAACAGGAGGTAATGAACCATCTGAGACCAGTATTGCTTTTATTGTTATTTCGGGACGTGACAATAATAAGCTTATGGCACGAAGATCATCAATTGCACAATCAGTATCAATAATGACCGAATGTTTAAGTGTTACCGGTAACGGCTGAGACTTAAGACCCTGAGTCAAAAGCAGAATAGTCAGAAGAATTGTTATTTTTCGCATTGGAATAAATTCATTGTTATGATAATACATAATATTGAATCTCTACTGTTGTAAATACGAAGAATTGATAGAGGTTACGAAGGTAGTAAACCTTATGTTTCGTAATAATAATTAACAAATATTTAACACGCTGATCTATTCCAATGAAATTATAAATGACGACTTTTGCGTTTATGAAACGCGAATGGAAAATACTATTCAAAATTATGTTTGTGGCAATAGTATTTTTGAGCATGGGGATAGATGCCAATGCGAGTCATTTTCTCCAGCAGTGTACTATTGAACGCGCATTGGAAACGGAGGACAGTCAACATTATATCAGTCAGAATTCTGATTCAGTTTCTGCAGATCAGATTGATCAGTCTTTAATACCCTGTTACAACGGAGAATTTTTATGTCAGATAATCTTGCCACAAATCAATGTATTATTCTGTAACTACAGCCTTTCAGTCTGGCAGCCTCCCAGGTTTTTCTAAAATCAATTATAGTCTCTGAACAGATCCTGCAGGAACTACAAACTCATTCTCACAGATCTGGCAATAATGAACCATTTATATAAATGACTCGTTATAATAATAAAATACTTCAGGTATATCTTAAATCAGTAAAAACTATGAGCATACTTAAATTTTTTGAACACGCGCATAAGAAGGATAATGTAGAATACTTTACACATCTTATTCATATTGCAAAAGCTGATGGTATTGTCAGTAACAATGAATCTCATTTAATTCAACGGATAGGTAAAAAACTCGGATTCACAGATCCGGAAATTGAAAAATTAATAGAGATTTCCGGTAAGTCAGATTATATTCCTCCTTATGAATTATTTAAGAAATTTGAAAAGGTATACGAAATTGTGAATATGACCATGGCTGATGGAATCATAGACGATGGCGAGATGCGCCTGGCAAGTAGTTTCGCGATTAAGTCAGGGTTTAGAGAAAGTGAAATAACTGCTTTACTTCATCTTCTAATTGCAGGAATCAAGCAGGGCAAAGATGAAGAAGATCTTTTTGAGGAATACAAAAAGATCAGAGAGATCTGATATAATACTGTGATTCAGATCTATATTAAGAGAGGGGAATAATGAAAAACTGGTTTAAAAGGTTTAAAGCATGGACTTTGCATTGGGCAGATACAAAATGGGGTGTCTGGGCACTGTTTATAGTCGCTTTTGCTGATGCATCTTTTTTCGGACTCCCTACTCCGGTATTATTCCTTGCATTAGCTTTGATCAATATCAAAAAAATATTTGCTTATGTATTATACGGGACTCTCGGGACTTTGTCCGGAGCTCTGGCCGGATATGCCATCGGTCATTTTGCATGGCTGAATGCGAGTGGGGAATTTACAGGACTTGCTCAGTTTCTGTTCAATAATATTCCGGGGTTTTCGGTAGCGGTTTATGATAAGATACAGACTCTGTATACAAAATGGGACTTCTGGGTTTTGTTTGTAGCCGCTGCACTTCCTCTTCCGTTTAAGATATTCTCAATATCCTCAGGTGTTTTTGATATTAATCTGCTGATCTTCTGTATAGCAACATTTATAAGCCAGGGACTTAAATATGTCATACTTGCTCTTCTTACAATTAAACTTGGTCCGGAGGTGAAAAAGCTATTCACCTTTAACTGGAAACCTGTTGCTATTATCCTAACAGCTACTATTGCTGTGACGCTTATTATACTCAGGATATTCTGAGGATATTTATGCAGACATTTTATTTCTCTGCAACGACAAGCATTTCGAAATCTTCAGTTGTGAGTACATCATTCCTGCTGAATGCACCTAACTTTGCTCCATAAATACTGATTGTTTTAAAGCTGAGAGATTTCAACAACCATGTTATTTCAGATGGCACATAGTATCTTTCGTTACATTCAAGCTCGATTTCATTTCCTGAATCATCTTTAACCGATGTTATATTGTAATCACGAAATGTCATCAGATCAAAAGTGTTCTTATCAGAGGTTGCATTCCCCTCCTGCCCTGCCTTCGACAGAAAGTCCTTTACCGAATGGAACAGTGGGAACAGGCCATTTAAGGTAGTGAAAACAAGTTTACCGCCGGGTTTTAAAGACTGTGCAGCATTCTGAAGAATCCTGTAATTCATTTCATCAGTTTCCATCAGTGGAAAAGCCCCCTCACATAACATTATTGCAAGGTCGAATTCCTCAGAAAAGGGTAGATCTCTTGCATCATGTTTCCTGAAATCGATAATAAGATTTTGACTGAGGGCTTTTTCGTTAGCCCTTTTCAATAATGAGTCAGAAAGATCAATGCCAGTTACTTTATAACCTCTTACGGAAAGTTCAATTGAGTGCCTTCCGGTTCCGCAGCCTATATCCAGAATTCTCAGGTTTTTGTTATAACCAATTTCCTTTTCCAGAAAATCGCATTCCCCCATAGTTCCCTTCGTAAATACCTCATTATCATACCTTAATCCGTAGTTTTCAAATAGTTTTTGGTACCATTTTGTCATGAGTCATTTGCTTTTGAATTCCTGTTTTTACTTCATCATTCTTACCGGCCAGAAAAGCCGGTTACGATAGGCCCTGTAATACGGAACATTCACACAACCAAAAGACTCAATGAAATTTTCAAGATGAGGGAATGATGTACCGGCAAAATCAAGTCTGTTTTTTGTACAGGAATATGTCTTTATTAATTCATTAACAACAAAATAACTTAAGCGCCTTGTAAGGCTTTCCTGGGTATTAACCATAAAACGGATTGTTTTGTTTCCCTGTGTCTCAATAAGGAATAAAGCAAATATCAGTTTTTTCCTGGCAGTTCTTATACCGAAAATCTTACCCTTTTTGTTTTTCAGGCAAAAGTTCATCAGGTTCCTGAGACGATGATAGTCGCGTATCTTTACTCCCCTGATCTTTTTAAGGTTATCAAGAATAAACAGATCCACAATTTCATCAGGTGTGATGTTGGTAACAATTTCAGGTTTCTTTTTCGCCGAGGCTTCAATATTCCTTCTGCATTGCGGCCAGAAACTCTCCCAATGTTTCTCATATGGTTTTGCCAGATCGAGCTCAAAGTTGGCTCTTTCAGTAACCTTATACCCATCAATCTGAATATCCTGTCCAATACATAAATCGATATGCCGGTACATATCTGGCATATATTCAAGAAATTCCTTCACTGCATTTATTGCAGGTTTATCCGGTGAATAAGCTCCAAGCTGTTGCACGAAGGGGGGTGTTGATACATACTGGATACCAAACCAATTGAATCCAGGAACAGGAAAAACCGAATCATAGTCATCATCCACAAGAGCCTGCCAGCCAGGCGACATTATATCGAGATACCATGAAAACCCATATGGTTTTACCCCCGGAGAATTTTTAATACAATTATCCCATTGCTCCCGGTCTATCTCATTATTATTGTGATAAACTATCATGGTTTCTGGTTTTTGAGCAAATATTCAAAAGTTTCCCTCCAGCCCTGCCACTCTTTATCATCAAGCAAAGATGTATTATGCCATATACTTACAAACAATCCTCCGGCTTTTCTGGTTTCATTTATCAGTTTCAGGATGACTTCCATGGCAGCTGCCGGGTCAAGTTTTTTGTAGTTGTACAATGTTTCATCCATTACCTGAAAAGGGGTAATCTTCAGGTCAGTGATCTGATCCACGGAAATATCAAAAAAACTATAGGGTCTTGCAATACCTGCCCTGAAGCCGGGCTCTTCAGGATAACCCATAGAATAATCTTCTGGTATCCCTTTCTCAATCAAATAATTAAATGACTGAGGAAAAGAAAACCTGCAGTAATGAAACCGGCTTGAAGTCACCTGTTTTTTCAGAATGGTTCCGAGTCGCCCCGATTCTGATTTAATAAGTGATAAATCTCCCGATGCATAATATGAAGGATGCAGTCCGGTTTCATATTTTCCTGCTATCCTGTGAATCAGATCTCTGTATTCACTGTTTTTCCACGACGGGTTCTTATCAAACTTCGAATGGTCACCAACAGGTACGAAAAATCTGACATCACTTTTTTCACTGTCAGCTTTTTCCAAAATATAATCGAATACATCAAAAGGATCTTTATCCCCATTAGCTTCAATCCTATGTCGATCCTTGCTTTTCGTGAATAATCCTTCGATCGACCGTAACAAACTCTTTCCAGGATATTGAAAAGGCTGATCTATATCGACAGTAAGCAGCGCCCTGTACTCATTGCGTCTAAAAACAATTGTATTGAACTTCCTGAGAAAAGCTTTTGACATCTCCTTAGCCCACAGATCTACAACAGGAATTCCGAGAAATCCGTTTTTAAATGCAATTGATGATGAGGCCCTGAACCTTCCGAATTCATCAGGTTCATATTCAAGGTATTCTTCATACCGGCTTACCAGAAAGAATGACGCAGCAAAAATATCAAACGGAAGATCAGAATCAGAAGCAGTCGGGAAAAAAACAGGTAGTCCCTTCCAATTGCTGATTACTATCTCTCGGGAATTGATTCCTTTTTCAAACAACAGACTATCAGGTGATATCTTAAATGAACCTGCAATATTTTCAGAGGAATAGTTAATAACAGGATGTTTGCCCAGTTTCCGTTTATCAGTAATAATATCCCAGGATAATCCAAGTATATCTCCAAGAACTATTCCCGCAACGTATCTGAGGCGAGGTACATTCTCTGTTGAAAATATTTTAACCTGAAGTGAATCCATAAATACAAATTTATGTAATTACTTGGTATTTAACGGCATTATTAGAAATAATGAATCAGTGAAAGTATTAATAATCTAGATTCTATAAAATTCAATCTGGGCTTGGTATCTTGAACCCTCCCCTAACCCCTCCCTTAAAATTAAGGGAGGGGTAGTAATTCATTGTATATGAAGCAATTTACCCCTTCCCTTGAAATTAAGGGAAGGGGCTAGGGGAAGGGTTTATAAGTACCAGAAATAGTTAGATCAGGTGAATTAGAGATTTTTCAAAAAGAGTCAAATGTCATTATATATAGGTATTGAAACTGAATTACTGTCCTGATTGCGGATTGTTGATTTTAGTAAAATTGCAGGAATTAATCATTCCAAAATACCAAATGGGAAATCAGGGATACTATCCACCCGTACCCTTCCTTATCAAAACAACACTATGTCAATAATTTGATTATCTTTGCGCATTAATTAACAAGGTGATTTCCAGAAGCGGTTTCATGTTTCATTCCGGTTTAGCAAATGAGTTCATTTCGTCGGGGATTAAAAAGCATCGCTAACGAAACCACACCACAATAAATATCAATGATAAAATTTGAAGAATTGGGATTTACTCCCGGTATTCTGAAGGCTATTCAGGAACTGGGATTTGAGGAGCCTATGCCGGTACAGGAAAAAGTTATTCCGCTTATGCTCGCAGAAGAGGGAGATATTATAGCACTGGCCCAGACGGGGACAGGTAAAACTGCAGCCTTCGGGCTTCCTTTAGTACAAATGACTGACACAGAATTAAATATAACTCAGGCGCTGATTCTTTGCCCAACACGTGAGCTGTGTATGCAGATCACCGGTGATCTGACTGATTACGCAAGGTATACCGGAAAATTAAGAATTCTTGCCGTATATGGCGGAGCAAGTATCGACAATCAGATAAGGGAACTTAAAAAAGGCGTTCATATCATAGTTGCAACACCNGGAAGATTGATTGATCTCATCGGACGACGTGCAGCAAAATTAAATGCAGTTAAGACTGTAATCCTCGATGAAGCCGATGAGATGCTCAACATGGGATTTCTCGACAGTATTAATGAGATTCTTGAAGAGGTACCGGCAGGAAGAAGGACGCTTCTGTTTTCTGCAACTATGTCATCAGAGATCTCCGGAATTGCAAGACGATACATGGAGAATCCAAAAGAGATTACAATCGGAACAAAAAATGCTTCTGCTGAAAATGTATCTCATGGATATTACCTGGTTCATGCAAAAGATAAATACAAAGTTCTCAAAAGAATAGCAGATTCGGAACCTGACATATATGGTATTGTTTTCTGCCGGACACGTAAAGAGACTCAGGAGGTTGCATCAAAACTCATTGAGGACGGATACAACGCTGATGCGCTTCACGGTGATCTCTCGCAGGTTCAACGCGATACTGTAATGCAGAAATTCAGGGTAAGAAATCTACAATTGTTGATTGCAACTGATGTTGCCGCCCGGGGTCTTGATGTTGATGATCTTACTCATATAATCAATTATAATCTTCCAGACGATAATGAGGTTTATACCCACCGTAGCGGAAGAACCGGACGTGCCGGGAAGAAAGGATTATCGGTATCTCTGATTAACGTCAGAGAACAACATAATCTTAAGCAGATTGAAAGACTTGTCAAAAAACCTTTTAAAGCATATCAGATACCAACCGGAAGTGAAATATGCGGCAAGCAATTATTCCACTGGATAAAAAAACTTGAAACAGTAGTAACAGAACATCAGGAGATAGAGAAATTTCTTCCTGAAATAACAGAAAAACTATCAGGACTCGACAGGGAAGAACTTCTGAGAAGAGTTGTTTCCCTTCAGTTTGACAGATTCCTTGACGATTACAGATCGGGGTCAGAAATATACTCACCACTCGACAGGGATGACAATTCAAGAGAAAGAGGCAANAAAGGTTCCCAGAGAGAATATTCAGGAAACTATAAGAGGCTATTTATAAACCTGGGCAAAACTGATGGATTTTATCCGGAACAGCTTATAGATCTGGTTAATAAAAATACTCCCGGGAAAAAAGTGCAGCTTGGTAAAATAGATCTTCTAAAGACATTCTCATTTTTTGAAGTTGAAGCTGATTCTGCTGATTTTCTTATCGGAGTTTTGAACGACGCAAAATTCAATGACAGACGAGTTGCTGTTGAGATTGCTCTTGAAAAGCCTGAGGGTCACAGGGAAGCCGACCGTTCAGGGAAAAGACCTGCAAAATGGTCCGACAGAAAGCCTGAAAAAAGAAGAGGTGAGGGATATGAAGGCAGAAAAAAGGACTTCAAAAAAGATAAAAAATACGGGAAAAAGGATAAGAAGAAATACAGTAGATAGCTAAAACAGGCATGAGGCGGGAGGTGTAAGGCGTTACCTATTCACCCACTCTCCCACTCACCTTTTCTCCCCCTCTTTTACTTTGATTGCCAGAAGNANCATTGAAATTATCGCAATGGTTCCTCCGAAACCGAAAGCTACTGTTCCACCGAATCCGGGAATGATTTTATCAAAATAACTATAAAGGAATCCGAAAATGAGACTTGCCGGCAAAGCTCCCAGTCCGATTGAAAAATTGAAGAGACCAAAGGCAGTTCCCCTGTTTTCATCACTGACCAGATCAGCGACAAATGCTTTTTCCGTTCCCTCCGTAAAGGCATAGAACAAAGCATATATAGCAAAAAGAATAAATGTTGCAATAATCTGAAGATCAGGGGGTATAAACACCAGAAGGGCAAAAGAGATATAAACAAAAGCATAAATTGCCCAGCCAATATTAATCACGATTTTTCTACCGATCCTGTCAGACAGGCTTCCCATGGGTGTCGAAAATACTACCTTGATTACATGAAAGAATGCCCATATAAGCGGCATAAAGAGTATATTGATTACGTTAGCCTGAGCTCCTTCATTTCCGAAATTTGCTACCATATTGTGAAGAGGAGTAATTCTACTCACGATATCGACAACTGCACCACTTTTATGTATAGCCTCCTGGACCCTGAATAACAAAAAAGCGTCAGATGAATTACCCAGAGTGAACAATATCATTATCAGCAGATAATTTTTGAAATTCCTGTCAAAGTTTTTCAGAGAAAAAGTAAATAGCTTCCCATTGCCGCTTTTAACAGCAGATTCCTTTACAAATAACACAATTGTAAGAATTGCCAGAATACCAGGTATAATTGCCAGCAGGAATGTCCATCTTAAAGCAAGGAGCGAATCTTTCATCCCGAAACCGATAAACAGAATAAGCAGGGTAAATATTGCAAGTACCGGGCCTAAAACAGCCCCGGAATTATCCATAGCTCTGTGAAATCCATACGATTTTCCCCTGATGCTCTCATGAACTGAGGCTGCTATTAATGCATCGCGCGGTGCTGTCCTTATACCTTTGCCAACACGATCGAACATACGGATCAGAATTATCTGCCAGGCTGAGCTTACAATCCCGGTAAGTGGCCGCATAAATGA
>JGI20214J51088_10000404_pt1 | contig 30441 bp, 24 predicted proteins | sample WetSurMetagenome_FD_51088 | JGI IMG/M metagenome (IMG submission 51088) | reverse complement strand
ATTTTTTCTGCATCCTTTCCTCCTGTCTTTATGCTTTTTGTACCCTCCTGAAAACCAATGACCGGTTCAGAAAACCTGATTGTAAAACCATTGCAATCAACAGGAAATACATTCTCGATACCTGAAAAGAAAGTATCCGGGTTATCGGAAGAAACTGAGTTGACCGATCCCGGTGTTCCACCTGAATGTGATACAGATGCTTTCCAATTGCCTTCAGCAAAAAAAGGGAAATGTGGATCAACCATCTCAAGGGACCAGCCTCCCGATGACTTTAATTCATCAGCATACCAATCAGAAGAATACTCAATTCCATGAATCAGAGAACCTGAACTGTCAGATAAAAAAATCAGTTTCCCCCCTTCTGTCAGAGATGGAAATTGTTTTAAGCCAATTACTTTACCAAACTTTTTAAAAAGCAAGGTATCTTTTGATAAACATAAAATGCTGATCTCAGATGGTCCAATAACAACATCAGGAAGAAGAATGCTTTGTCCTTCATCATTAAGCTTCCAGTTTTTAAGATTGAAAGAATACTCCGACCGGTTCGTCAATTCAAGGTAGTCCTTACCAGGAAGAGATACNTCCGGTAATGGATCAGCCATTATTTCTGAGATTATCACATCACCAACATCAGCCCAGACCGGAGTAAAGGTTGCAGATATATTATGTGTGCAATTACCCAGGATGTCACATAAATTATTGATAATCAGATTATTTAATGTTTTATTATTCAGGTTGTTAGCAAATTCGATCCTGTATGTCAGGTCTGATACTTTAACAATTGTCAAAGGGTTAATTCCTTCTTCGTTTAGCGAAATATTTTCAGGTATCTGAAAATCGACCGACGGTTCTTCATTAAAAGTAATATCTACTGAGTTTTTACCTGACACTAAACACCCATTTATTACCGGAGGTTCATTGTCAACAGAAAAATCTCCCTCAATCTTCAGATCATCAAACCAAAGTAGCCTGTCCCTGCTTGAGGAGTACCTGTAGCAAACAATAAACCATGACGGGGAAAATAATTCATTGTCGGTACCGTAGGCTGTTCCGATAAAGTTTCCATTCATACTGTCAACTGAAATAGTCCAGATACCTTCAGGTGACCTTTCAGCAATTACTCTTACAGGGTCTGAAATTCCGACCTGGGTCTGCCAGTTAATCCTGCAGTTTACAACTGTAGTAAGAGAATTTGCCTTTACTTTTACAAGACGGAGAGTATCATCGTATCCGTTAATATTCACTCCTAATGCAAAACCATTTGTATTTCCCCCGGTTGAAGCAGATGAAGGGTCAGAATCCGACATAAGGAATACAAACCAGTTATTGGATGATGAAGGATCATATCCATGCCTGATGAGAAAAGTCCACCTGGTATTACCGAGTGAAGGATGGAGGTTCAACATCGGAATACCTGTTTTGTCAGTTCCGGCATCAGAATTATCAAAAATATGGTGGAGTGAGTACCTTCCTGAAACAGCTGATGCTGTATCAGATTTCCAGCGTCCGTCGGGGCTTTGCACCCAGTTAGTGAGATTTCCCGTCTCAAAATTTTCCACAATCTGACCGTATGCCAAAGCAGGCATAAACAGAGCCAGCAAAATAACTTTTTTCATGCAGCGCGACGAATTGAAAAAAAAGCTAATTTTGACCGTTTCTAAAGTCAGAGTAAATTTATAAAATAACTTAATTCATTCCAAAACATTTATCATGAAAACAGCAGTTGTAGGTGCCACCGGGATGGTTGGCCAAACAATGATCAAAGTACTTGAGGAGAGAAATTTCCCTGTAACCCAACTACTACCAGCCGCTTCTGAGCGGTCAATAGGTAAAGAGGTCATTTTCAGGGGCAAAGCTGTAAAGGTGGTTAGTGTTATGGACGCCGTTGAAGCCCGTCCTGAATTTGCAATTTTCTCAGCAGGAGCAACAACATCAAAAGAATGGGCTCCTCTGTTTGCAAAAAACGGAACTGTTGTTATTGACAATTCCTCATATTGGCGTATGGATAAAAACGTACCGCTGATTGTACCTGAAATTAACAGTCATGTTATAAAGAAAGGGGACAGGATCATTGCAAATCCGAACTGTTCAACAATACAGATGGTAATGGCCCTGGCACCGCTTCACAGAAAATATAAAATCAAGCGCCTGGTTATTGCTACCTATCAATCAGTTACNGGAACAGGTGTAAAAGCTGTTCAGCAAATGGAAAACGAAAGAGCAGGCCTACAAGGTGAGATGGCTTACNTTTACCAGATTGATAAAAATTGCTTCCCTCATGGTGGCTCATTTCAACCTGACGGATATACCACAGAAGAGCAAAAGCTTATTGACGAAACACGTAAAATACTTGAAGATCAGACCATACAGGTGACCGCAACTGTTGTAAGAATTCCGGTTGTTGGTGGCCACTCTGAAGCTGTAAATATTGAGTTTGAGAATGATTTCAATATCGACGAAGTAAGGAATCTGATAAGTCATTTCCCCGGAAATGTTGTTTATGACAATCCATCGGAAAACAAATATCCAATGCCAATCCTGGCCCACAACAGGGATGAAGTATTTGTTGGTAGAATAAGACGTGATCTGTCAAAGGAGAAATGCCTTAATCTATGGATCGTATCAGATAACATCAGAAAAGGAGCAGCAACAAACGCAGTTCAGATAGCTGAGTATATGGCTGAGAAGAAATTATACTAAACTTCACATGAACTTAACCTCATCCCCCTGTCCTCTTCTCCCCGAAAAATACCTCATCCTCCGTCCCCTTCTCCCTAAAAAATACCTCATCCCCCGTCCCCTTCTCCCAGGGGAGAAGGGGTGAAAGAATAAGAATATCAGTGTTTTAGCCCCTCTCCCCCGGGAGAGGGGTCGCCTGCCCGACTGAACGAGTTCAATCGTTCGGGCGGGGGGTGAGGCAAATCGTTAACATGGGAGAGGGTCCCGATAACTATGGGAGGGTGAGGCGGTTTTATTCGAACAGATAATCATTAAACGGATATCTTTTAACATGTATCTTTTTTACTTCTTCGTAAAGTAACTTGCGAAGTTCCTCAACATTCTCCTTTGTTTTCGCCGAGATAAATACTGTCTGATGATGTTTATCGGAAGCCATCCATGATTTCTCAAGATCAGCCAGAGAATAATTTTCCCTCAAAACCGGAGTAAGATCATCTTCATCCTTAACTGTATAGGAGAAAGCATCAATTTTGTTAAAAACAATTACCTGGGGTTTATCGAATGATTTAAGTTCCTTCAGAGTCTGGTCCACAACCTTAATCTGTTCTTCAAAGGTTGGATGAGATATATCAACAATATGAACCAGCAGGTCTGATTCTCTTACTTCATCCAGGGTAGATTTAAATGATTCCACAAGATCGTGCGGAAGTTTCCTGATAAATCCGACAGTATCGGAGAGTAAAAAAGGCAGATTACCAATTACTACTTTTCTGATTGTTGTATCAAGAGTGGCAAATAGTTTATTTTCAGCAAAAACATCAGACTTGCTCAGGAGATTCATGATTGTTGATTTCCCGACATTAGTATAACCTACCAGGGCCACACGAACCATTTTCCCCCTGTTCTTCCGCTGGGTAGACATCTGGGTGTCGATCTTTTTCAGCTGAGTCTTAAGAAATGAAATTCTGTCCCTGATGATCCTTCTGTCTGTTTCAATTTCAGTTTCTCCCGGTCCCCTTAATCCGATTCCACCCCTTTGACGTTCAAGGTGAGTCCATAAACCGGTTAACCTGGGAAGAAGGTACTGGTATTGAGCCAGCTCTACCTGGGTTCTTGCATGTGAGGTACGTGCCCTGTTTGCAAAAATGTCTAAAATCAGGTTTGTCCTGTCGAGAATCCGGCAAACGAGTGCCTTTTCGATGTTCCTCAGCTGGCTTGGAGTAAGTTCATCATCGAAAATTGCAATATCAATATTATTTTCCTGAACAAACAAGGCAATTTCTTCGATTTTGCCAGAACCCACAAATGTGCGTGGATTTGGAATGTCAAGCTTCTGGATAAAACTCTTGACCGGCTCTGCTCCTGCAGTTTCTGTAAGGAATGAAAGTTCACCCAGGAAATCTTCAACTTCACGCTCGTCCTGTCCCTGTTTTATAATACCTATAAGTATTGCCCTTTCAATGGGTTTGTTTGTATCAATCATTTCTTGTCTTTATGAATGCTTCTATACTCCACTCCTTATAATAAAGTGAGGGCATTATTATAAAAAAGAATTAAAAAATTCTTTTACGATCCTGTATCCGCTTTTTATATTTAGAAAATGAACCTCCTGTTATTCTGAATAGCACCTCTGATAGCCATCTTCAACGATTCAGAGCATTTTACAACCATATCTATATCGGTTGGAAAAGGGATAATGGCAGTTCTGGTTCTTTCAAGTTGTTTCGCGTTCAGAGCCTGAATATCACCTAATGCACGTGATGAAGCATTTTCAAAATTTGACTGAGCACCGATAGGATCTTTTTTCAGAACTTTATTAGGATTCATCTGAATAACTTCGACATCGCCATCGATACGACAGGCTTTTGTCTGAATAGTCTCAACAAGAGCACATTGAAGAGTTTTATACTTTTTCTGTTTAATATCGTTCCCAAGGCTGTCTNTCATCACGTTACCTTTCTTATCAAGGACATAAGAAAATCCATCTTCAACATCCCGTTTAATGACTGAATCTCTCTGAACAGTATTATCAGGAGTTACAGCAATATTTTTAACATTCACATTAACAAAATAATCATACTGGGTATTGGTGTTCAGGTTCACGGTATGATATTCAACCCATTCTGAGTTAAGATTGGGAAGATCNAGAGCCAGAAGATCCTGTTCGAACTCTTTTGGAAATTTCAGAATTGAGCTGTTCTGGATTGAAACGAAAACCCTGCTCATTCCCAGAGTTTTTGCTTCAAGGATTTTATTATCAATACCTTCATAATCTCCAATATAATTCTTTGCGCGTATGAATTCGGCATATGCCTGCCTGTAGTTTTCTTTGATGTTTGTCTTCATTAGTTCTGCACCATGGGCAAAATAGAAATCAGCGGCTTTGCGTTTTGCATTAACCATGTCAGGCATATAGTCAACATAAGGAAAATCAACAGATCTTCCATTTGCATTTAACGGAGTTACAGTTCTGACGAGCGACTGCCTGTCGCTTAAAGCTTTATATACAATGTAAATTTCATCCCAGTTATTGGGCCGGCCTTCCATTTTCAGAAAACGGACTCTTTCATTATCCTGCTCATTGGCAACTTTATAAGCCTGACTNAGGATATCGATCTGTTTTACATCTTTAGGATCTTTCCTCAATTGTTTTACAGCCTTTTCAATTGCAGCATCATAATTTCCTTTCTGGAGCTGTTTCTTCGAGGAACCGCACCCCGGCATGAGAATGGCTAAGATGAAAATAAAGGGTATAACTCTTTTCATAATACAATTCTTATAATGATTATGTTGATAAAGTTAAGAAAACCATGGAAAAAACAAATTATCACTGCACTCTCTCTGCAGGTGCGAGTAATCAATATGCAAAATTAAGCGACATCGAGTACCTTACACGAACCGACTGTCCTCTCTGCAATCCGGGGCTCCATTTAGGTGATGACTGGATAGCTTTTACAGCTTCATCATCGATTATAGGATCAACCCCTTTTACTATTGTTACATTGCTTACGGATCCATCAGTTTCAATAATGAATGTGAGAAATACTTTTCCCTGTATCTTGTTGTCAATAGCTATCTGGGGATAATTTGTTCGTCTTTGCACCCAGTCCCTGAATTTATTCAAATCACCTCCTTTAAATGATGGCATNACTTCAACAAGGAAGAATGGCTCATCTGTTTCTGTTCCATCCTGTCCTGATAAAAGATCATCTCCNGTACCGGTTCCGACNGGTTCAATCTGATCATTAGCAGACTGCGACAAAATCTGGTCCGTTGAAACCATCTGGTTTGCAGAAGGGAGTACACTGTCAACAACAACAGGAGGAACGTATCTTACAATTTCTTCAGTTTTTACCGCTTCCGGGGGTGGCGCTGCAGGTGGAGCAACAAATTCTTCAACCGGAGCATCAAGGACTTCCATCCTGACCTGAACATAAGTACCCCTGCCATTAATTATACGATCAGAATGACGGGTAAGCATAAATGGAAGTATCACTGCAGTACTCATAAGCAACGTTGCAATGATAATGCCTCCAAGAAGAACTGAATTATACTTTTTCCGAAGCTGGTAAGCACCATAATCCCTGTTCCGCGATTCAAACAGCAGATCATCAAAATCGAGCCTATTTCTCAGATTATCAAACATTCTTCGGATAATTAAATCTGTCTGAAGGTTATTTCAGCTTTTTATTGTCGCGCAAAATTACAAAATAGTGNCTCTTTGCCAAAACTATAATTGTTAAGGTTTATTTAAAAATGGTGGGGGGCAACAGGCATCAGGCGTCAGGTGTGAGATACTTGATGTTGTTGCATGATTAGTTTTCGTCTGTTTCTTTATTTTCAATTTTTTCTTACATTTGCGCAAACCGGCCGGGGGATTAGCTCAGTTGGCTAGAGCGTGTGACTGGCAGTCACAAGGTCAGGGGTTCGATTCCCCTATTCTCCACCTTCGCCCTCCGTCTCTGCCAATTGGCGGAGACGGAGGGCTTTTCTATTATACCACATCTGTTTTCTAAGGCTTCTCCGGGCTACTGTGGATACAGTCCACTTTATGAAAATAAATTTTAGTGTATTAGGGTTTTCCCATTTTAACAGATTTGCCCGACAAAAGTAATTCTGCTTACCTGTTTCAATCACTTCGAATATTTCAACCTGAGACTGTTCGTGACAACACTTACACTACTCAATGCCATTGCAGAACCAGCTATCATTGGATTAAGAAGAAACCCGTTTATGGGAAAAAGAATTCCTGCAGCAAGAGGAATTCCTATGATATTGTAAATAAATGCCCAGAAAAGATTCTGCCGGATAGTCTTAACTGTATTCCTGCTCAGCCTGATGGCAAAAGGTATGATCATCAGATCACTACTGATTATTGTCATTTTTGCTGCGTCAATTGCTATATCCGAGCCTTTACCCATTGCAATACTGACATCAGCAGTTGCGAGGGCCTGGCTGTCATTAATTCCATCACCGACCATCCCAACAATTTTCCCTTCCTTCTGCAATGATTTAATAAAATCAGCTTTATCAGAAGGCAGCATCCCGGCTCTGAATTTTTCTATACCTGCAATATGCGAAACTGCCTGAGCAGTCCTTTCATTATCGCCTGTAACCATATAAACATCTATACCCATCTCTTTAAGCTGGTTTACTGCACGCGCTGAGCTTTGCTTAATTGTATCGGTAACTGATATTACTGCAATGACCCTGCTGTTGTCGGCAAAATAAATAATAGTGCTTGCTGCGTCTTCCCACTCCCGTGCAAGTCGCTCCAGCCCGGTATCAAGTTTGATATTGTTTTCACTGATCAGTTTAAGACCTCCGACAGAATATCTTACATTATTATAAGTTCCGACAATGCCTTTCCCTGTTATACTCTGAACATCATTTAACTCCAATGAAGATGCACTTGACTTATAATGGTTAACAACTGCATCAGACAGAGGGTGTTCTGAAACTTTTTCAAGACTATATAAAATATCAATGTATTTTTTCATTTCAATATCAGGCAACCATTCCGTTTTCGAGACAGAAGGTTTTCCTTCTGTAACAGTTCCCGTTTTATCGAGAACCAGTGCATTCATTTTGTATGTTTGTTCCAGTGCTTCCGCATCCTTAATCAGGATATTATTTTCGGCTCCTTTGCCGATACCGACCATAATCGCAGTAGGTGTTGCGAGCCCTAATGCACAGGGACATGCAATTACAAGAACAGTTACCATCGACATGACGCCCTGAATGAGACCGTTCTCTCCGCCAAATTTCCACCAGATAAAAAGGGTAATTATTGAAATAATAACAACAGACGGAACAAAGATCAATGCCACCTTATCAACCAGTTTCTGAACCGGAGCTTTACTTCCCTGCGCTTCCTGTACCATTTTAATTATACCACTCAGAAGAGTGTCGGTTCCCACCTTTTCTGCCCTGAACTGAAAAGTTCCTTTCTGGTTAATTGTCCCTGCAAAAACGGTAGTTCCGGTTTCTTTTAATATGGGAACCGGTTCTCCTGTGATAAGGCTTTCATCAACATAACTGCTACCCTGAATGAGTAGTCCGTCGACCGGGATTTTTTCTCCGGGTTTAATCAGTATTATATCTCCACGTTTAACAGTTGCNATAAGGAACTCTTTGGTTGTACCATCAGCTGCTACTTTTATAACAGTTTTGGGTTGCAGTCCAATCAGCTTTTTAATAGCTGAGGAAGTGTTTGCCTTTGCTCCTTCTTCAAGTAATTTTCCCAATAAAATCAAAGCGATTACAACAGCTGCTGTCTCAAAATATACATGTGCATGAAGACCACGGCTATGCCAGAACTCAGGAAACAGCGTATTGAACACACTGAATAAATATGCTATTCCTGTACTTAATGCTACAAGCGTATCCATATTTGCACTCCGATGGATCAATTGTCTCCAGCCGTTAATAAAAAAACTGCGACCCATCCAGACAACAACAGGAGTAGCAATCAACCACATCACATAGTTTGCGTAAGGAATATTCATGAAAAACATACTTATCAGAACAAGNGGAACGGAGAGAGCGACNGAGAAAAAAGTTCTNNATCTCAGCGATTTCACCCTTTTCTGCTGAAGGTTTTCAAGTTCTTCCTTAGCTCCTGCGGATTCATCAATTATCAGNTCATAACCTATTGAAATAATAGATTCTTTAAGGTTCTGAGGTTTCACAAGTAAAGGCTGGTACTCAATTGTAGCAATCTGCGAAGCAAGATTTACTGCAGCTTTGATAACGCCAGGTTGTTTATTAAGATTTAATTCGACATTGCTTGCACATGAAGCGCATGACATGCCTGTTACCGGAAATTGTTTTTTGACGGTTTCGCTTTCCCGGGATACCTTTTTATCTGTTTGCATTCCAGTTTAACAATGTTCAACTGATTCTGTTCAATCGGATTATTACTTGTCAACCCACTTTTTAAACGGGACAACTTTATCGCGGCTGACTACAAAAAGTTCACTTTTCTCTTTATCTTTCAAAGTAAGTTGTAACCTGCTTGAAGAGTAACTGTACATCATAGTTATTACGTCGATACTCACAATGCATTCACGGTTAATCCTGAAGAACTTCCTTGGATCGAGAATAGATTCCAATTGTTCAAGTGAATAGTCAATCCCGTAATCCCTGCCCTGATTATCACACATAAAGACGCTCCTTTCACTGATATAAAAATGGCTGACTTCTCCTGCTTTCACTGATCTGAATTTTTCTCCAATTTTGATCAGAAATCTCGATTTGTACTGATTCCTGAACTCATTCAGTAACTGGCTGAAATCTCTCTTAAACGGATCTTTGTCAGCGTAAAGTTTCCTGTATTTTTCAATTGCTGCCCTGAGCGGTTCTTCCTGAATCGGTTTTAAAAGATAATCTATGCTGTTCACTTTAAATGCCCTGAGAGTGAACTCATCATAAGCAGTGGTAAAAATTATCGGGGTATCGACATTTATGATTTCGAATATCTCAAAACAAAGTCCGTCATCAAGCTGGATATCCATCAGAATCAGATCAGGCAGTGGTTTCTCCTGTAACCTGTTTACAGACTCTTCAACAGTTTCAACCACACCCAGAATAGTAATTGATTTATCAATTTTTTTCAATACCCTGGTGATCCTGTCGGCAGCAGGAGTTTCGTTTTCAATAATCAGGATCTTCATTTCAATAATGGTACTTTTACTGTATAGTAGTCATTCGTCTCCTCAATAATCAATTCTCTTTTGGAAATAAGGCTGACACGCTCTGCCAGGTTCTTCAACCCAATTTTTGTCGATTTCAGTTGCACTGCCATTTTCTGCAGATTGTTTTTTACAACAATATACTCATCTTCCAGATAAATGGAAATAGTTAATGGATTGTCCCTTGTAGCCATATTATGCTTGATTGCATTTTCGATCAGGATCTGCAGCGACACTGGACAAATCTCATATCTTAAAGCATCCGGAGTATTAATATCGAGCACTATTTTCTCTTCATCCCTTACCCGGTGAAGATCAAAATAATCGCTTATGAACTCAAGTTCATTCTGAAGAGCAACTCTGTCCTTCTGGGAATTCTCAAGTATATATCTGTAAATTGAAGATAACCTGATTATGAACCTTTCTGCAACATCGGGATTTGTTACTATTAACGAAGAAAGTGTATTCAGGCTGTTGAACAGAAAATGTGGATTAACCTGATTTTTAAGAGTCTCATTCTGAAAAATCAATTTCTCTTCGCGAAGTTTTTGCTCTCTTTTTAACGATGACTGCCATAGTAAAACAATAAATATTATTGCACCGAATGATAATCCCGATATAGTTGATCTGAACCATTCCCGGAAACCTGAATGAACGAAATCATATATCACTTTCGATACGTTTTCACCTTTTATCAGTAAAGTTGAGTATTGTACTGAAATAAAAAGGATCATTGAAACCAGCAGACATCCTGTCATAAAAACCGTAAACCTGAAAACTACAATCCTGGTAATCTCACCGGGACTTCTGTCAAAATTCAGATCAGCAAAAAGAAGGCCTCCCAGAAAAATAAACACTTCAAGCTGAATAAACAGCATTATGAACAGGCTAAGAGAAAATGGAGGCAACTCGGGATATCTTCTGGTGATACCAATTATCAGCGTCACCATTATAGAAAAGATCAGAATTGCCAGATGTGAAACCGGTTTTCGCAGACTGAAGACATCATACAGGGTAATCTTTTTCATAAAAACAAATTTAAGGGTTCTTTATTGAATTCTGTTAATTTCGAGTTCCCTGATAGTCCTTATAAGGAATTTATCCTTCATCCCGGTTACTTCAATTTCCTGAACAGTACCGCTGTACATAACTGCATGTTCAATGTTTTTCGTCTTCATCGATACGAGAACAGTTCCCCAATACTGTTCTGTACCTCTGGTTTTGATCTGCTGCATATCCATCATAATTTTATTGTCGAGAGCAGTGAATTCGATCACCGAGCATAAATGGTTATTCATGGTGCTAACTCCCGTCCAGCAGAGAAGTACCTTTTTATGAGAATATTTGCCGAGATCCGCTATCACAAACTGTCCCTCTATATCAGGTACAACATATGGAATATTCAATCTTAGCGAATCGTAGTAATCGTAAGCAAAGACCTCGAAAGACAACATATCCCAGACAAGATTTTTTGAATAGACAACTTCCAGTGATGAAGGGAAATTCCCGAATGCACCACTTTCAGTCACCATTTTTGCAGAAGGTACATACCTGAAGTTTTCCATATATTCCTGTTTTATTCCTTCTTTAAACGGTTCATCGGCCTGGTTGGAGTTTGAGATAGAAACATTATTCCAGCTGACTTTGCCATTTTCAAGACCCCTTGTGTAGTCACCGGTTACCTTAACTTTACCGGAAAACTTTCCATATATATCGCTGTTTGTATAAATAGCTGTCATTCTGTATTTTAGCAGTGAGTTGTTTGCCTGAACTTTCGGTAATTCACTCAGATACTTTTTAGTAAAAGCTTTTTCGCCCTGCCCTTTGGAGACGGATGGCACAATTAAAAGCAGACTTACAAAAAGTCCTATACCCGGATTTAATTTTAATTTCATGACATTAATTTTTTGGTAAAACAATAAATTCATGTCAAAGTAAGTGCGGAATTAATGCCATTTAAAATATTATATGCAGAACTGTTCATATCAGATACTGAACGGTCAATTCTGATGTTTAAACCGCAACAGTAAATTTGCCAGACTAATCAATTTCTGTTAAAGATTGGAATTGACTTTGTTTTTTTCCATCTTTAACGGTTTAGATAACCCGACAATTTTTTATTTAGCCATTCGTTTAAACGCGATTTTTTTTTAACTTCGATTTTTAGGAAAGAAGGCTACCACAGATAATCAATGAGCGAAGAGATCCTAAAGGCATTAATGGAATTGTTTGCCCTGATTGTAAAGCAGGACGGTGGAATACTCATGAATGAACGTGAGTATGTTTCCGTATTTCTGAACAAGCAACTTACCTCAGAGACTGTCAGTGAGTACCTCTCACTATTCGATGAGCATGCCGGACCGGTTCTGAAAAGGACAGCCGAAAAAGAGCCGTTACCTCCATCGGTAAAAGATTCAGTTAAAATTCTTGGCATTTGCAAAAAAATTAACAGAACTCTTAATCAGGAGCAGAAGGTTGTCGTTCTGATGCGCCTATATGAACTTGTAAATGCCGACCGTCAGTTCACTCCACAGAGAATGAACATCATAAACACCGTTGCTGAAGTTTTCAGGATATCACCCGATGAATTTGCTGCTACCGAACAATTCGTAATGAATAATGATCCTGGAAAGCTCAAAAATCCTGCAATCCTGGTTTTAAATACCGATGATGAAGAGTGCGAATTGTGTCAGAGAATGATGACCGGCTATCAGGATACAAAAATCTTCATATTACGGGTTGCAAGCGTGGACCTTTATTTTATTAAATACCTCTCAAATGACCAGTTATACCTTAATGGTTTACCAATCAGACAGGGAAACGTCTATACTTTTGCAAAAGGAGGTTCGGTAAAATCACAACAGGGATATTCGATCTATTATAGTGATGTAAGTTCGAATTTTCTCTCCGATTTTATTATTCACAAGATTTCATTTACAGTTGAACACCTTTCCTATTTTTTCAGAGAGGGTCATCCGGCTGTTGATGATATCAGCTTTTCAATTGAAGAAGGCAAACTTGTCGGAATCCTGGGGGCAAGCGGTTCGGGAAAAACAACCTTACTTAACCTGATGAGCGGCATACAGAAACCTTCTGAAGGATCTGTAAAACTAAATGGTTTTGATGTTATAGAAGGGAATTCCGAGCTGGAAGGAGTATTTGGATATGTTCCTCAGGATGACTTACTTATAGAAGATCTTACGGTATTTGAAAACTTATATTTCGCTGCATGCCAGTGCTTTGAAAACAAATCCAAAGAGGAAATCACTGAAATAGTTGATCGAACGCTTTCAAATCTTGGTCTGTTCGAAAAGAGAAATCTTAAAGTCGGATCTCCTTTTAATAAAGTCATAAGCGGAGGACAGAGAAAAAGGCTGAATATTGCGCTGGAACTCGTAAGAGAGCCACTGGTCCTGTTTCTTGATGAACCAACCTCGGGACTTTCATCGAGAGATTCAGAAAATCTTATGGACCTTCTCCGTGATATGACTCTGAAAGGGAAACTGATATTTACTGTTATTCATCAGCCATCATCTGAAATTTTCAAAATGTTCGATAAGGTGATTATACTCGACCAGGGCGGATGTATGGCTTATTATGGCAATCCGGTCGATTCAGTGATCTATTTTAAAACTCTTGATGCACAGATCAATTCCAAACAGGGAGAGTGCCCGTCATGCGGTAATGTTAACCCTGAGACTATTTTTAATATCATTGAAACTCAGGTAGTTGATGAATTCGGAAAATATACGGAAAAACGTAAAATTAAGCCAAAGGAATGGTCGAATGCCTTTAATTCCAAATATCCTTTTACCAGAGTCCAGGAAGTTAAAGAACCTCCGCATAAAAATCTTCAGAGACCGGGTATTATAAAACAGTTCCGGATTTATCTTACCAGGGACTTTAAGAGTAAAATCGCAAATAGCCAATATGTTTTGCTTACATTGCTCGAGGCTCCGATTCTGGGGTTTATTCTTTCCTTTATAATCAGGTATATTCCCGATCCTGACTCAAAAGTCTACATTTTTGCTGAAAACGAAAATATCCCGATATATATTTTCATGAGCCTTATTGTATCACTTTTCCTCGGATTAACCATCAGTGCCGAAGAAATTTTCCGCGATAGAAAAATCCTAAAAAGGGAGCACTTTCTTAATCTCAGCCGGACAAGCTATCTTCTATCAAAAGTTGCAATTCTGATTCTGATATCTTCGATACAAACACTTCTTTTTATTTTAATAGCTAATCCTATCCTGGGAATAAAGGGAATGTATATTAACTACTGGGTTGCTCTGTTCACTACAGCCTTTTGCGCCAATATGCTTGGATTAAATATATCGGCATCATTTAATTCGGCAATAACTATCTATATAGTAATACCTCTCCTGATAATACCTATGATGGTGCTCAGCGGGGCTATGTTTCCTTTCGATAAGCTGAACAGAAAAATTGGCAATGTGGAAAAGGTTCCGCTTATTGCTGAACTTATGCCAACAAGGTGGACATATGAAGCACTTATTGTAACCCAGTTTAAAGATAACAAATACAGCAAAGTTGAATATGATAAAGATGGCGAAACATTCTTTCTTATTAAAAAGAAGATAAGTGAAGCTGAATTCAATAAAACCTGGCGGATTCTTGCGCTTCGCAATGCAATTGAAACTACGCTTTTCGAATACAGAAATAATCCCAAGAATATCGGGAACAACCCCGATCTGCGTATTAAAAAGCCGAAAAGGCAGTTCAGCAAACTCGATTTGTTAAAAAATGAACTCGAAAAAATGGCAAGAGTCAATAATCTGCCTGAATTTGCCTATATCTCTGATCTTACTCCATACGAATTCAATCCCGGAATTGCGGATTCGCTGATAATATACCTCGACAAAATGGATAAGGAATTCACCAGGATTTCAAATTCAACCAACGACCGGTATGATAGATTCTATAGTAAAAATGATCTTAAGCTCAAGCAATGGGAAAAGGATTATTATAATCAAAAACTGGAAGAGATTGTAAAAAAACCTTACGAAAAAAATAAGATCCTTGTATATAATAATACACTTGTCCAGAATACAGATCCGATATATCTCGATCCAAACAAAAAAGGATTCCTTGATTTCAGAACCCATTTTTTTGCACCTTCAAAATATATTTTTGGGATAAAAACAGATACATTTATATTTAATATTTCAATCGTACTTTTAAGTACCTTTCTGCTTTACATAGCACTCTTTTATGAATTGTTAGGAAAGGTTGTAAGATTTTTTGAAAATTTTAAATTCCGAAAATGAATTATTAATAGATAGTTAATCTGTTTTTTTGTATTTTTGTCATAATCTAATATGTCATCCTGAATGAAAGGAAGAATGTTTTTATTGATCATCCTTGTACTTTTTGGCTTATCCTGCAAGAGTAAATCAAACAAAACAAGTGAGTTTGTTTTTCCAGAGGCTGATTCAGTTCCAATATCTGAAGCTGAAAAGCTTAGCCCGGAAGCTATAGCAGATATCTCAAAAAATATTTCATCGCCTGTGGAAATTGCCAATCTTCTCCAGGCACTTGAAGTTCCTTTCTCGCAGAATTATATTGCGTCATCAATTGATGCAAATAAACAAAGCACAAGTTTTGACAAAGCTTTCAAACTTGGTGTACTGGGTGCTGACCTTGGTTATCTGAATATGTACGAAAAGACAGGGTCCTCGCTCAATGTGCTTTCATCGATCAGAAAACTTTCGGAGGATATTAAAGTTGGTCAGTATTTTAATTTTGAATCGATAAAAAGGTTGTCACAGAATAAATCAAATCTGGACTCTCTGTTGTTCATTTCAATAGATTCATATAGTCAGATTGACAAATACCTGAGGGACAATGACCGTGGTCAGTTATCAGCTTTAATTATCATAGGTGTCTGGATTGAAGGTCAATTTCTTGCGACTCAGGTAGTAAACCAGGTGCGTGATACGATGCTGATAGACAGGGTTGGTGAACAGAAGATAATTCTTAATGATCTTCTTCTTCTCATAAGCCCTTATTGTAATGTCAGTTCTGAATTTACGTCATTATGTAAGGACATGCAGGATCTTAAGGAAAAATACCGCAATGTAAAGATTACATATACTCAGGGCGATCCTGTGAGTGTAGAAAAAGATGGGCGGCTTGAAATTACTCAAACTGAAAGAAGTATTGTGGAGATGTCAAAGGAACAGCTTGATTCCATTATTGAAATTACAAAGAATATTAGAAACAGACTAATTTTAAATAATTAGTATGAAAAAACAGATTTTAACACTTTTTTTCTTCGTTGCAATTGGACTCCTTTCATACGGACAGTCTACTGACAAGCTCGTAAGTAACTGCGTTATGAATGCGGGTTCCAATGCAAGGTACCTGAAAGATTTCAGGATTCAGCTCGGTAAAGCTATTGTGCAGGATGAATTCAGAGTTAAAGAAAAGATGTCACTCTGGAAAAACACAAAGTACCGGTTCTCTATGTGCAATGCTGACGATTCTAAAGGTCAGCTTATTCTAAGTATTAAAGATCAAAACAAAAAAGTGGTACTCTCATCATTTGATAAAAAATCAGGAAAGACATATCCTTCTGTTGATTTCACATGCAATGCCGGCGGGATTTACGAGCTGAGTTTTGATTTTACCGACGGCCAGCAGGGATCCGGGGTGGTAGTAGTTTCAATGGTAAAATAATTATCTCACTTCAGGTACCATATCTGCATAATCAAAACCAGTGCAAACAGTACTGAAAAGATTATCTCCGGTACAATTTTCTTCTTAACATAAACAAAAAAGTGCGCCAGGAAATAGCTGACAGGGATACCTGCTATCCATATTATCTCGACTGAAACTGAGTGAAGAATAAAATATACTCCCATCGATATTAAAAAAATCCAGAAGAGCAGACTAAATGTTTTCCTTGCCTTTATTTTTTTTGTATTCTGTAGCATGAAAATATAAACGATTCCGACGAGGGTAACAAGACCAAAAAACACAAGAGTAACTATTGTAATTCGCGTAAAGGCATAACTGGTCAGCTTACCGAATAAATTGTATTCAACAAGAGTCTGTAAATCTCTGAGATCTTTCCCCAGGACATAATAAATTCCAAATGTCAGTATAAAGGGTGTCACCAAACCTATAAATGATATGGCAATTTCTTTGAGGTTCCCGGTTCTGAGTAATGCAATTCCTATAATCACAATTAAACCGAACCAGATAAGATTAGCATAAAAGAGACTCCCTGTTCCAATCAATATGCCAGCATCGAAAAAACTATACGCTGTTCCCTGAATCCTGTATGCCTCCATTATCTGCCTTATCGCAAGCATCAGGAAAACAGCGGCAATAATAGCCGGATTCATCAACTGGTATTGTGGGAAAAGTCCGCTCAACAGAATATAAAATAGTCCGGGAAGAAAAGTTCTTTCATTTATAAAAAAGAGACTGGTATTCATATTTACAGTGAGAAACGCCATAAAGGAAACCAGTACCAGAGTAAAAATTAATCCCGGAAAAGGATTTGTACCTATTATTTTTGACAGGACACCATAAAGAGGCATAGGATCCAGATCAAAGTACAATGAAAAATGATCTTTTAATTTGATGAATGCACCAGTCCATACAGCTATCAGAGTAACTGATATTAAAAATATTACGGCAGGACCGGTACCTTTAAAAAATCGCAACAACATTTATTCTATAGATCAAATCCAATATCAGTTCTGTAATAGATGCCTTCAAACTTTAATAACTCTGCATTACTATAAGATTTCTCAAGAGCTTCGGCTTTTGTCTTACCCCATGAACTTATTGCCAGAACACGGCCTCCTGATGTAACTACGCGTCCGTCGATATTCTTTGTTCCGGCATGAAATACCACACTTTCCTTAACAAGATTCAGCCCTTCAATGGGTTTTCCTTTCTGATAATCTCCGGGGTACCCTCCGGAAACAAGCATGACTGTTGTTACGAATCGCTCATCTGTCTCAATTTTCTTTTCAGCGAGGGTTCCTTCAGCTACACCAATAATCAGATCGAAAAGGTCCGACTTGATCCGGGGTATAATCACTTCCGATTCAGGATCGCCCAACCGGGCATTGTATTCAATTACAAAAGGATTTCCTTCGACATTGATAAGTCCGAAGAAGATGAATCCTTTATATACGATCCCCTCTTTTAATAATCCGTCCATCGTCGGATCGATTATCCTGTTCTTAACTTTCTCCATGAATGTATGATCCGCAAACGGAACAGGTGATACGGCACCCATCCCTCCGGTATTAAGACCGGTGTCACCCTCCCCTATTCTCTTATAATCTTTTGCTGCCGGCAGTAATTTATAAGACTTGCCATCGGTAATAATAAACACCGACAATTCAATTCCTTTAAGAAACTGTTCAATAACAACTTTTTGTCCGGCAGTTCCGAACTTGCCACCCAGTATAGCCGTTACCTCTTTCCCGGCTTCATAAATATCATCTATAATCAGAACCCCTTTACCGGCAGCAAGTCCATCGGCTTTAATAACATAAGGAGGTTTAAGAGTCCTGAGAAATCCGGATACATCCTTCAACGATGACTTGTCAAAACTTCTGTAAACTGCAGTCGGAATTTTATGCCTCGTAAGAAACCCTTTTGCGAAATCCTTGCTTCCCTCCAACCGGGCCGCTGATTTATCAGGGCCAATTACAGGAATATTCCTGAGTTCATCATCATTCAGGAAATAATCATGGATCCCGTCCACAAGCGGTCCTTCAGGCCCAACAATAACGATTTTAATTTCTTTCTCCAGGACAGCCTTTTTTACTGCTGCGAAGTCTCCCGGATTTATGTCAAGGTTTGTCCCCAAATCAGATGTGCCGGCATTACCAGGACCAATAAAAATCCTTTTAATTTTTTTGCTTTGGGCTAATTTCCAGGCAAGAGCATGTTCCCTGCCACCTGATCCGAGGATAAGAATGTTCATTTTCAAGGAAATATTTAATCATTTCAAAAGTAACATTTCATTCTGATAAACAAAATTGCAGATGCCCTTCAACTAACTCCTGTCATTCGTCTGGCAGTATTTCGAGAAAGTCTGCATAACTGAATTGACGTATGTTTTAGATACCGGAATATCTATAACAGACGGGTTATCAAGTTCAAGTTTCAAACCATCCTTATCCTTTCTAATCACTTTTACTTTCTCAAAGTTAACCATGTATGATCTGTGACATCGTATGATTTCTGTTCCTGCAAAGCTATCCTCCACCTTCTTAAGAGTATCACGAAGAAGATATTTTGAAACTTTTCCTTTATTTAGATAACAGATGTTCACATAGTTTTCAGCCGCTTCCAGGTATAGCAGATTTTCCTTTTTCAGAGAAAATTTCAGAATACCTTTATCATCATAAAAGGGGATCATGTCCCTGGAGTTAGATGAGAAGTCCTGAATATCGGCCAGTCTGTCAATTTGTTCCTGTCTGTCCTTCCATGAGAAATAGAGCCATAACACTGAGTAGGGCAATAAAAGTATAAGAGCAGTGTGGCGTGAAGAGACCTTCACCAACTCTGTGAATTCCCTGGGGTCTTTCAGAAAAATCTTTTCGAATAATGCATAAAACAATGCCATAAAAAGTACTTCGGCAAATATCCACAAAAGATATTGCCATATATTAATTATATGTCTTTTGCAGAATCTGTACATTATCATGCGACTGATTACGACGACAAGAACTCCGGCAAGGATTGTCAGGCTTGAATAGGTAAAAAACTCTAGATCCGAAAGATTAAACCACCTGTCCGCACCAAACGGTGAATAGAGATTAATAAAAACCAGAGCAAACAGAGAGGTAAAAAGAATCAGCCGAACAATATTCTTCTTCGCATTCAGATATGCCGGAATAGGTTTCTGAAAATCAACCATGAAATTCATTTTAGCTTCTTACAAAATTAACCATTTTCCGACTTTGTTTTTATAAAAGTCGGAAAACAGGGCAAATCAATTTTAAAATTTTGTCACAAATAGTTGAATTATGTCCCATATTTTATTTTTTCATCCCTTAACCCGGCGACCTGCCACAAAAATTTGCTTACTCTTCGGACCGATACTTACTTTGCCAATAAATCATGCCGGATCATAGTTTTATGGAATATACGAAAACATTCAATGAGCTTAAAACACTGTTCATTCCCGATGAGGAAAAGATAATTATTACAGGTTCAGATATTAATATTTACAATGTCGGATTCAGGTCAGATTTTTCTTCTGCAGGAATTTTAAATAAACCGGATACTCTTATTAAAGAGAACCAGTCATTCACCTATCCTGTTTTTACTCCAGCCAATCCGGAAAGTGATAAAGTAATTCTTTTATTACACGGACTTAACGAAAGAAGCTGGGTTAAATATCTTGTCTGGGCTTATTGGCTTGCCCAATATACCGATAGTTATGTAATTCTTTTCCCTATATCCTTCCATATAAACAGATCTCCTGCATCGTGGAAGGATCCGAGAGTTATGATCCCATTTATGAAAGACCGGAATCTGGCTCTTGGTGATATAAATATGTCAAGCTTCGCAAATATAGCTCTCAGTAATCGCCTTACAGAAGATCCGATGCGATTTTTTAAATCAGGATATCAGACTGCGACAGATATTATAAAACTTATTTCAACTATAAAAAACGGGCATCATAAGATTATCCCGAAAAGTAATAGTATTAATATTTTCGCTTATTCGATAGGTGCTTTTCTTGCTGAGATTATTATGATGGGAAATCCGGATAACCTATTTACTGATTCAAAATTATTTATATTCTGTGGAGGTTCGGTGTTCAGTAATATGCACGGTGCCACAAAACTGATAATGGACAGCCAGGCATTCGAAAGGGTTTATAGCTATTACCTTTTTGAATTTGAGGAAAGCATAACCCGGAAGAGTCCATTCACAGATTATATCCGAACGAGCCAGATCGGTAATGCGTTCAGGTCAATGATTGATCTTGGAAGACTTAAAACATTCAGGGAGAGTCTGTTAATGAGACTCAGGGACCAGATTCACTCAATTACCCTGATTAAGGATACTGTAATACCATCGGAAGGTGTGGTTGCTACACTTAACACTTTAAATAATAACGGAGTTGCAGAAGTTTGGGATTTCCCCTATTCTTATTCACATGAAAATCCATTCCCTGTTTTTAATTCCCCATTAAGCAGAGAGGTTGACAGCAGCTTCGAGCATGTTTTTTCAGAAGCCAGGAGATTCTTCACTTAAATCCGGCAGCACAAATCTATAGCCCCGATTAGTTGCAGTTTCGATGAATTCCGAAAGGTATCCGAAAAGCGATGACCCTGGTCTATCATGTAAAATGATTATTGATCCCGGACGCAATTTTCTCAGAAGAAGCCTATATGAATTTTCAGAGCTTAAGGTTCTGTCAAAGTCATAAGGCATTATATCCCAGAAAACTATTTTATACCTTTTCTTCAGCCGTCTGTACTGACAAGGTGTTAATCGTCCATAGGGTGGCCTGAATAATGATGAAGGAGTATGAGAAGATGCAAAATCAATATCAGCAATATATTTGTTTAGTGATGTTCTCCAACCGTTAAGATGCGTGTAGCCATGATTGCCCACCAGATGGCCTTTTGATTTAATCAGTCCTATAAGATCGGAGTATTTCCCAGCTGCCCTTCCATCGCAGAAAAAAATAGCTTTAACCTGATGTCTATCAAGAATGTCAATCAGTTCAGGAGTGGAGCCGGGATCTGGTCCATCATCAAATGTCAGGCACAAATACTTTTCAGCTGTCTTTATCCTGAACAATGCATCAGGATAAAGACAACCTGCCAGGAAGCAAGGCCTGAAAAGCCGCATATTAATTATTTTGAATAAAGCTTTCCGTAATACTTATTTATTTCAGGCTCAATTATAGAAGTAAGAGAAGTCTGTTTCAGGGCAACCGACATGTTATAGATATCGAGCAGTGCCTGCATGTTAATACCTGTCGGATATTCCAGTCCCCAACGTTTTTCAGGAGATATGCTGATTGCATAATCAAGATATTTTCTTGAGTAATCAATCACCTCATATAATAACTTCTCAGCCTCTTCCTTCTTCCCGGCTCTGATCAGTACCTCTGCAATCCCTACGGTGAAGAAATCGTATGGCATCTTTTCAGAAGGAACAATCTCAAGACCGCGATGTGCCACTTCAATTGCTTTCACCGTATCTCCTCTGAGTATCAGCTCTTTCCCGAGTGTCCCAAATATTCTTCTGAAATTACTGAACATCCGCCGGTTATTTTCATCGAGATAAACTGAAGGATTTTCAGCATTGCCCCATTTGAATTTATTCATCATGTTATCATACATAACCGACGCGTCGATCATTCCGAACTCCCCCTGTTCAGGTTTATCTGTTCTGACCGGAGCTACCCTGTACCCCAGTCCTTCCTGGATAAAGTATTTCTCGAGTCCCTTATACTGGGTTGAAGGAACTGTGGTCGAATAGTATACCGGTCTGTTCCAGTTATTTGTCGAGAGAAGGTCCATTATTGCCANATCCCCTTTAAAAGCATCTTCATCGGTATATTCCCAGATTAAAGGATTAACGAGCCTGTTTTTGAAATAATCTTTCACTGTTCCGTTTGATAATACTTTTGCNGTGTCAACATCAATAATGAACTTGTTGGCAGGAATATAATTCATAAAATCTCCTCTGCCACTAATGTCTACCATGTATTTTCTGTCATCCTGTCCGGCAAAATTCACAACTTCCTTCAAACCTACAGGTTTATCTACCCTGTTATTAACAGGCAACTGATTTCTCACACCTTCAATATACTTATCATGTGGCAGGGAAAGCGGGATAGGGTCTGATTCATAAGCTTTCTGCCTCATCATATCGATGTACCATCCGGCCTGAATATAACTAAGGTTCGCCACACGGACATCTGTTCTCTCTCCTTCCACGTCCTGCGAATACCAGACAGGGAATGAATCATTATCGCCGTAGGTAAATAATATACTGTTTGGTGCAACCGACTTAAGATAATTGGCGCCAATGTCCCTTGCAGTATAACGTCCTGCCCTGCTGTGATCATCCCAGTTCTGAGCTCCCATCAGCACCGGAACAGCTAAAAGCAATACCCCGAGTGTAACAGCTGCAGATCCTTTTTCACCAAGATACTTCTGAAGTTTTTCGTATACAAACATAAATCCGATCCCTATCCATATTGCAAAAGCATAGAACGAACCTGCATAAGCATAATCTCTTTCCCTTGGCTGATTCGGATATTGATTCAGATATAAAATTATTGCAAGTCCTGTCATTATGAAAAAGATCATTACCAGCCAGAATCCTGTATTGTTTTTTTTGTATTGCCAGAACATTCCTGCAACGCCTAACAGGAGTGGAAGAAAGAAATATGTATTATGCCCTGGGTTTTTATTAAGATCATCCGGTAGATTATCGAGCTTTCCCAGTCTGGCTTCATCAATGAACTTTATTCCGCTAATCCAGTTACCGTGAATTGAATTCCCGTTTCCCTGAATATCATTCTGACGTCCGGCAAAGTTCCACATGAAATATCTCATGTACATAAATCCTATCTGGTAGTTGAAAAAGTAACGTAGATTTTCTCCGAAAGTCGGGCATACAATTGTTTCTTCACCGACTTTGTACTTCCGTCCAACTACTTTCCCCCAGTATTTATATGAAGTAGCATGGTCAGGATCTTTATTATCATACATACGGGGGAAAAAAGTTTCAAACTGCTTACTGTATGTATATTCAGGCTCGTAATATGGTTTATACTTACCATTTATTTTATTATACCCTGCAACAACTTTATCTACACCTGTATATGGGGCAGTATAATAATTCCCGTAAAATTTCGGAGCTGTGCCATACTGTTTCATATTTATATAGTACGACAATGAAAATATATCAGAAGGATCATTCTGGTTCATAGGAGGCCTTGCTGATGACCTTATCATAATCACTGCATATGAAGAGTAGCCAATCATTACAACAGCAAAACAAGTAAAAGCATAGTTAAGCAATACCCTCCTTTTCTTAAGCGAGTAGTATATTCCATAAGCCAGTCCGCCAAAAAGAACTATCATGAAAATCAGAACGCCACTGTTATATGGTAACCCAAGAACATTCACAAAAAATAATTCAAACCATCCCGCTGCTTCAGGTACCCCTGGCATTAATATAAAAACCATAAGCCAGAGAAGAACAACAGCAAATAAGCTAGCTTTGATTAACCCTTTTGTCGTAACTTCATATTTCTTAAAGTAAAAAACGAAAACAAGCACAGGTATAGTCAGAAGATTCAGACGGTGAATTCCAAGACCAAGTCCCATAATGTAGGCAATCAGAATAATCCATCTGCCTGAATAGGTCTTATCTGCTTCCTCTTCCCATTTCAACATTCCCCAGAAAACAAGAGCCGTAACAAGTGAGGATATAGCATAAAGTTCACCTTCAACTGCAGAAAACCAGAAAGTGTCTGAAAAAGTGTAGGCAAGCGCACCGATAATACCACTACCGATAATTGCTGGAATATGTTTTGATTCAAGCTCTTTCCCGTTAACAAATACCCGACGGACAAGATGTGTAATGGTCCAGAAAAGAAACATGATGGCAAATGCGCTGCACAGAGCAGACTGCGCATTAACCATTAAGGCAACTTTTGAAGTGTCGCTTCCGGCAAAAAGTGAGAAAACTCTTCCAATCATCAGAAAAAGAGGAGCTCCAGGAGGGTGGCCTACCTGAAGTTTAAAAGCAGAAAGTATAAACTCACCGCAATCCCAGAAGCTCACAGTCGGCTCAAGAGTTAATAGATAAACTATAGCTGCAATTATGAACATAAACCAGCCGGTGAGGTTATTCCAGCGGCGATAATTGCCCCAAATTGAATTCATAAAAGTGTTGTATTTGATTATATTATGTGAACAAAGAACGCAAAAAAAAATTACATGAGCATATATACTATTCTATTTAACATCATTTTAACTTGCCGAAAAATGCTACTTTTGTTTAAATCAAAAATGATGACAAGGTATCTGGCTATAGCTATTTTTGCGCTTTTTATATTTACAGGGAATATAACCGGACAAGCTATAAAAGATACATTAACCCATCCCGGAGAGCTCTCACTGAGAATAAAAAGTATCAGCTTCATTAAGGATAATGAATACACAACACCGGTTATTGAGGGGTACACTCTTGTGGGCTTTTTCTTTCAGCCTGAACTGGTTTATAAGGCATCGCGGAAAGTTGCGCTCCGCGCCGGAACACATATGCTGAAATATTCAGGTACAGATAAGTTTTCAGAGATAAGGCCGGTTTTTTCAACTTCCCTGAATCTATCGGAGAAGACACTTCTTACAATTGGTTCACTCTCTGGAAGCGATAATCACCATATGTTTGATCCTCACTTTAACAGCGAACGGTTATATACAAATTATGTTGAGGATGGATTTCAACTTACAAGTTCAAATGACCATCTTTTTAATGACACCTGGCTAAGCTGGGAAAATTTCATTTTCAAAGGTGATAAGACCCGCGAAATATTCACTGTCGGGGAATCATTCAGGTACACATCATCCACTATTGCAGATAAAATACATTTTGAAATTCCTGTTCAGTTGCAGTTTAAACACTTCGGAGGTCAGATAAGCAATTACCCTGAACAGGTTGAGACATTTTTCAATCTTGCTACCGGATTACGGACAGATTTTGACTTATCAGGTAAAAGATACGGGCAGATAGGGATTGAATATCTGCAGTTTATGAATAATCAGCTTAATGGAACAGCTCAGTACGGTGTAACAAAAGGACATGCCTCCTGGATAAGATTTCATTATACTTATAAAGCATTGTACTTCGGTGTAGCATACTGGAGATCTCATGATTTCTATGCTCCGAACGGGAATAATATATATGGAAGCGTATCTGATTACCAGGCAAATGTTGTTCCCGACCGGAAAATAATTACGAATGATATATTCCTGAATGTACTGCCCGAGAGTTATCTTAAACTGTTCCTGGGTCTGGAGTCCTATTATGATGTCAGTCTCAAAAGGTTAGATTTTGCAATATCCCTGCACCTCGATTTCGACAAACTTTTTAAGCTGGCTGATTTAAAGCATTGAAATTAAATGTAATACCTCCAGGGTTTGGATTTCCAGTATTCACCGGCATAATTAACTCCGATTCGAGGACCGGTTTTGAATAACGGAGCATCACCGGCATCTTCGAACCATATTCTTTCAGATACCATAAGGTCTTCTCCATAATATGACCTGTCTATTCCAAATGCTTTTGTGAGTTTTCCGGGTCCTGAATAGTTTTCCACACCTCTTATAAGTACTGCCTGTGGATCGTTCTCTTTTCCCGTTACAACATTCAGCATCCAGTACATTCCGTAAATCAGATATATATATAATCTTCCACCGTCATGGAACATAATTTCTGTCCTTGATGTTTTTCCCTTAAAGGCATGGCATGCTTTATCTTCAACACCCCTGTAAGCCTCAACCTCGGTTACTTTATATCTTCCATATATACCATCGGGTAACCTGATAACAAGTATCTTGCCGATCATTCCCGGGGCCACTTCAAGCACGTCGCGGGTAAAAAAATCCTCTGGTAATCTTCTGTCTGAAACCATTATATCAGTACGGAATTTTGTTCTCCTTAGAATCCCATTTTCTGAATACCTCTTTCGCGCCGGAATCTGTTAACCGAAGAAAAGATATTTTTCTCTTATCCGGATCGAGAACAATTTCTTCATAAATAAGCTTATCGCTGAAACCGGCCTCTTCTGCATCATTCCTTGTGCATGCATAGACCACTCTTTTTATTCCGGCCCAGTAGATTGCTCCAAGGCACATTGGACAGGGTTCGCATGAAGCATAGAGAGTGCATTCGCTGAGGTCATGTGATTTCAGTAATGCAGCGGCTTGCCTGATTGTAAGGATCTCAGCATGAGCAGTCGGGTCATTGGTGATAACAACCTTATTAAAAGCTTCGGAGATTATTTGGTCCCCCCTGACAATAACAGCCCCGAAGGGTCCTCCGTTTTCCTCAATACCTTTCGAGGCTATTTCAACCGCCTTCAGAAGAAATATTTTATCGTTTTCCATGAGAAACAGATTCAAATTAAATTTAATTCATAAGAGACTATCAGTTTAATAAATCAGAGATCAAAATCAATTTGCCGCAAAGATCGCAAAGAATTTTCGCGAAGATCACAAAGAAAACCGAAATAAATATACCTTTGCGCTCTTTACTCCTTATTTGGTGCGGAGGGAGGCTTTGCGCACTTTGCGGTAAAAAACCTGTAACCTGATAGTGAAACAAATTCTGATTTAAGAACTGTGTAAATTTAGAGTACTTTTGATGAACTAAAATAAAATCTACCCGGATTTCTTTTTTTTTATGAAATATATTGTATTTTTGCAGTCCCCAAAATTATGGGGTAATTACATTGGATATAAGTGTATCAATTAAAAAATAAGTACAAGTGAACACCTTAAGCTATAAAACAGTATCAGCAAATAAGGCTACCGTTGATAAAGAGTGGGTAATTATTGATGCTGAAGGCAAGATTCTCGGAAGACTTGCAACAGTTGTGGCCTCAACACTGAGAGGAAAACACAAAACCAACTTTACACCTCACGTTGATTGTGGTGATAATGTTATTGTTATCAATGCTGATAAAATCGCTTTGACAGGTGAAAAAATGTCAGATAAGGTTTATGTCAGGCATACCGGTTTCCCCGGAGGTCAGAGGTTTACAACAGCTGAAGCATTGCTCAAAAAGAACCCTATCGGATTGGTCGAGAAGGCAGTGAAAGGTATGTTACCAAAGAATCGTCTTGGTAGTGCTCTCTTCAGAAACCTGCATGTTTATGCCGGGGCAACACATCCTCATGAAGCACAGAAACCTAAAACAATTGAACTTTAAAAAATTTAAGCAAAAGATATGGAACCAATCAATGCTCTTGGAAGACGTAAAGCAGCTGTAGCACGGGTATATTTAAGCGATGGCAAGGGAAAGATCACAGTAAACGGAAGGGATTATAAAGAATATTTCGGAGCTGAAACACTTCAGTATGTTGTGACTCAGCCTCTTGTTCTTTTGAATGCTACCGACAAGTATGATATTAATTGTAACCTTGATGGTGGTGGAGTTAAAGGACAGGCAGAAGCTCTTCGTTTAGGAATCACAAGAGCTCTTATTATGATAGATGCTGAGAGTAAACCTGCACTCAAAGCAGAGGGATTTGTAACACGCGATCCGCGCGAGGTTGAAAGGAAAAAACCCGGTCAGCCAAAAGCCCGTAAGAGATTCCAGTTCAGTAAACGTTAGGAATTAATAAGTCAGTCGTTATAGATGCAAGTTTAGTATCTAAATTGGAAAGACTTCCGCATTGTGGAACTACTTTTCAATTGATTGAAAGAATGTAAACTTAAAAAACAAAAAAATGCCAAGAACAAATTTCAAAGAATTACTTGATGCAGGTGTGCATTTCGGACACCTGAAAAGAAAGTGGAATCCCGCAATGGCTCCTTATATTTTTATGGAGCGTAACGGCATTCACATCATTGACCTTGAGAAAACAGCAGTAAAAATTGATGAGGCAGCTTCAGCAATGAAACATATTGCCAAATCAGGTAAGAAAGTACTTTTTGTTGCTACCAAAAAACAGGCAAAAGAGATTGTTGCCGAAAAAGTAAAGGCTGTAAATATGCCTTATGTTACAGAACGCTGGCCGGGCGGGATGCTTACGAACTTCCCCACAATCCGTAAAGCAGTTAAAAAAATGTCGTCTATCGACAAAATGGCAACTGACGGAACCTTCATGAACCTCTCAAAGCGTGAGAGACTACAGGTTACCAGACAGAGGGCCAAACTTGAAAAAACACTTGGAAGTATTATAGATCTGACCAGACTCCCTTCAGCTCTTTTTATTGTAGATGTCAGCAAAGAACATATTGCAGTAAGAGAAGCAAAAAGACTTGGAATCCCGGTTTTTGCTATGGTTGATACAAATTCAGATCCAACAGATATTGAATTCCCTATTCCTGCAAATGATGATGCATCAAAGTCAATTTCTCTGATAATCGGTATTTTATGCCAGGCTATTGAGGAAGGGCTCAGTGAAAGGAAAATTGAAAAAGACAAAGAACCTCAGCAGAAAGATAAGAAAGTAATGAGGAAAGAGCTTGAATCAAAAGATATTCCTGCAGCTCTTATCGAAGCAATTGTAGAGGAAGACGAGGAAGAAGAAGCTGACGATGACGTTGTAGCTGATGAAACTGAAGATGAAGATATCGTCAAAGTAGGCAACGATACCGAAGAAGATGCATAGAAAATACTATTTATTAACTATAAAGAAAAAATTATGGCCGCTATAAGCGCTGCTGATGTTGCCAAATTAAGGAGAGTTACTTTGGCCGGAATGATGGACTGTAAGAAGGCTCTCGAGGAATCAGAAGGCAACTTTGATAAAGCAATAGAAATAATCCGTAAGAAAGGACAGGCTGTCGCAAATAAGCGTTCTGACAGAGATGCTACAGAAGGTGTTGTCTTTTCAAAAGTAACAACTGATGGTAAACTTGGAGCAATAATTGTTCTTAATAGTGAAACTGACTTTGTTGCAAAGAATGCTGATTTTATTGCATTTGCCACAAAGATCCTCGATATAGCTTTAGCCAAAAAACCAGCAAATCTTGAAGAACTAAAATCTCTTCCTCTTGACGGTGGTAAAATCGGAGATAAGATTATTGAGTACATTGGTATAATTGGTGAAAAAGTCGAGCTTTCATATTACGAAAAAATAGAAGCCGCACATGTTCAGGCTTATATTCATCCGGGAAGCAAACTGGCCACACTTGTTGGTTTCACAAAAGCAGGTATCGATATTCAGGTTTATAAAGATATTGCAATGCAGGTAGCTGCCATGAACCCGGTTGCTGTTGATAAAGATTTTGTTTCACCTGCTGTTATAGCACAGGAAATTGAGATAGGTAAAGAACAGGCACGTCGCGACGGTAAGCCGGAAGATATGCTTGAAAAAATCGCTCAGGGGAAACTTACCAAATTCTTCAAGGAAAGCACTCTCCTGAATCAGGATTTTATAAAAGACAACAAGATGACTATCAAACAGTATCTCCAGTCTGCAAATAAAGAACTGACTGTTACCGATTTCAAACGCTATTCACTCAATCTTTAGTACGTAAGTTCATATTTCAATATTCTCGTGGTCCCGCTTAGGCGGGGCCACTTTTTTTATACCCCCTCGGCCTCCGGCCACTCCCCCTTGGCAGGGGGAGAGAATTCTAAAATTAGACTATTTCCTGATTAATTAGGAGAAATCCCTCTCCAATTGGGGAGAATTAGCGAAATGATATACGTATTTGGTTATTAAGCAAAACCATTTCAAGATAGTTTTTATCAAAACGAAATGTCATTGCATTAATTTAATACAATTAGTTTTATATATTTGTTAGCACATATAATATAAAGTAAATTATTTATTCATAACGAAAAAAA
>JGI20214J51088_10000402_pt1 | contig 30542 bp, 29 predicted proteins | sample WetSurMetagenome_FD_51088 | JGI IMG/M metagenome (IMG submission 51088) | reverse complement strand
CGTACAGTTGATCGCCGCCATGACGCAGGCGGCCGAGCTGCAGGACTTCGCGCGGTTCGAGTCAACATGCAAGCACATGGCCTTCGTGGGCCCGGTTCCAGGCTAACACTCCTCTGGCGCAGAAGCTGCACCAGGGCAGCATCACGAAGGCCGGCAACAGCGCTGACCGGCATGCCTCCGGGCGCGCGGCGGCGCCATGCCGCGGCGGGTCTGATGGAGTGCTGGGTTAACGAAGAAATTGGCCGTGGCCGCAAATCGCCCGAAAGGGCAAATGCCTATCGACCGGCCGGCGGTTCCCACAGCTCAACCTTGTTTCCTTCAGGGTCGAATACCCAGCCGAACTTCCCGTATTCAGACTCGTCCACATTCTCATCGACTTGTACACCCTCGGCGCGAAGAACCGTCAGCAGTGCGAGCAAGTCTTCTACGCGATAGTTGATCATGAAGGATGCTGCACTTGGGGCAAAGTGACCCGTGTCGGCCGGGAATAGACTCCAAGCCGTTGTTCCAACGCCATCGGGATTACTCGGCTCCTTCCAATGAAATGCGGCACCACCCCAGTCTTGGACCGGTATGCCAAGGTGCTTCTTGTACCAGGCACTAAGTGCATTCGGGTCTTTGGCCTTGAAGAAGACGCCGCCAATGCCAGTGACGCGATTCATGCTTTCTCCTGTGCCGGAAAGTGCGGAATGAGGGTCGGCTTCAGCGGTCGGTATCGACCACATTATGATGCGCCGCAGTGAGGCGCGGTGCAACGCCGAGCGCGCGTGCCAACGATGCAGCCCGCGTGGTTGCCGTGGCGGCGATGTTGGGCGGGATGATCTGCTGCGGCGGCGAGGCCGGCACACGAAGGTACAGACCAAGGTGCGCAACCGGGCCCTATTCGTCAGGTCCGCCAAGGGTGACAAGGACCGAGTCGTGATGCTGCCGCGGTCTCTGGCGCCGTCGCTGCGCAAGCACGTGGCGCATGAGACACAGCCGCCGTGGGCGGCCAATGTCGAAGCCGGCCGGGCCGGGAAGCAGCTGCGCGATGCCCTGGCGCGCGAGTACCCGCGCGCCGGTGCGAGCTGGTTCTGGTTCCGGGTCAGTGCTCATCAGCGCCTGTCGATCCTTCCGCGCAGCGGCGTGATTCGTCGCCACGATCTGCACCCCTAGACCTTCCAGCGCGCGTTCAAGCGCGTCCTGCAGGCCACCTGCATCGCCAAGCCGGCCACGCACCTGTTGCAGTCGGGCGCGGACGTCCGCATGGTGCAGGCGCTGCTCGGTCACGCCGACTTGGCCAAGACGATGATCTTCGCCCATGTGCTCAAGGTCCAGGGCCCGGGCGCGCCAAGCCCGCCCGATGACCTGGGCCTGGGCTGTCCAGAGGCACACTTGAGCTGGACACCCAACGCATCGACGACGCCGGGCCGGCGCTGCTGCCGCTCGGCGCGCGTGACGGCGACCGTGTGCGGACCTCGTTCAACTGAGAGGGCCCGAACCGGCTGCACGCCCGGGACCCGATCTCCAACTTGGTCGGGCCGGCGAAGTCGGTCGCATTCACCGCGCAAGGGCCAAGCGTCCGCCTGTGCGCAGGCACGGGCGAACGCCTGGCAACGCGAAATCGTGGCTCGGCGTTCGCAAGGGGACGAACGCCTTCCGGCGTCCGACTTCCTTGCTTAGTCCTCAGTCTGCTTGCTTGCGCAGGAACGCCGGGATCTCGATCTCGTCCATGCCGTTGCTGGCCAGCGCGTCGACCTTGGCCGCGGCCTGGGTGCGTGCGCTTCGCCAGACGCTGGGCGTGTTGAGGCCGGTGTAGTCGTGCGCNGGCTGCTGGTTCGCGCCCGCCATCGCGGGCTGGGTCAGGATCGGCAGGTTGTCCGTGCCGGTGCGCAGCGCCGGCTGCGCCTGCTGTGCATGCGGTTGAACCACGCTCAGCGGAGGCGCGATGCGGTTTTCCGACCTCCGCGCGACCGAGCTCAACCCGGTCGCGATCACCGTCACGCGCAGCTGGTCGCCCAGGCCTTCGTCGTACGCGGTGCCGTAGATCACGTGCGCGTCGTCGGCCGCGTAGCGGCGGATGGTGTTCATCGCATTGCGGCTCTCAGCGAGCTTGAAGGTCTGCTTGCTCGCCGCGATCAGCACCAGCACGCCGCGCGCGCCGCTGAGGTCGATGCCCTCAAGCAGCGGGCAGGCCACCGCCAGGTCGGCGGCCTTGGTCGCGCGGTCCGGGCCGCTCGCGGTGGCGGTGCCCATCATCGCCTTTCCCGGCTCGCTCATCACCGTCTTCACGTCCTCGAAGTCGACGTTGACGAGGCCGGGGATGTGAATGATGTCGCTGATGCCGCCGACCGCGTTCTTCAGCACGTCGTTGGCGTGTGCGAAGGCCTGTTCCTGCGTCACGTCGTCGCCCATCACCTCGAGCAACTTCTCGTTGAGCACGACGATCAGGCTGTCGACGTTCGCTTCCAGTTCGCTGACGCCGTCGTCGGCTTGCTTGCCGCGGCGCTTGCCCTCGAACTCGAACGGCTTGGTCACGACGCCCACCGTCAGGATGCCCATCTCCTTGGCCACGCGCGCGATTACGGGTGCCGCGCCGGTGCCGGTGCCGCCGCCCATGCCGGCGGTGATGAACAGCATGTGCGCACCGGTGATCGCGTCCTTGATGCGTTCCACCGCCTCGTCGGCTGCGGTGCGGCCGACCTCGGGCTTGCTGCCCGCGCCCAGGCCGGTCTCGCCGAGCTGCACCAGCGTGCGCGCACCGCTGCGGTTGAGCGCCTGCGCGTCGGTGTTTGCGCAGACGAAGTCCACGCCCTGCACGCCCTGCGCGATCATGTGCTCGACNGCGTTGCCGCCGCCGCCGCCGACGCCGATCACCTTGATCTGCGTGCCTTGGTCAAATTCTTCGATCATTTCGATGGGCATGTGAGCCTCCTGTCGTGAGATGCAGTTGCCAAAAACGTAAACACCGTCGCTGCGGGCGAGGCCTCGGGCGGGCCTCTTTCAAATTCAAAAGTTGCCAAGAAACCAGTCCTTCGCGCGACCGAGCAGCGTCGTCACCGACCCCGCCTGCGCCGCCGCCTTGTGCCCGCGCTGGCGCGCCAGCCGGGCTTCCTCCAACAACCCCATCACCGTGGCCGAGCGCGGATTGGCGACCATGTCGCCGAGCGGGCCGTGGTAGGTGGGAAGACCCTTGCGGACCGGCTTTAGGAAGATGTCCTCGCCGAGCTCGACCATGCCCGGCATCACCGAGCTGCCGCCGGTGATGACGATGCCGCTGGACAGCAGCTCCTCGTAGCCGCTCTCGCGGATGACCTGGTGCACGAGCGAATAGATCTCCTCGACGCGCGGCTCGATCACGCCNGCCAGCGCCTGGCGGCTCAGCATGCGCGGCGCGCGGTCGCCCAGCCCGGGCACCTCGACCTGCTCACTCGGGTCGGCGAGCAGTTGCTTCGCGACGCCGTACTCGACCTTGATCTCCTCGGCGTCCTTGGTCGGCGTGCGCAGTGCCATCGCGATGTCGCTCGTGATCAGGTCGCCGGCGATCGGGATCACCGCGGTGTGGCGAACCGAGCCGTCGGTGTAGATCTGCACGTCGGTAGTGCCGGCGCCGATGTCGACGACCGCGACGCCGAGGTCCATCTCGTCGGCGGTCAGCACTGNGGCGGCGCTCGCGCTCGGGTTCAGCACCAGGCGCTCGACCTCGAGTCCACAACGGCGTACACACTTCAGGATGTTCTCGGCCGCGCTCTGCGCGCCGGTGACGATGTGGACCTTGACCTCCAGGCGCGAGCCGCTCATCCCGATTGGCTCCTTGACCTCGTGGCCGTCGATGATGAATTCCTGCGGCTCGACGAGCAGCAATCGCTGGTCGTTCGGGATGTTGATCGCCTTCGCGGTCTCGACGACGCGCGCAACATCGCCCGGCGTGACCTCGCGGTTGTCGCGCACGATCACCATGCCGGTGCTGTTCTGGCCGCGGATGTGGCTGCCGGTGATGCCGGTGTAGACGCGGTCGATCTTGCAGGCGGCCATCATCTCGGCCTCCTTCAGAGCCTGCTGGATGCTCTGCACCGTGGCGTCGATGTTCACGACGACGCCGCGCTTGAGCCCGTGCGTGCCGGCGACGCCGAGGCCTGCGACGCGCAGCTCGCCGTCGGCCAGCACCTCGGCGGCGACGACCATCACCTTGGCGGTGCCGATGTCGAGCCCGAACACCATGTCTTTGTAGTCTTTGGCCATGTCTTTCCCTCAGTGGCTCGCATTCGTGGTCACACCGCGCAAGCGCACCGCATAGCCGTCGGTGTGGCGCAGGTCGGCCGATTCGAGCGGCTCGTTGAAGCGTCCGGTCACCTGCGGCAGCGTGCGTGCGAAGCGCGCGCTGCGCGCAACGACCTCGTCCTCGCTACCGCGGCCGAGCTGCACCGTCGCGCCGCCGTCGAGCGCGACGCTCCACGAACCGCGCCGCGACAGGTGCAGCGTCTCGATCGCCTGGTCCAGCACCTCAAACACCGGCTGCAGCCGCGTGTACATCGAGAGCATCGCGGCGGCGCTGCCATCGGGGCCGCTGAAATTGGGCAGGCCTTCGTCCTCGACATCGCCGACGTTCGCGTCAAAGACCTCGCCGAAGCTATTGACGAGGCGGTCGCTGCCTTCGTCGCCCTGCCAGATCGCTGCCGGCCGCTGCTCCTCGAGCCGCACCGCGAGCCGGTCCGGCCAGACCCGGCGCACCACCGCCTGGCGCACCCAAGGCACGCCCTGGAAGGCGTCGCGCGCGCGCGCCAGGTCGATGCTGAAGAAGTTGCCCGTCAGCTGCGGCAGCGCGTTGGCGCGGATCGCGCTGACGTTGTTGCGCGCGAGGTCACCGTCGAGACGGATGGCGCGGATCGTGAACAGCGGCGCGCGCGTCAACCACAGCACGCCGAGCGCGAGCAGCGCCGCGCCCGCGAGCGCGAAGATCGCGCCCGCGACCGCGTTCATCAGCCGCACGTCGGTCGGCACCACGGCCGGCGCGGCCGGCGGCCGGGAACGAGTGAACTTGCGGGCGCCGGCCATCAGGGCGTGTCCAGCGCGGCGCGCGAGAGCAGCTCGACGCACAGCTGCTCGTAGCTCAGGCCCGCGGCGCGCGCGGCCATCGGCACCAGCGAGTGNCCGGTCATGCCGGGGCTGGTGTTCATCTCAAGCAGGAANAGCTTGCGGTCGGGGTTCGCGCCACCGCTGCGCAGCATCAGGTCGGCGCGGCCCCAGCCGCGGCAGCCCAGAGCGCGGTAGGCGGCCAGCGTCAAGCGCTGGGCCTCGGCCTCCTCGTCGGGCGGCAGGCCGCTCGGGCAGCGGTANCCGGTGTCTTCGGAGAAGTACTTGTGCTCGTAGTCATAGTTGCCATCGGGCGCGTCGATCCGGATCACNGGCAGCGCGCGAGCCGTCGCGCCGCTGCCGAGCACGGCGCAGGTGATCTCGATGCCTTCGACGAACTCCTCGCACAGCACGTCGGCGTCGTAGCGCGCGGCCAGCGCCACCGCGTCCTGCATCTGCGAATAGGCGGCGACCTTGGTGATTCCGATTGACGAGCCCTCGCGCGGCGGCTTGACGATCAGAGGCAGGCCGAGGGTGTCCGGCACCGCGACGACGTCCGTGCGGGTCTGGCGCTCGGGCGCGAGCCAGGTCCAGCGTGGCGTCGGCAGCCCTTCGGCGGCCCAGATCCGCTTCGTCATCACCTTGTCCATCGCGATCGCGCTCGCCATCACGCCCGAGCCGGTGTAGGGGATGCGCATCAGCTCGAGCGCGCCCTGCACCGTGCCGTCCTCGCCGTGGCGGCCGTGCAGCGCGATGAAGACCCGCTCGAAGCCGTCACGCTGCAGCTCCCACAGGCCGCGCTCGGCGGGGTCGAAGGGCTCAGCCGCGACGCCCTCGGCGCGCAGCGCGGCGAGCACGCCGCGGCCCGACATCAGCGAGACCTCGCGTTCGGCGCTCGTGCCGCCCATCAAGACCGCGACCTTGCCGAGGTTCATCTTGCTGCCCCCACGAGATCGACCACCTTCTGCGGCACGCTGCCCATCGAGCCGGCGCCCATCGCGATGACGACGTCGTCGTCGCGCGCGATGGCGGCGATCGCGCCCGGAAGCGCGGCGACATCATCGACGAAGACCGGGTCGACTTTGGCCGCGACGCGCAGCGCACGCGCCAGCGCGCGGCCGTCGGCGGCGACGATCGGCGCCTCGCCGGCCGAATAGACCTCGGTCAACACCACCGCGTCGGCGCCGCCCATCACCTTGACGAAGTCCTCGAAGCAGTCGCGCGTGCGCGTGTAGCGGTGCGGCTGGAACGCGAGCACGATGCGCCGGCCGGGGAAAGCGCCTCGCGCCGCAGCCAGCACCGCCGCCATCTCGGCCGGGTGGTGACCGTAGTCGTCGATGAGCGTGAAGCGTCCGCCTCCGTGGGCCTCGTCGACCGGAAGATCGCCCCAGCGCTGGAAGCGCCGTCCGACGCCCGTGAAGCCGGCGAGTGCCTTGACGATCGGTGCGTCGGGCAGTTCGAGTTCGGTCGCGACTGCGATCGCCGCGAGCGCGTTGCGAACGTTGTGCACCCCGGGCAGGTTAAGCGTGATCGCCAGGTCGGGTAGCCGCGCGCCGTTGCGACGCTGGACGACGAAGCGCATCTGGCCGCCGGCGAGCGCCTTGACGTCGACCGCGCGCACTGCGGCGTCGTCGCCGAGGCCGTAGCCGACGATCGGGCGCGACAGCATGGGCATCACCGCGCGCACACCAGGGTCGTCGACGCAAACGATCGCCGCGCCGTAAAACGGCATCCGGTGCAGGAAGTCGACGAAAGCGGCGCGCAGCCGGCTCAGGTCGTGGCCGTAGGTCTCCATGTGGTCGGCGTCGATGTTCGTCACCACCGCCAGCACCGGCATCAGGTTCAGGAACGACGCGTCGCTCTCGTCGGCCTCGACGACGATGTACTCGCCCGCACCGAGGCGCGAGTTCGCGCCCGCGGATAGCAGCTTGCCGCCGATGACGAAGGTCGGGTCGAGGCCGGCCTCGGCGAGCACGCTGGCGACGAGCGAGGTCGTCGTCGTCTTGCCGTGCGTGCCGGCGATCGCGATACCCTTCTTCAGCCGCATCAGCTCGGCCAGCATCACGGCGCGCGGCACGACCGGAATGCGCTGCGCTCGCGCGGCGATCAGCTCCGGGTTGTCGCCCTTCACCGCGCTTGAAGTCACGACCGCGTCGGCACGACCGATGTGCGCTGCGTCGTGGCCGATCAGGATGCGCAGCCCGAGCGCGGCCAGCCTGTCTGTGGCGGCGCTCGCGGCCAGGTCGCTGCCGGTGACGCGGTAGCCCAGGTTGTGCAGGATCTCGGCGATGCCGCTCATCCCGGCGCCGCCGACACCGACGAAGTGAATCTGCTTGACGGCGTGCTTCATGTGCGGACCACCAGTCGTTCGATCTCGTCGGCCACGCGCGCCGCCGCGTGCGGGCGCGCCAGCGCACGCGCCTTCTCGGCCATCGCGAGCAGCTCGTCGCGGTCCATCCCGCGCAGAAGCGCCGCCAGCCGCGCCGGCGTCAGGTCGGTTTGCGGTAGGTGCAGCGCGGCGCCGTGGTCGGCCATGAACTCGGCGTTGTCGCGCTGGTGCGCGGTGGTGCTGACAACCAGCGGCACGAGCAGCGCCGGCACGCCGGCCGCGCACAGCTCGCTGACTGTGATCGCACCAGCGCGGCAGACCATCAGGTCGCAATCGGCGAGCCGGCGCGGCATGTCGTCGATGAAGGGCAGTACCTCGGCGCTGACGCCGGCCTTTGCATAGGCATCGCGCACCGCGTCGAGCTCGGCCGTGCCGGTCTGGTGCGTGACCAGCGGACGCTGGCCCATCGGCAGCGCGGCCAACGCCGCCGGAAGCGCCCGGTTCAGCGCCTGCGCGCCCAGGCTGCCGCCCACGACGAGCACGCGCAGCGGGCCNCTGCGGCCGGCGTAGCGCTGGGCCGGCGCCGGCAGCGCCTCAATCGCGGCACGCACCGGGTTGCCGGTGACGACGGCGCGCTTCGTCGCCGCGGCCGCGTCACCCTCGAAGCCGAACGCGACACGGTCGGCCAGCGGCAGCAGCGCGCGGTTGCTTAGCAGCAGCCCTGCGTCGGCGTTGACCAGCAGCAGCGGCTTGCCCAGCAGCGAAGCCATCAGCCCGCCCGGGAAGCAAACGTAGCCGCCCATGCCGAGCACTGCGTTCGCACCGCGCCTGCGCAGGATGCGCAGACAGTCCCAGAACGCCTTGAGCAGGCGCAGGCCGCCGGTCAGCGCGTGCAACCAGCCCTTGCCGCGCAGCCCGGCGAAGCCTATCGTGTCGAGCGCGATGCCACTCGGCGGCACGAGCCGGTTCTCCATCCCGCTGCGCGTGCCCAGCCAGCTCACGCTCCAGCCGCGCCGCTGCATCTCGGCGGCGACGGCGAGACCCGGGACGATGTGCCCACCGGTGCCTGCGGCCATGATCACCAAATGGTTCATGCGCGACCCCCGCGCATGAGGGCTCGGTTCTCGATGTCGACTCGGACGACGAGGGCGAGGGAGACCAGGTTGATCAGGATCGCCGAGCCGCCGTAACTCATCAGCGGCAGTGTCAGGCCCTTGGTCGGCAGCACGCCGAGGTTGACGCCCATGTTGATGAAGGTCTGCGCGCCGAGCCACAGGCCCAGGCCCTGAGTCATCAGCCCGGCGAAGATGCGGTCGAGCGCGATCGCCTGGCGGCCAATTGCGAAGATGCGCCGCGTGAGCCAGAAGAACATCCCGATCACGACCGCGACGCCAGCGAAGCCCAACTCCTCGCCGATCACCGCGAGCAGGAAGTCGGTGTGCGCCTCGGGCAGGTAATGCAGCTTCTCGACGCTGGCTCCCAGGCCCTGGCCGAAGATCTGGCCGCGGCCGAAGGCGATCAGCGAATGCGTGAGCTGGTAGGCCTTGCCCTGCGCGTATTTCGGGTTCCACGGGTCGAGGTAGGCCAGGATGCGCGCGCGGCGCAGATCATCGAACGCGATGATGATCGCGAATGTCGCGACGATCACGGTCGCGATGAGCAGGAACATGCGGCCGTTGACGCCGCCGAGGAAGAGGATNCCCATCGCGATCGTCGCNATGACGATGAAGGCGCCCATGTCTGGCTGGCGCAGCAGCAACGCGCCGACGAATGCGACCGCGACGACCATCGGCCAGACCGCCTGGAAGAAGTTCTCCTTGACGTCCATCTTGCGCACCATGTAGCTGGCGGCGTACATCGCGATCGTCAGCTTGGCGAGCTCGGAGGGCTGGAAGTTCATGATGCCCAGCGGGATCCAGCGGCGCGAGTTGTTAACGACCTTGCCGACGAAGGGCAGCAGCACCGCGATCAACAGCAGGATCGAGAACAGGAAGATCCACGACGCATACTTCTCCCAGAACGCGATCGGCACCTGCACCACCGCGAAGGCAGTGACGAGGCCGATCGAGATGGAGAACAGGTGCCGTGTCAGGAAGAAGGTCGTCGGCACGTTGACGAAGCGCGGGGTGTCGTGCATCGCGACCGAGGCCGAATAGACCATCACGATGCCGAACGCGAGCAGCGCGCCGATCACCGCTAGAAGCGGCTGGTCGAACGACAGCACGCGCGCGGCGCGGCCGGCGTCGAAGCCGTCGCGCACCGGCAGCGCGCCGCGGCGCTCGCGCCTCGCGCTCCACCAGCCGCGCAGCGCGGCAATCGGGGCGGCCGCCGGCAGCGTCATGCCTGCCCCCGCTCGTGCGCCAGCGCATGCACTGCGGCGGCGAAGACCTCGGCGCGGTGGGCGTAGTTGCGGAACATGTCCAGGCTCGCGCAGGCCGGGCTCAGCAGCACCGCGTCACCCGGCAGCGCCTGCTCAAAGCACCACGCGGTGGCGGCCTCCAGGCTGTCGAAGCGGTGCAGCGCAACGCCGCCGAGCACGGCCTCGATCGCTGCGGCGTCGCGGCCTATCGTCGCGATCGCGCGCGCGTGGCGCTGCACCGGCACGGCGAGCGGCGCGAAGTCCTGGCCCTTGCCGTCACCGCCCAGGATCACGACCAGCTTGGCCGGTGCCTTGTCGGCGCCCAGGCCCTCGAGCGCGGCCACGGTGGCGCCGACGTTGGTGCCCTTGCTGTCGTCGTAGGCCTCGACCTCGCCGACGAAGCCCAGGGGCTGAACGCGGTGCGGCTCGCCGCGGTAGTCGCGCAGCCCGTGCAACAGTGCGTTCAGCGGGCAGCCGATCGCGGTCGCCAGGGCCAGCGCGGCGAGCGCATTGGCGGCGTTGTGGCGGCCGCGCACGCGCAGCGCGTCAGCCGGCATCAGGCGCTGCAGGTGGATCTCGAGCACCTCGTCCTTACGCGGCTTGATAGTCTCGTCGGCGGGTAGCGCACGCACAAGCCAGGCCATGCCGTTCTCGACGACGAGACCGAAGTCGCCCGGCCGGTGCGGCGCGTCCAGGCCGAAGCGCACGACGGCCGGCGCCGGCGCCACGGCCTTTGCCCTGCCCTTTGCGGGCACCGGCCCGGCCGGCACCATCGCATCGACCTGCGCATCGTCGCGGTTGAGCACGCGCAGTGTGCGCGGGCCGAAGATGCGCGCCTTCGCCGCGGCGTAAGCGGCCATCGAGCCATGCCAGTCGAGATGGTCCTGGGTGAGGTTGAGCACCGCCGCGGCGTCGGGGTCGAAGCCGCTCACGCCGTCGAGCTGGAAGCTCGACAGCTCGAGCACCCAGACCTCGGGTAGAGCGTCGAGACGTGCGGCGAGCGTGTCCAGCATCGTCGGCCCGATATTGCCGGCGGTCGCGACGCTGCGGCCGGCGCGCTCGACCAGCAGCGCGGTCATCGCGGTGGTGGTCGTCTTGCCGTTGGTACCAGTCACCGCGAGCAGCCGAGGCGCGTAGCCGCGCTCGGCATTCAGCGCCGCGAGCGCCTCGACGAAGAGATCGAGCTCACCCTGCACCGGCAGCTCACGCGCGCGCGCCTCCTGCAGCAGCGGCGCGATGCGCGCGTCGCGCGGCGACAGCCCCGGGCTTTTCAGCACGCGGTCCACACCGTCGAGCAGCGCCGGGCTCAGCTCGCCGCGCAGGCGCTGCGCGGCCGGGCAGTCGACCTGCAGCGCCTCGGCCGCAGGCGGCGCGTCGCGCGAGTCCCAGACGCGCACCGCGAAGCCGCGCCGAGTGCACCAGCGCGCCATCGCCAGCCCCGAGTCGCCGAGGCCGAGGATCAGCACCGTCAATGTCAAATCACTGCTGGGGTTGTTCATCGCAGCTTCAGGCTCGCCAGCCCAACCAGGCAGAGCAGCATCGTGATGATCCAGAAGCGCACGACGACCTGGGTCTCGGCCCAGCCCTTCTTCTCGAAGTGATGGTGCAGCGGCGCCATCAGGAAGACGCGCCGGCCGACGCCGTAGCGGCGCTTCGTGACCTTGAACCAGAGTACCTGGATCATCACCGACAGCGCCTCGGCGACGAAGATCCCGCCCATGATGCCGAGCACGATCTCCTGGCGCGTGATCACCGCGATCGTGCCGAGCGCGCCGCCGAGCGCGAGCGCGCCAACGTCGCCCATGAAGACCTGCGCCGGGTTCGCGTTGAACCACAGGAAGGCCAACCCGGCGCCTGCCATCGCGGAGCAGAAGACGAGCAGTTCGCCCGCGCCCGGGATGTGCGGGAACAGCAGATAGCGGCTGAACACCGCGTTGCCGGTGACGTAGGCGAACACGCCCAGGGCGCTGCCAACCATCACCACTGGCATGATCGCCAGCCCGTCGAGCCCGTCAGTGAAGTTGACGGCGTTGCTTGCGCCGACGATGACGAACCAGCTCAGCGCNATGAAGCCGAACACGCCGAGCGGATAGCTCACCGTCTTGAAGAACGGCACCATCAGGTCTGCCTTGGGCGGCAAGTCGTTCGAAAAGCCACTGCCGACCCAGCGCAGGAACAGCTCGGCGACGCGCAGGTTCGAGGTCTCGGAGACACTGAACGCGAGGTAGAGCGCGGCGACGAGGCCGATCAGCGACATCCAGAAGAACTTCTCGCGCGAGCGCATGCCCTCGGGGTCCTTGCGCACGACCTTGCGCCAGTCGTCGACCCAGCCAATGGTGCCGAAGCCGAAGGTCACCACCAGCACGATCCAGACGAAGCGGTTCGTCCAGTCGAACCACAGCAGCGTCGAGACGCCGATGCCGATCAGCACGAGCACGCCGCCCATCGTCGGCGTGCCGCGCTTGTCGAGGTGCGTGTGCACGCCGTAGCTGCGGATCGGCTGGCCGATCTTCATCTCGGTCAGGCGGCGGATGACCCAGGGGCCGAACGCCAGGCCGATGAGCAGCGAGGTCATCGCGGCGAGCACGGCACGGAAGGTCAGGTACTGGAACACGCGCAGGAACCCGAGCTGTTCGGGGTAGAGCGAGGTCAGCAGCTGGCTGAGGGCGAGCAGCATCAGGCGGATCCTTTGCGAAGGGCTTGGACGACCTGTTCCATCGCCATGAAGCGTGATCCCTTGACGAGCACCGAGGCCGCCGGTGGCGCCTCGGCCAGCGCCGCGACGAGCGCGGCGACGGTGTCGAAATGGCGCGTCGCTCCGGCCGCGGCCGAGAGCGTGCCGGCGGTCCAGACGGTCTCGATGCCGGCCTCGCGCGCGCGCGCGCCGACCTCGGCGTGGAAGGCCGGGCCGCGGCTGCCGACCTCGCCCATGTCGCCGAGCACGAGCCATCGCGGGGCGGGCAGCGCGGCGAGCAGCTCGACCGCGGCGAGCACTGAATCGGGGTTCGCGTTGTAGCTGTCGTCGACAAGCGTGAGCTCGCGCCCGCAACGGCGCAGCCGCGTCAGCTGCGAGCGGCCGGCGACCGGCTCGAACGCCGCCAGGCCCTGCGCCACCGCATCGAGCGATGCGCCGGCGGCGAGCGCGCAGGCGGCGGCGGCGAGCGCGTTCCTCGCGTTGTGGCGGCCCGCCATGCGCAGCTCGGTCGTGACGCGGCCGACCGGCGTGTGCAGATCGAGCTGCCAGCGGTCGCCGACCCAGCGTGCCACGGCCGTGACGTCGGCGGTGGCGCCGACGGCCGCGTCGCCGGGCATGTCGGCAAGCGCGAAGCTCAGCACCCGGCGCGCGCCGGCGAGCGCGCGCCACAGCGGCGCGTAGGCGTCGTCGGCCGGAAACACCGCGCTGCCCGTCGACGGCAACGCCTCGATCGCCTGGCCGTTCTCGCGCGCGACCGCCTCGACGCTGGCCATGAACTCTTGGTGCTCGCGCTGCGCGTTGTTGACGAGCGCGATCGTCGGCTGCGCCAACGCCGCCAGCAGCGCGATTTCGCCCGGGTGGTTCATGCCGAGCTCGACGACGCCGGCGCGGTGCATCGCTCGGAGGCGCAGCAGCGTCAACGGCACGCCGATGTGGTTGTTCAGGTTGCCGAAAGTCGCGAACGCAGCGTCGCCGAACGCAGCGCGCAGGATCGCCGCGATCATCTGCGTGACAGTGGTCTTGCCGTTGCTGCCGGTCACCGCGATCAGCGGCAGCGTGAAGCGCGCACGCCAGCCGGCGCTGAGCTGCTGCAGCGCGGCGAGCGAATCAGCGACCTCCAGCCCGGGCAGCGTCTCCGCACCCAGGCCGCGCTCGGCCAACGCCGCCACCGCACCGGCGGCGCGCGCGGCGCCGAGGAACTCGTGCGCATCGAAGCGCTCGCCGCGCAGCGCGACGAACAGATCGCCGGCACGCAGGCTGCGGGTGTCGCTGTGCACGCGCTCGAAGCGCGTGTCGCCGGCGCCGACGAGCCGCGCACCGGGCAGCAGCCCCTGGGCTTGGGCCAGCGTCATCATGCGATCACCTGTGCACGCTCTTCGAGCGCGCGCCGCGCCTCGACCAAATCGGAAAACGGCAGCCGGCGGCCGGCCACTTCCTGGTAGTCCTCGTGACCCTTGCCGGCGAGCAGCACGACGTCGCCTGCGGTGGCACTACGCACCGCATGCGCGATCGCCTCGCGCCGGTCCTCGATCACGTCGACCCGGCCGCAGCCGACCATGCCGGCGAGGACCTGCGAGAGGATGAAGCAGGGCGCCTCGTCGCGCGGGTTGTCGCTGGTGACGACGACCCGATCGGCCAGTTGCGCGGCGATCGCACCCATCAGCGGGCGCTTGCTCGCATCGCGGTTGCCACCGCAGCCGAACACGCACCAGAGCCGGCCGTCGCGCGCCGCGGCGAGCGGGCGCAGCGCCTGCAGCGCCTTTTCGAGCGCGTCCGGCGTATGCGCGTAGTCGACGACGATCTCGAGGTCGCGCCCGGCCACCCGCTGCAGCCGGCCCGGCACCGGCGTCAGCGCCGGCACACAGGCCACCGCGTCGCCCAGCGCCACGCCAAGCGCGCGCAGCCCGGCGAGTACGACAAGCAGGTTGCCGACGTTGAATGCGCCGATGAGCGCGCTGCGCAGCGGCACGCGCTGCGCGCCCTCGACGACGTCGAACGCGAGGCCTCCGTCCTCGTAGCGGAGCTCGCGCGCGACGAGGCGCGCGGCGCCGTCGACCGCGACCGTCCAGACTTCGGGCGCCTCAGCCTGTGCCTCGACCTGCACCGCGAGCTCGGCGCCGAATTCGTCGTCGACGTTGATCACAGCCGCGCGCAGCCCCGGCCACGCGAACAGTCGGCGCTTGGCCTCGCCGTAGGCCTGCATCGAGCCGTGGTAGTCGAGATGGTCGCGGGTCAAGTTAGTGAACAGCGCGACGGCGATGCGCGTCCCGGCGAGCCGTTCCTCGACGATGCCAATCGACGAGGCCTCGACCGCGCAGGCGCCGAAGCCGGCGTCGGCGAAATGACGCAGCGCCGCTTGCAGCGTCACCGGATCGGGCGTGGTCAGGCCGGTGGCCTCGACCGTGGCAGGCGGCTCGGCCGCCGGCGCGGATGTCGCCCGCGGCGGCTCACCGATCCCGAGCGTGCCGATCACTCCGCAGCGCTGGCCCAACTGCGTCAGCGCCTGCGCTAGCCACCACGCGGTCGAGGTCTTGCCGTTGGTGCCGGTGGTGGCGAGCAGTTGCAGTTGCCGGCTCGGCTGGTCGAACCAGGCATCGGCGATGACGCCAGTAGCCGCCTTCAGCGCCGGCAGCGCCTTGATGCGCGCATCGTCGAACTCGAAGCGCTCAGCGCCGTCGGCCTCGACCAGGCAGGCCGCGGCGCCGGCCTTCAAGGCCGGCGCGACGAAGCCACGGCCGTCGACGGCATGTCCCGGCCAGGCGATGAAGGCGTCGCCGGGCCGGACCTGGCGGTTGTCGGTGCGCAGCGTGCCGGTCACGGTGGCGCGCAGCCAGGCGATCGCGGCGTCGGGCTGTGTCAGACGTTCGAGCGCCATCTAGGGGCTCTCCCGTGCGGGGGTCGTGGTCCGGGCGACGATCTGGTCCTGCACCGGAATGTCTGGCGCCACGCCCATCATGCGCAGCGTGTTCTGGACCACCTCGCTGAACACCGGGCCGGCGACGTCGCCGCCGAAGTACGAGCCCTTGCTCGGTTCGTCGACCATCACCGCGACAATGAGTCGTGGGTCCGAGATCGGTGCGATGCCGACGAACCAAGAGCGGTACTTGTGCTCGTCGTAGCCCTTGCCTTCCTGCTTGTACGCGGTGCCGGTCTTGCCGCCGACCGAGTAGCCGATCGCCTGCGCCTGCGTCGCGGTGCCGCCGGGCAGCGTGACCAGGTGCAGCATCGAGCGCATCTCTGCCGCGACTTCGGGCGTGTAGACGCGCACGCCCGCGGGCGGGCCGTCGAGCTTGTGCATCGTGACCGGGATGACCTCGCCGTCGCGCGTGAACACAGTGTAGGCGTGCGCGAGCTGCAGCAGGCTCACCGACAGGCCATAGCCGTAGGCCATCGTCGCCTGCTCGATCGGGCGCCAGCTCTTGTACGGACGCAGCCGGCCGGTGACGACGCCGGGGAAGTCGATTTGCGGCTTCTGGCCGATGCCGACTGCGGTGAAGACGTCCCACATCTGGCGTGGCTGCAGGCGCAGCGCCATCTTCACGGTGCCGATGTTGCTCGACTTCTGGATCACCTGCGCGACGCTGATCACGCCGTTCGGGTGCGAGTCCGAAATCGTCGAGCCGGTGATCGTGATGCGTCCGTTTCCGGTGTCGATCAGAGTCTCGGGCGTGACGAGGTGGGTCTGCAGCGCAAGCGAGACGGTGAACGGCTTCATCGTCGAGCCCGGCTCGAACGTGTCGGTCACGGCGCGGTTGCGCAGCACGCCGCCTTCGAGGTTGCGCCGGTTCGAAGGGTCGTAGCTCGGGTAGTTGGCCATCGCCAGCACCTCGCCGGTGCGCGCGTCGAGCACGACCGCGCTGCCGCCCTTCGCGCCGTGCGCGATGACCGCGTCGCGCAGGCGCTGGTAGGCGAAGAACTGGACCTTGGAATCGATCGAGAGCTGGATGTCCTGGCCGTTGACGGCGTCGACCTGCTCGCCCACGTCTTCTATTACGCGGCCCAGCCGGTCCTTCACGACGGTGCGCGTGCCGGGGCGACCCTGCAGCTGCTTCTGGTACGCGAGCTCGATCCCCTCCTGGCCCTTCTCCTCGAAGTTCGTGAAGCCGACGACGTGAGCCGCGGACTCGCCCTCGGGGTACTCGCGCTTGAACTCGCGCACCTCGTACAGGCCCTTGATGCCGAGCGCCTTCGCGCGCGCCCATACCGAGTCGTCGACCTGGCGTCGCAGCCAGACGAAGTTCGGGTTGCCGTCGAGCCGGGTCTGCAGCTCGGAACGCGTCATGCCGAGCAGCTTCGCGAGCGCCTTGCGCTGCGCGCTGTCGGCCTCGAAGTCCTTGGGCAACGCCCAGACCGACGGCGCCGGCACCGAGGTCGCGAGCACGACACCGTTGCGGTCGAGGATCCGGCCGCGGCTGGCCGGCAGCTCGAGCGTGTGCACGAAGCGCCGGTCGCCCTGCTTCTGATAGAAGCCGGTCTCGATGATCTGGACCCACACCGCGCGCCCGAGCAGCACCAGGAAGGCGGCACCGACCATCGCGACCAGGAAGCGCGAGCGCCAGGGCGGCGTCTTGCTCGCGAGCAGCGGGCTGGTCGCGTAGTTGACGCTGCGCACGCTCGGCGCGGCCGGGCGGCCGCGCGCGCCCCGACCCGGCACGCGGCTCATTGCGCCGCTCCCGAGGCCGCGGCCGATGCAGCCGGGTCGGCGACGTACTGGGTGACCGCCGGCGTCGCGGTGCGCATGCCGAGCTTGTCGCGCGCGACGCGCTCGACCCGCAGCGGCGTGGCCTGCGTCTGGCGCTCGGCATCGAGACGCTTGTAGTCGACGTCAAGCTGCTGTTCGTCGGCGCGCGCCTTGTCGAGCGCGGCGAACAGACGCCGGCCCTCGTAGGCGGTCTTCACGAGCAGCAGCGCGCTGGCGAGGAGCGCGACGAGCAGCAGCGCGTTGACCTTCATCACGCCGACGCCTCGATGCGCTCGGCCACGCGCATCAGCGCCGAGCGCGCGCGCGGGTTCGCGCCGACCTCGGCCGGCCCGGGCTTGACGCGCGCCAGTGCGTGCAGGCGCAGCGCCTTCGGCGGCGCGAACGGCGCACGGCGGTCGTATTCGTCGCGGCTCTCGCGCGCGATGAAGGTCTTGACGATCCGGTCCTCGAGTGAATGGAAGCTGATCACCACGAGCCGGCCGCCCGGCGCGAGCAGCTCAAGCGCCGTGTTCAGCCCTTGTTCGAGCGCTTCAAGCTCGGCGTTGACGAAAATCCGAAGAGCTTGAAAGGTGCGCGTGGCCGGGTCCTGGCCCGCTTCGCGGGTCCGGACCGCACGAGCCACGAGCGCGGACAGCTCGGCGGTGGTTCGAACGGGAGCCCCGTCCTGCCGGCGAGCAACAATCGCCTTTGCAATCGGTACAGCAAACCGTTCTTCCCCATAGTCGCGGATCACCTGTGCAAGGGTGCGCTCGTCGGCCCGAGCGAGAAAGTCCGCGGCGGTCTCGCCCCGGGTCGTGTCCATGCGCATGTCCAGCGGAGCATCGAAGCGGAAGCTGAAACCGCGCTCGGGGGTATCGATCTGCGGCGAGCTGACGCCCAGGTCGAGCAGCACGCCGTCGACGCGCGCGATGCCCAGCGCCTGCAGCTCGACGCGCATTTCGGCGAAACTCGCATGGCGGATCGCGAAGCGCGCGTCGGCGATGCGCGCGCCCTCGGCAACCGCGTCGGGGTCCTTGTCGAAAGCGATCAGGCGCGCGCCGGGCGCGAGCCGCTCGAGCAGCGCGCGCGAATGGCCGCCGCGGCCGAAGGTGCCGTCCACGTAAAGGCCGTCCGGCCGGGTGACCAGCGCGTCGACCGCTTCGGCGAGCAGCACGGTAGTGTGCGTGCGGGCCGACTGCGACGCCGTCATCCGGGAACCTTGTTCTGCAGTTCTTCGGGCAGACCGCCCGCGATGGCCAGCGCCTCGCCCGCCTCATAGCGGGCCTTGTCCCACAATTCGAACTTGTCGCCGACGCCCATGAAGACCACTTCGCGCTCCAGACCGGCCCAGCTGCGCAGCTCGGGCGGGACCAGCACGCGCGAAGCGGCGTCGATCTCGACGTCGGTGGCGCTGCCGATGTACAGGCGGCGCCAGCTCTCGTACTTCATCGGCAGTCGCGCGAGTTCGGCCTCGAAGGCGTCCCAGACCGGCCTCGGGTACAGCGTCAGGCAGCCCGCAGGGTTCTTCGCCACCACCATCTGCCCGGCAACGGTGGAGACGAGCACGTCGCGATACCGCGCCGGGACGGTGATCCGCCCCTTCGCGTCCAGCGTCAGTACCGGACCACCCCTGAAAGCAAAAGAAGGCACGAAACCCCACGAAAATCTACTTTCCTGCACTTTACTGGAGCGGGGAACCCCGGTCAATGGGCACCGGACCTGAAAGTTCAATCAAATCAAGGACTTACAAAGACTCTTTCAGGCCACTTCGCGCGCAAAAAGTCGTTAAAAATGAAGGACTTGAGGGCCGCAATGAAAGTGCTTTGTTAGCTCATGGCAACGAACACCGACGACAGCCGACCCACTTTGACCCACGCTAACGACCCCTTGTGGAAGCTGCGCCATGCCTTGGCCGGCGTGGGGTTGGCCGTGCTGGCATCGGTGCCGCTGGCGGCCCTGCTCGCCCGCTGGGCAGGTGACGCGGTTGCCGACCGCTACGCGCTGCGCGTCGCGATCTACTCGGCGCTGCTGCTCTACGTGCTGGCCGGCGCAGGGGTGCTGTTCGCGCGCGTCGCGCGCCACGAGACGCGGCCCTTGTCGCCGCAGCGCGCGTTGCTGTGGCTGACGAGCATGTGGCTGTGGCCGCTGCTGCTGGTCGGCCGCCTGCGCAGCGGCGCCTGAGGCTGGACGCGAGCCGCCTTCAGCGTGCGGCGGAGGCTGGCGCCGCCGGCTTGTTCACCACGCGCAGCACGTTCGGGTCGGTGCTGCCGGGTGCGGGGGTGGCACCAAGCTTCTCGGCCAGCCGTTCGCGCAGCCGCTCCAGCGACGCGGCCTCGGCCTCGGCGGACACCGGCGGNGCCGCAGCGTGCGCGGGCNGCGATGCGCGGGCGTCCGACCGTGCCGCCNGGGCGGCCGGCACCAACGGGCCGTTCCAGGCCGCCACGAGCAGGGCAATGAGAAACAGGATTCGGGGCGCGGTCATGCTTTNTGGGGTCCGCCTTCGATATCGGCCGCGCGGCCCGGCGCTTGAGCGCTGCGCGACCCTCAGGCGACGCGCGGCTTGACCCAGATCCAGGCCACGATGCCCACCGACATGAGCGCCAGCGACGTGACGGCGAGCGCGAGCGTCGAATGCATCACCAGCGGCGCGACGACGCCGGCGACAAGCGCGTTGGCGAGGCTGCCGATGCAGGCCTGTACCGACGACGCCATGCCGCGCCGCTCCGGTACCAGGTCGAGCACGAGCAGAGTCACCACCGGCACCATGAGCGCCCAGCCGAAGGCAAACACCGCGATCGGTGGCAGCGCCCACCAGGCCTGCGGCGTGAAGAACAGGTTCAGCGTCACATTGACGAGCGAGACGACGAGCATGACCAGGAAGCCGTGCCGGATCTGGTGGCGCGGCTTGATGCGCCCAGCCAGCCGCCCCGACAGCCAGGCGCCGCCCATGATGCCGCCGATAGTGAGCACGAAGAACCAGAAGAAGCGCTCCGGCGCCAGGTGCAGATGCTGGCCCAGGAACACTGGCGCCGAAAGCACGTAGAGGAACATGCCGTTGAACGGCACGCCGCTAGCCAGTACCAGCACCATGAAGCGCGGGCTGCGCACCATGCTCCAGTAACCGCGCAGCAGCGTGGGTACGTCGAAGCGCTGCACCTGGCTGAGGTGCAGCGTCTCGGGCAGCAGGCGCCAGTTGCCCAGCCACAGCGCGCTGCCGACGAGTGCCAGGAACCAGAAGATCGAGTGCCAGTTCGCGTGCACAAACAGGAAGCCGCCGACCATCGGCGCGACCGCCGGCGCAACGCCGAAGTAGATCGTCACCTGCGACATCACGCGCTGCGCGTCCGCGGGCGGAAACATGTCGCGAATGATCGCGCGCGAGACAACGATGCCAGCACCGGCCGACATCCCCTGCAACGCGCGGAACAGCACCAGCCAGCCGATCGAGTTGGACAGCGCGCAGCCGACCGACGCGAGCGTGAACAGTGCCATCCCCCAGAGCACGACCGGGCGCCGGCCGAAGCTGTCCGACAGCGCGCCGTGGAACAGGTTCATGAGCGCGAAGCCGAACAGGTAGCTCGACAGCGTCTGCTGCATCTGCACTGGCGTCGCGCCGATCGACGCGGCGATGCCCGAGAACGCCGGCAGGAAGGTGTCAATCGAAAACGGCCCGAGCATGCCCAGGCAGGCGAGCAGCGCAGCCAGCGTCCAGCGCGGGCCGCGCCAGAGGGACTGGGCGTCGGGGTTCATCGGTTCGGCAAGACCCGCGAGTCTATCGGCGCGCACGAAACTTGCGATNGGTTGAGCATGACACCCTCAGAACTGTGCAGCGTGCCGGCGTCACCGATCCAGCGCTTCCTGGAAGGCCTGCACCGGCGCTTCGCGGCGCTGGACCAGGGCCGGGTCGCGACCTACATCCCCGAACTGGCGCGCGCCGACCCGTCCTGGTTTGGCATCGTCGTCGCCACCGTCGATGGCCGGGTCTACGAAGTCGGCGACACCTGCCAGCCGTTCACGATCCAGTCGATCTCGAAACCGTTGGTCTACGGCATTGCGCTCGAGGACCGCGGCGCCGAGCGCGTGCGCCGGGCGGTCGGCGTCGAACCCTCGGGCGAGGCCTTCAACTCGATCAGCCTCGAGCCGGGCAGCGGCCGACCGCTGAACCCGATGATCAACGCCGGAGCGATCGCGACCAGCTCACTCGTCGGCGGCGCCACGCCGGCCGATCGACTGGCGCGCGTGCTCGGCGCGCTGTCGGCCTATGCCGGGCGTCCGCTGGACATCGATGAGGCGGTGTTCGAGTCCGAGCGCGCCACCGGTCACCGCAACCGCGCCATCGGCCACCTGCTGCGCAACTACGACATCCTGAGCGATGATCCGGAGGCGGCGCTCGACCTGTACTTCAAGCAATGTTCGGTGCGCATCGACTGCCGCGACCTCGCACTGATCGGTGCGACGCTGGCCAACGGCGGCATCCACCCGGTCAGCGGCGAACGCGCGGTCGACGNCGAGGCCGTCGGACCGATCCTCAGCGTGATGACCACCTGCGGCGTCTACGACTTCACCGGCGAATGGGTGTACCGCGTCGGCATGCCAGCCAAGAGCGGCGTCGGCGGCGGCATCGTCGCGGTGCTGCCGGGCCAGCTCGGAGTNGGCGTGTTCTCGCCCGCGCTCGACGACCGCGGCAACAGCGTGCGCGGGGTCCAGGTCTGCGAGGCACTCTCTCGCGAGCTCGGGCTGCACTTCCTGCGGCCACCGCGGGCGGCGTCGTCAACCGTGCGCGCACGCTACACGCTGGCCGAGATGCGCTCGAAGCGGCGCCGCGGCGCGCACGAGGCGCGCGTGCTCGACGCACACGGTGCCGGCACCCTGGTGTTCGAGCTTCAGGGCGACTTGCGCTTCGCCACCCTCGAGCCGGTGCTGCGCGCGGTCGTCGACGCCGGCCCGGCGCTGGACTTCGCCGTGCTCGACTTCAAGCGCGTGACCCAGGCCGACGCCGCGGCAACACGCCTGCTAGCCGCGCTCGTCGATGCCTGCTCNGTGCGCGGCCAGCAACTCGTGTTCACGCGCGTGCGGCGCGACGGCTTGCTGTCCTCGTTCGCGGCCGAGCTCGAGCCTCGCTGCGCCGGTGCGGTCAGCTTCCAGCCGCAGCTCGACCTGGGCCTCGAATGGTGCGAGCGCGCACTGCTGGCGCGTCACGCACCGGCGCTCGAGCGGCCCGCCTGCCCGGGTCTGGCCGAACACCCCTTGTGCTTCGGCGCCAGCGCCGAGGACATCGCCGCGCTCGAGGCCGCCGGCGAGCGCCGCCACGACGAGCCCGGCACGACGATCGTGCGCCGCGGCGACCCGGCCAACGCGCTGTACCTGCTGCTGAGCGGCGAGGTCAGCGTGGTGATCGCGCTCGCGCAGGGCGGTCAGCGGCGGCTCTCCACGCTGAGCGCCGGCATGACCTTCGGCGAGGCGGCGCTGCTCGCCGGCGGCAAGCGCTCGGCCGACATCCGCGCCGACACGCCCTGCGAATGCCACGTGCTGAGCGTCGCCGCGCTGGGCCGGCTCGAGGTCGAGCGCTCCGGCTTGATGCTGCAGCTGCTGCGCAACCTGCTGCGCAGCAGCAACGAAACCGTCGTTCGCCTGACGGCCGACGTGGCCGCGCTCGAAGCCTGATCGCGGCCACGGACGAAAAAGTGTGAAGTGGGCCGATAGGCCGGATTCTGTGCGCCGCGGCCTCTTGCGACGCCGCGGTGTGACCGCCATTCCTCTGGGCCGGTGGTCGCCCACCGGCTCGGTGCTACCTACCCGCCGGCTCTGCGGGCCGCATCATCGCCGGCCTACTTGGTATTGCTGCGCGTAGAGATTGCCCGTTTCACCCGATGCGGGGCTTTGGCCCCGCATCGGGTGGCTGCTCGGTCGCGGCTCGCGCCGTGGCCGGGCGGCCTGCGCCACCCGGCAACCGGCTTGCACCGGCTCCTCGCAGAGCACCCGGCGCGGGAACCCCGACACCGACTCGTCTCTGTTGCTCTGATCCTCACCTCGCGGTGGACAGCCGTTAGCTGCTACGCTGCCCTCTGCAGTCCGGACCTTCCTCCCGTGCCGTGTTTCCACGCTCGCACCGGCGGCGGTCTGGCCCGCTTCACGTCGCCATTATCTTCGGAGACCCCGCATGAAAGCCGACAACGTTCTCGCCACCATCGGCAATACACCCCATGTTCGCATTCAGCGCCTGTTCGGTGCCGGCCATGAGGTCTGGATCAAGTCCGAGCGCACCAACCCGGGCGGCTCAATCAAGGACCGCATCGCACTGGCGATGGTCGAGGCCGCCGAGCGCAGCGGCGCGCTCAAGGCCGGCGGCACGATCGTCGAGCCGACCTCGGGCAACACCGGCATCGGCCTTGCGATGGTCGCCGCAGTGAAGGGCTATGCGCTGATCCTAGTGATGCCCGACAGCATGAGCGTCGAACGCCGGCGCCTGATGCTCGCCTATGGCGCGCGCTTCGAGCTCACGCCGCGTGAGCAAGGCATGAAGGGCTCCATCGCACGCGCGCGGGAGATCGTCGCTGCGACGCCGGGCGCGTGGATGCCGCAGCAGTTCGAGAACCCGGCCAACGTCGAGGTCCACGTGCGCACGACGGCTGAGGAGATCGCGGCCGACTTTCCCGAGGGCCTGGACGCGATCGTCACCGGCGTCGGTACAGGCGGCCACATCACGGGTATCGCGCGCGTGCTCAAGCCGCGCTGGCCGCGCCTGAAGGTCTATGCGGTCGAGCCAACGGCCAGCCCGGTGATCAGCGGTGGCGCGCCCGCGCCGCACCCGATCCAGGGCATCGGCGCGGGCTTCATTCCGGCCAACCTGCAGGTCGATCTGCTCGACGGCGTGATTCTGGTTGAGGCCGAGGCGGCACGCGAGATGGCGCGTCGCAGCGCGCGCGAGGAAGGGCTGCTCGTCGGCATCTCCAGCGGTGCGACGCTGGCCGCGATCGCACAGAAGCTGCCCGAACTGCCCGCAGGCAGCCGCGTGCTCGGCTTCAACTACGACACCGGCGAGCGTTACCTCTCGATCGAAGGCTTCTTGCCCGGCTGACCTGCGGGCCGAGGGCATCAGATGCCGGCCACGAGGCGCCGCCCCGGCACGCGCCGCGCGGCCTCGGCCGGCGGCGCGACGAAAGGCCGCGGCGCCGACGCGGCCGGCTGCGCCGCGGCCGGGATGCTGACGGTGCGCGGTGCCCAGTACAGCGCGAGCGCCATACCTGCGCCGAACGCGATCAGCACCCCCAGAGCCCAGACGACGCGCGACACCGACATGCGCATGAGTATGCCGTCCGCTCGGACGGCCCGGCGCCCGATCAGTCCTGCCGCAACGCGCGGATCCGATCCTCGATCGGCGGGTGGCTCGCGAACATCGCCATCAGTCCGCTCGGCCGGCTGTTGATGCCCATTGTCGCCACTGACTGCGGTAGCTGGCCCGGGTCCAGCCCGCCCAGGCGCGCGAGCGCATTGATCATCGGCAGCTTGCTGCCCATCAGTGCCGCTGCACCGGCATCGGCGCGGTACTCGCGGTGGCGCGAGAACGCGGCGACGACGATCGCTGCGAGCACACCCAGCGCGATGTCGAGCACGACCGTCGTGATGTAGTAGCCGACGCCTGGGCCGTCGCGGTCGTTGCGCAGCACGACCTTGTCGACGAAGTAGCCGATCACGCGCGACAGGAAGACGACGAAGGTGTTCATCACGCCCTGGATCAGCGTCATCGTCACCATGTCGCCATTCGCGACATGGCTGATCTCGTGGCCGATCACGGCCTCGACCTCATCGCGACTCATGTTGCGCAACAAACCGGTTGAGACGGCGACAAGCGCCGAGTTGCGGAACGCACCCGTCGCGAACGCGTTCGGTTCTCCTTCGAAGATCGCGACCTCGGGCATGCCGATGCCGGCCTTCTGCGCGAAGCGTTGCACCGCGCCGACGATCCAGCGGTGCGTCGGGTCGGTCGAGTCGTTGATCACCGCCGCGCCGGTGCTCCATTTTGCGATCGGCTTGCTCATCAACAGCGAAATGATCGCGCCGCCGAAGCCGAACACGAGCGCGAAGCCGAGCAACTGGCCCAGGTTCAGCCCGTTCGCGCTCAGGAAGCGGTTGACGCCGAGCAGGTTGGCGACGACACCCAGCACCAGCATGACGGCCAGGTTGGTCACGACGAACAGCAGCACGCGCTTCATGGTCATGGCGTCGGCGACGACGCCCTCGAGATACAGACAGCGCGGATGTTAGGGCGGCGCGCCCCGGTTCAAGCCCCGGCCGCTGTCGGGCCCGGGGCGCAAAGGGGCTTGGGTCAGCGCCGCAGCCGCACCTGCGACGGCTTGTCCGGCGGCAGCAGCTCGAAGCGGTCCGTCAGCTGCGAGAACAGCTTCAGCGACGAGCTGTTCTTGCCCAGCAACTGGGCCTCGCGCAGCCGCTGCACGGCCACGTTCAGCGCCAGCGCCTGACCCGCGGCGAGCTCGGGCAGACAGGCCAGGACCGCAGCGACCGAAGCGCCGGCGCGCCGACCGGACTGCGCCGGATCGGCCTCGGTGCGCTCAACGGGCTCGGGCCGGGCGGCGAGCGCACTGGGCGCCTCGACCCGGGCGGCCGGCGAGATCGCCGGTGCGGTCACGGCGACCACTGGCACCACGCTGTCGACCGCCGCCGTCGCGGTCTTGCGCGCGGCGCTCTTGCGCGCCGGCGCCTTCTTCGCCACCGCTTTTACGGCCGCCGCCTTCTTGGCCGGGGCCTTCTTCGCGGCGACCTTCCTCGCCGCCGGCACCTTCGCCGCCGCACGCCGGGCCGGGGCCCGCGTGGCACCGGTGCTGACGGGGTGGTGCTCGAGCACCGTGAAATCGTCGTAGGCGTCCTGCGTCTCGTCCCCGGTCTTGCCGCGCTGGCCGATGCCGCGCACGACACAACCCTTCTCGCGCAGCCGCGCCACCAGCGGCGCGAAGTCGGAGTCCGACGACGCGATCACGACCACATCGGGTCGCTCGGCGAGCACGAGGTCGATCGCATCCACCGCCATCGCGATGTCGGTCGAGTTCTTGCCGGCAGCAAGGTTGACCATCGGCTTGATCGACAGCCGCTTGAATATCGCCTGGTGCTTGACCGCGCTCTCTGCGGTGCAATAGGCGCGGCGCACGTGCAGCGCGCCATGCTGGTTGAGCAGCAGCTTGACCGCCTGCTCCATCACGTCGACCGAGACGTTGTCCGCATCGATGAGGAGCATCACGCGTTCGGTGCTCATGTCGATGCCCGTCCGGCCGCCCGAAGGGCATCGGCCTCCCCCTCGAGGGGGCGCGAGCGAAGTGAGCTTGGGGGCTTCATGGTTGCAGTTTCCAGTGCAGGGTTTCACCGCCGCGCAGCGGCTTGATGAGCGCGTCGCCGAAGGGCAGCGTCTCGGGCAGGGCCCAGGGTTCGCGGCGCAGGCTCACGTGGTCGCGGTTGCGCGGCAGGCCGTAGAAGTCGGCGCCGTGGAAGCTGGCGAAGCCCTCGAGCCGGTCGAGCGCGCCGGCCGCGTCGAAGGCCTCGGCGTACAGTTCCAGCGCCGCCGGGGCGGTGAAGCAGCCGGCGCCGCAGACCGACTGTTCCTTCATCGCCGCCGCGTGCGGCGCGCTGTCGGTGCCGAGGAAGAACTTGTCCGATCCCGAGGTCGCGGCGGCGACGAGCGCGCGCCGGTGTCGCTCGCGCTTGAGCACCGGCAGGCAGTAGTAATGCGGCCGCAGGCCGCCGACGAAGAGCGCGTTGCGGCTGTACAGCAGATGGTGCGCGGTGATCGTCGCCGCGGTGTGCGCGTCGCTGCCGGCCACGTAGTCGGCGGCGTCCTGGGTCGTGATGTGCTCGAACACCACCTTCAGCGCGGGGAAGTCGCGACGCAGCGGCTGCAGCACGCGTTCTATGAACACCGCCTCGCGATCGAAGACATCGACCTCTGGATCGGTGACCTCGCCGTGCACGAGCAGCAGCAGGCCCTCGCGCTGCATCGCCTCGAGCGTCGCACGGCAGCGCCGCAGGTCGCTGACGCCGGCGTCGCTGTTCGTCGTCGCGCCGGCCGGGTAGAGCTTGGCGGCGACGATGCCGGCCGCCTTCGCGCGCCGGATCTCGTCGGGAGGCGTGTTGTCGGTGAGGTACAGCGTCATCAGCGGCTCGAACGCCGCGTCGGTCGGCAGCGCGGCCGCGATGCGTTCGCGGTAGGCCAGCGCCTGGGCCGTCGTCGTCACTGGCGGGCGCAGATTGGGCATCACGATCGCGCGCGCGAACTGGTGCGCGGTGAACGGCAGCACGGCGGCGAGGGCCGCGCCGTCGCGCAGGTGCAGGTGCCAGTCGTCCGGGCGGGTGATCGTCAGCGTCTCGGCCATGGGCGCGATTGTCCCATTGCAGGGTTGGGCGGGCGACAGGCCTGCAGGTGGCCGCCCTCTCGAGGCTGTCAGTGCTGCAGGATCTTGGACAGGAACTCGCGTGCGCGCGGCGTGCGCGCGGCGGGGTCGCCGAAGAAGTCGCTCTTCGCGCAGTCCTCGACGATGCGGCCAGCGTCCATGAAGATCACGCGGTGGCTGACCTTCTTCGCGAAGCCCATCTCGTGCGTGACGACCATCATCGTCATGCCCTCCTGCGCGAGCCCGACCATCACGTCGAGCACCTCGCCGACCATCTCGGGGTCGAGCGCCGAGGTCGGCTCGTCGAACAGCATCACGATCGGGTCCATGCTCAGCGCGCGCGCGATCGCCACGCGCTGCTGCTGGCCGCCGGAAAGCTGGCCCGGGAACTTGTCCTTGTGCGCCATCAGCCCGACGCGGTCGAGCATTTTCAGCCCGCGCTCGAGCGCGTCAGCCTGGTTGCGGCCGAGCACCTTGACCTGCGCCAGCGTCAGGTTCTCGGTCACGCTCAGGTGCGGAAACAGCTCGAAGTGCTGGAACACCATGCCGACGCGGGCGCGAAGGCGAGGCAGGTTCGTCTTCGGGTCGGCGATGCTGATGCCATCNACGACGATGTCCCCATGCTGGAACGGCTCGAGCGCATTGACGGTCTTGATCAGCGTGCTCTTGCCCGAACCCGAGGGCCCGCAGACGACGACGACCTCGCCTTTGCCGATGCGCGTCGTGCAGTCGGTCAGGACCTGGAAGCTACCGTACCACTTGCTGACGTTGCGGATGTCGATCATCGGAGGAACCCTAGCGGATGATCGCGATTCTGGCCTGCAGCCGGCGCACCAGCAGGCTCAGCGAAAAGCAGATCACGAAATAGACGATGGCAGCGACGAGGTAGGTCTCGACAGGGCGATTGAAATTCTTGCCCGCGATCTCGAAGCCTTTGAGCAGATCGTAGGCACCGATCGCGTAGACCAGCGAGGTGTCCTGGAACAAGATGATGGTCTGCGTCAGCAGCACCGGCAGCATGTTGCGAAAGGCCTGCGGCAGCACGATCAGCCGCATCGTCTGCGCGTAGCTCATGCCCACCGCAAAGCCGGCGTGCACCTGGCCGCGCGGCACGCTCTGGATGCCGGCGCGCATGATCTCCGAGTAGTACGCGGCCTCGAACAGCGTAAAGGTCACACCCGCCGAAAGCTCGGCGCCCAGCGGCCGGCCGAGCAGCAGCGGGATGAGCAGGAAGAACCACAGGATCACCATCACGAGCGGGATAGAGCGCATCGTGTTCACGTAGGCCGCGGCTGCGATCACGAGCCCGCGCTTGTCCGACAGCCGCATCAGGGCGAGCAACGTGCCCAGCGCGATGCCACCGACCATCGCGACGACCGTGAGCTGGACCGAGAACACCAGGCCCTTGAGGACGAAGCTCTGGACCACACCCCAGGTCAGGAAGCCGAAGTCCAGGTCCATCACCGGGCGCCGATCATTCCGGGCACGCGTACGCGGTTCTCGACGACGAGCATGCCGCGGTTGATCGCGAACGCCGAGACGAAATACAGCATCGTCACCGCGAGGTACATCTGGATGTTCTGCCCGGTCTCCTCGCCCGCCTGGAGCGCGAACATGGTGAGCTCGGCGATGCTCACCGCGAACGCGACCGAGGAGTTCTTGACGATGTTCATCGCCTCGCTCGTGAGCGGCGGCACGATGATCCGGAACGCCCGCGGCAGCAGCACGTGTCGATAGGTCTGCACCAGCGTGAGCCCCATCGCGAGGCCCGCGTCGCGCTGGCCGCGCGGCAGGCTCTGGATTCCCGCCTTCACCTGCTCGGAGATACGCGCCGACGTGAAGAACCCGAGCGCGAACACCACGAGCACCAAGCCGGGCAGCGCGCGCAGCGGCAGGAACAGCGACGGCAGCACGTGGTACCAGAGAAAGATCTGGACCAATAGCGGGACGTTGCGGAACAGCTCGGTCCAGGCGTTGCCCAGGAAGACCAGGCGCCGGTCGGGCGTGGTACGCGCGATGCCTACCAGCGTGCCGAAGACCAGCGCGACGAGCAGCCCGAGCAGCGCGACCGCCATCGTCCAGCCCCAGGACGAAAGCAGCCAGTCGAGGTAGGTGATGTCGCCGCCGCGGCCGAAGCAGCCGGTGACCTGCACGCCGCTGGTCGTCTCCTTGCAGAAGATCTGCCAGTCCCAGGCCAAGACGCATCTCCTTCGAGAGTAAGGCCTAGGTGGGCCCGNCGATCGGACCCCGCCCCGGCCGTCGGCGAGCGGCTACTTCTGCGCGTAGTCCTCGACCGGCTTGTCGTTCGGGTGCGCCCAGGCGTCCTTGGTCGCTTCGCTCAGCGCCAGGCCGACGCGCGTGTTGGTCGGCGGGATCGGCTGCAGGAACCACTTGTCGTAGAGCCGGGCGATCTCGCCCGACTTCATCATCGCGACGATGCTGTCGTCGACCGCCTTCTTGAACGCCAGGTCGTCCTTGCGCACCATGATCGCGATCGGCTCCACCGACAACGGCTCGCCGACGATCCTGAACGCCGTCGGGTTCTTCGCCTTCGCGATGTTGCCGGCCAGGATCTGGCCGTCCATCACGAAGGCGTCTGCCCGACCCGACTCGAGCAGCAGGAAGCTGTCGGCGTGGTCCTTGCCAAACAACTCCTTGAAGTCGATGCCGCGTGCGCGCTCGTTCTTGCGCAGCAGCTGCACCGAGGTCGTGCCGGTCGTCGTCGCCACCGTCTTGCCGCCCAGTTGGGCGATCGACGTGATGCCGGAGTCGGCCTTGACCGCGATGCGCACCTCCTCGACGTAAGTGGTGACGGCGAACGCGACGTCCTTCTGGCGCGCCGCGTTGTTCGTCGTCGAGCCGCATTCGATGTCGACGGTGCCGTTGGCGACGAGCGGAATCCGGTTCTGCGAGGTCACCGGCTGGTACTTGACGTCGAGCTTGGCCAGTCCGAGCTGCTTGCGCACGTCGGCCAGCACGTGCTCGCAGATCTCGACGTGGAAGCCGGCGAACTTGCCGTCACCGAGCGT
>JGI20214J51088_10000400_pt1 | contig 30590 bp, 27 predicted proteins | sample WetSurMetagenome_FD_51088 | JGI IMG/M metagenome (IMG submission 51088) | reverse complement strand
CCGCCACTTCCACCGGACCATCCATGGGTGCGACTTTGATGACTTTTATTCTTGTTCCAGGCGTCAACCCCATGTCTAAAAGTCGCTGCAGAACTTTGTGTTCACCGCGGATGAAGCTGATTTTGCCAAATTTGCCGTCCTTGAGTTCGCGGATTGAAATGAGGTTTTTGTCTCGTTTGCCAACTTCCTCTAAGCCTTGACTATGCAGTTTTATACATTCTTCACAGTTCGAAAAGGGCAAATCACAAGCTGGGATGGTTTTACCGTCGTCGGAACAAGTGTCTGGATGCTTCAGAAGTCGACATAGCGATTCTTCCGCTTCATCAGATAGGGCATGTTCCATTTGGCAAGCTTCTTTGTGGACTTTATCTTTCCCAATGTGCAAAACATCAGAGAGGAATGTTTCTAGGAGGCGGTGTTTACGTGTTACTTTTTGGGCTTCTCTGAGTCCTTTTACTGTTAGGAGGCTGCCTTTGTAAGGTTCGTATTTTATGTAGTCGTCGTCGGAGAGTTTTTTGAGCATTTCAGTGACGCTGGCGGGTGCGACGTTTAGTTTATGTGAGATTTCGTTTGTGCTGACTAAGTCGCCGTTTCTGGCTATGTTGTAGATGGCTTTGAGGTAGTCTTGGGTTGATTTTTGCTCCATTTTTTTCCCGCCTGTTTTTAGGTATACCTAAACTTCTTGGTTAAACCATATAAATGTTTAGGCACGCCTAAAAAATAACGTCCATCAAACACCACAAGATGGAATCTCTGAACAGCCACCTGTTCCCAGTAACGGCTAAATACTGCTAAGTCTAATTTCGTTGATGATTTAGCGAGGAAACCAAATGACTGACTTGCCCAATTTAGTCGCAGATATAGTTGAAGCAACCAAAAAACACGAACAGTACCGTGGCAAAGAATGCATAAACCTGATTGCCAGCGAAGGAATCAAATCCCCAGCCGTCAACCAAATGCTCGACCTCTCCCACGACCTAGCAGCAAGATACGCTGAAGGAGAAAATGATGCCCAAGGCCACGTCAAAAAACGGTACTATCAGGGGCAAAAATACATGTCCCAAATTGAAGACCTCGCAACCGACATCATGAAAAGCCTCTTCAAAAGCACCTGGGCAGACGTACGCTTAGTTTCGGGCACCCACGCAAACCTCGCCACCTTCAAAGGTTTGTCGCTTGCATCGAAAAATAACAAAATGGTCGTCACGCCCCTGAGTTGCGGCGCTCACATCAGCCACGACTACACGGGTTTAGCCGGCAACGTTTTGGGATTAGAGAACATCAATCACGTTTACAACATCGACGAATTCAACATCGACCCCGACAAATCAGCCTACGTCATCCGCGCCGCAAAACCCGGCATTGTCACATTCGGAGGCAGCCTCTTTTTGTTCCCGCACCCAATCAAAGAGTTAAAAGAGGTGTGCGACGAAGTTGGAGCTTACGTAGCTTATGACGCCTCACACGTTTTGGGATTGATTGCAGGGGGAGAATTCCAAGACCCACTTCGCGAAGGCGCAGACTTCATCACCTCCTCAACTCACAAAACTTTTCCTGGTCCACAGGGCGGAGTCATTATGGGCAGCCCAACCACTTCCGCACTGGAAAAAGCAGTGAAGAAAATCCAGTTCGCAATATTCCCGCTTAGTGCCTCAAGCACCCATTTGGGCAGACTGCCAGCTCTGAGCATTGCGGCGTTGGAAATGAAAGTTTTCGGCTCAAAATTAGCTAAACAAATTGTCAAAAACGCCCAAACCGCAGGTCAGTACCTGTGCGAAAACGGCGTCAAAGTCCTCGCAGAAAAGAAAGGCTTCACCAAAAGTCACCAACTCGCAGTAGATATTCGAAGCTTTGGCGGCGGAAACAAAATCGCNCAAGACCTCGAAGACGCCAACATCATCCTAAACAAAAACCTACTACCCTACGACGACCAAAGCAGCAAAGCAGACCCCTCAGGCCTCCGAATTGGCTTCCAAGACATAACTCGATGCGGGTTTGGCACAGGCGATGTTAAGCATCTCTGTGACCTCATGCTCGATGTTATCAAAGCCAAACGCACCCCCACACAGGTGAAGGTGGATGTGTTGGAGCTTAAAAAAGAGTTCAGCGGTGTCAAATACGGGTTCCAAACCGTTGAAGAAGCATTAAACTACATTAAAAAGGCTTGAACTTCCCTTTTCCTTTATCATTTTGCATGGTAAAGATTAATAAAGTTACTTTTCGCTTTTAGCAATGGAAAGCTCATGACGTTTGATTTCCTTTCAATTCTGTTCTTGGTTGTTGCTATAGGNTTTGTAATTTTATTCATCCTTCTTCCAAGGTTCGGTCCCCATTACACGTCAAGGCTGACTTGTCCGAATTGCCGAAAAAGCTTTAATTTTCACTGGGTGCCCGGCGCAACCATAACCTCGATTGTTTACAGAGGCAGAAGGCAACTGAAATGTCCTTACTGCCATGTAAAATCAACCTACGATATAATGTCCACCAGAGTCACTAAGTCAAAAATCGCTGTAAAAGCTAAGGCTAAAGCGTAAGCAACTCAGCGTTGTTGTAGAGAACTTTATTATCCACATCACCAATCAACTTTTTAGTTAAGTTTACTGGAGATGCTTAGCATGAAAGTACTGTTAAATGATAGTCTAGAGAAGGAAGGATTGAAAATCTTCCATGAAGCAGGCATAGAAACCGACACCAAGAAAAGGGATTTGACTGGACTGGTTTCAGAAATTGGACAGTTTGACGCCTTAATTGTCCGCAGTGCCACCAAAGTTACCCGCGAAGTTCTGGAAGCAGGCGCCAAGGGCAAACTCAAAATCGTTGGCAGAGCAGGCGTCGGGTTCGACAACATCGATGCCGCCTCCGCTTCAGAATTCGGCATCGTCGTAAAGATTGCTCCGTACGGCAGCACCAACGCCGTCGCCGAATTAACCATAGGGTTGATGCTTTCAGTTTCACGCAACACTCCACAGGCTCATCACTCACTGATAAACGGTATTTGGATAAAAAAGAAACTTGAAGGCAGAGAACTTAACGGTAAAACTTTGGGTTTGATTGGCTGCGGTAGAATCGGGCAGAAAGTCGCCCAAATTGCTAAACTTGGCTTCAACATGGAAGTCATCGGTTTTGACATTAAGCCATGCCCAGAAAGCGGCATTAAGTTCCTTGCAACCAAAGAAGACGTCTTATCGAAAGCAGACTACATAAGTGTCCACACAGGCGGCAAAGACATAATCGTAGGCGCTGAAGAACTTGCTATAATGAAGCCTACAACTTACATTATAAACACCAGCAGAGGCAACAACATAGACCAGCAAGCTCTCTACGGCGCACTCAAAGACGGCAAAATCGCTGGTTATGGAACCGACGTTTACAAGGAAGAACCCAAAGCGGAAAACGATCCCTTCAACGACAAACTCAAAGAACTAGACAACGTTGTTCTCAGTAGCCATCTTGGGGCATCCACCGTTGAAGCTCAAAAAGAGACATCAACTGAAATGGCTCGTGTAATATCTAGCTACCTCTTAGGCGGAGACTTCACCAACGCCGTAAACGCGGGAGAAAGCATTGAAGTTGAGGAAAAAGCTGTTTACACCCTCTTCATCCACCACCGTGATGTGCCAGGAGTGTTCGCAGCCATCGACAAGGTTTTGGCAGACTGTGACATTAACATCCGCGCAAACTATTCACGGCAAATCGGCAACAGCGGCTACGCAATCTCTGTCTACGTGCTCCACAAGAAAGTCACATCCGATATCATAAACAAACTCAAAGCCATACCAAACATTTGCAACGTAAAAGTCTAAGCGCGAAGCTTCAAGCAGGCATATAAACACCCTTTTCTTCTTTAAACATCATGCGATTAGGCGTTCTATTCTCAGGAGGCAAAGACTCAACTCTCGCTCTACACTTAGCTGCTGAGAAAGAGTCGGTAGTCTGCCTAATCACCCTGGTCTCCAAGAATCCTGAAAGTTACATGTTTCATACACCTAACATCGATGTGACGGCGCTTCAGGCGGAAGCGTTAGGTTTGCCTCTGGTTTCTGTGGTTACGGAGGGGCAGAAAGAAGAGGAGCTTGCCGACTTGGAAAAAGCGATTGCCCAAGCGAAGAGCAAATATCAAATTGAAGGTGTAGTCACGGGCGCGGTGGAGTCGGTTTATCAGGCTTCGAGGGTTCAACGTATCTGCAACCGTCTTGACGTTTGGTGCTTTAACCCATTATGGAAACATGATCAGAAGGCGCTGTTGGAAACGCTTGTAGAAAAAAACTTTCGAGTTATAATTTCAGGAATCTTTGCGTATCCGCTTGATGAAAAATGGCTTGGAAAACAAATAGACCCAGCTGTGATAGCGAGATTAGTGGGGCTTCAAAGCCAATATGGCATTAGCCCTTCAGGGGAAGGTGGCGAGATTGAAACTACTGTTCTCGATGCCCCGATGTTTAAGCAGAAAATTGAAATCCTAACTTCCAGCATGGAATCTAAAGGCAATTGTGGAGTTTTCCAAATTAAGCAGGCTCGGCTGGTGTCCAAATGATTCTAGTTGTTGACATGAACTGGAAACGTGATTCATTGGCGCTAAATGAATTTGTTTCGCCAATTGTTTCCGTGGTTCAGTCACTTGAGGAATGTGAGGTAAAGCATTTCTTGGATATTGAAACAATGGAGCTGGAAGGTTATAACAAGATTATACTCTCAGGAACAATGCTCAAAGACCATGCGACCTTAAAGCAAGTCGATAAGTTCAATTGGATTAGCACGTTTGACAAGCCGATAATGGGAATTTGCGCCGGAATGCAAACCATCGCTTTAGTATTCGGCGTCACCTTGACAAATTGCCTTCAGATAGGAATAACTGAAATCTCAACGCTGAAACAAAACCCTATCTTTCAAAGCGACTTCAGAGCTTATACGCTACACAATTACTCAGTTGCACCTTCCCAAACTTTTGAAACCCTCGCTGAATCCACGAAATGTATTCAAGCCATAAAGCATAAACAAAAAAACATCTACGGAGTGCTGTTTCATCCTGAAGTGCGAAACCAAGAAATCCTAAAACGCTTCATCCTGCTAAAACAGTAACCCTCTTCAAGTCTTTTTCCCGTGCGAATGCACTATAAGCCACGATGCTTCTATGACTGCAAATGTTACCTTCAAGGATCCAAATCAAGCCGGGAATCCGGGTAAAAATTGTTTTAAAACAAGACCAGCGGAGCGGTAAATTAACTGAGGGCACCGTCAAAGAATTACTTACCAGTAGCTCAACGCATCCACATGGAATCAAAGTTCGACTTACTGACGGGAAAGTCGGCCGAGTTCAGTCACTAATGTAGTCTATAGCATGTTGCCGCTTGGCAGAAAGGGTTAAAAGTTAAAAGCAAGTTTCCTAGAGTAGTTTTGTAGGAGATTTTTGCTTTGGTTAATCAATTGCCAATAGAGAAATTACGGAATGTTTGTGATGCTAATTTTCTGCATTGTGAATCAACTAAGGATCTGGTTCCACTCAGCGAAATCATCGGTCAAGAAAGAGCTGTCCGAGCTCTAAAATTCGGATTAGGCATAAGAAATCATGGTTTCAACGTTTATGTCGCGGGGTACCCTGGAACGGGCAGAAAGACCGCGGTTAAGAACTTCGTGGAAGCTCAAGCTAAAACCCAGCCCGTGCCGCCTGACTGGTGCTACGTCAACAACTTTGGCAACCAATATGAGCCAAAAGCCATAAAATTACCTGCTGGGAAAGGCAAAGAATTCCGCGAAGACCTCAAAAACTTCATAGAGAACGTAAAGAATGCGCTTCCGAAGGCTTTTGAAAGTGACGATTACATAGCCCGAAGAGAAACCACTATCAAGGAATTAGAGAACCAACGTAAACAGCTTATTAACGAAATAAGTACCAAAGCCCAAAGTGAAGGCTTCGTTATTCAAACCACTCCTATTGGCATACTGCTTATTCCAGTATTAGATGGCAAACCACTTAGCGAAGAAGAAATGCTAGCACTACCTCAAAAGACAAAGGATAAAATTAACGAAAAAAGGGAGATGTTGGAGACACAATTCCGAAACACTATGCGTCAATTAATTGATATGGAGCGGAAAATCCATGAAGCTCTAAAGAAACTAAACAAGGAAGTGGCATTATACGCTTTGGGAAACCAAATGGAGAGCCTTAAGGAGAAGTACCAGGTAAATTCTGATGTTACAACCTACCTAAGAGAAGTAGAAAACGACATTTTAGATAACCTTCAGCAGTTTATAAGGCGCGGAGAATCTGACCAGCAGTTTCCTTTTCCCATGCCTTGGATGAAAGAGGAACCCTATAAGAAATATGAGGTAAACTTGATTATAGACAACTCAAACGCGATGGGCGCGCCAGTTGTCGTGGAAACTAACCCTACCTATCATAACTTGCTTGGTAGAACAGAGAAAGAAGCTCAATTCGGTGCTTTAACAACTGATTTTAGTATGATTCGCGCCGGATCAATACACAAAGCTAACGGGGGGTACCTCATTGTTCCCGTCGAAGACTTGCTGCGAAACCCCTTCTCATATGACGGTTTAAAACGAGATATCCGAGACGAAAAAATGTCTATAGAGGAACCCGAAGAACGTTACGGTTTCATAAGTGTTAAAACCCTCAAACCCCAACCTATCCCACTGACAGCCAAAGTAATCCTAATCGGCACACCCTACCTCTACCAAATGATGTTTGGCTTAGACCCTGATTTCCAAGAACTATTCAAGATAAAAGCAGAATTCGACACGACTATGCCAAGAACAGACGAAAAAGTGCAGCAATATGCGGCTTTTGTTTGTGGTCTTTGTGATAAAGAAGGCTTAAAACATCTTGACGGTAGTGGCTTAGCTAAAATAGTTGAGTACAGTTCAAGGATTATTGAAGACCAGTACAAGTTGTCAACACAGTTTAATTCTATCGCCGACATCATTCGCGAATCCAGCTATTATGCAGACCAAGAAAAATCAGAATTCATAACAGGAACATACGTCAAGAAAGCCATAGAAGAAAAAATCTATCGTTCAAAACTCATTCAAGAAAAAATCCAAGAAATGATAACTCGAGGCTTTTTCTTAATTGATACAGTTGAGCAGAGAGTTGGGCAAGTGAACGGGTTATCCGTTATGGGTTTAGGTGACTTTGCTTTCGGCATGCCCTCACGCGTCACATCAAGCATCGGCCTAGGTAGGGAAGGCGTAATGGACATTGAACGAGAAGCCAAAATGGGTGGACCCATCCACACCAAAGGCGTCTTAATCTTAAGTGGCTACTTAAACGACAAATATGCCCGAGACAAACCCTTAAGCCTATCAGCAAGACTGGTTTTCGAGCAAAATTACGGAGGAGTAGAAGGCGACAGCGCATCCAGCACAGAGCTCTACTCAATTCTCTCTGCACTCTCTGGATTGCCAATAAAACAGAGCCTAGCCGTCACAGGCTCGGTAAATCAGAAAGGCGAAGTTCAAGCTATCGGGGGCGTTAACGAAAAAATAGAGGGCTTCTTTGAAGTATGCAAGGCCAAAGGACTCAATGGGGCGCAGGGTGTTATGATTCCGGATAGCAACGTTCAAAACCTTATGCTCAAAGAAGAGGTTGTAGATGCGGTTAAGTTAGGGCAGTTCAAAGTTTACTCTGTTAAAACAATTGACGAGGGCATTGAGGTTCTTACTGGAACAAAAGCAGGAGAGCGCAGAGCAGACGGGACTTACGAAGAAGGGACAGTGAACTACTTAGTAGTTAAGCAACTGAGGGAAATGGCGGACAAACTCAAGGATTATTCAGGCGTGCAGGCACAACCTAAAAAACCAGAAGAGTAATAGGAAAACTATTTCAGATATATTTTCCTTTTTCTAATTGCTTGTGGATATTGAGTTCTGATCTATATTTGGGATTATCAAACCTTATTTGCACTTACATCTGAATATTAATCGGGTTCAAAGTTTGGAACATAGAAGGGTTAAGCGCAAACGGAATCGAACAATTGTTATTTTGCTTCTTCCAGCGCTCATCTTCATAGGCTTCATTGGCTGTTGCATATACTCAATGGGAAATCCAAAACCCAAACGACAAAAGCCATCCTTCAAAAGAGATAATGTTACCTTATTACCTATCGTTCTAGAAGATCAACAACAAATAAGAAATTCTTAATTCGACAATCAACAGCTAATTCTAACTCGATTGCCCCTTCTGGTCATCATGTTATTATTTGGAACTTGCATGCTTGTTGTTACCAGAATACAATCACAACGCCATTTATAGTTGGCGCATAGTTGTTTAATTGCGAGAAAATAGCCATCCAAGAGGTACACCCACGCTTGGCGGGTCAGCCGTTAAACATTACGCGCAATCGTTAAGCCCTAAAGAAGGATTAGGGAATATTTTTGATTCGCGTCTTGGGTTAACACTGGCGATCCGCCAAGCCTACTTTTAGTTACAGAGTCATCATTTTAGTCAACTCGATTTATAACATGCAATTTATTAAGGTATAGATGCAATGCTACCCTCAGTGAATTGGTTTGAGTTACAAAGAACGTATGCATCCTAAAGTAAGTAGGGCAGAAATTGAAATCTTCAAATCTTTAAGTATGGCAGGATTAACCAACGGCATGGTAACGCAGCAACCAATTATTCTAAAATCAACCATACCTGACTTTTGCTGGATGGAAAAACGCAAAATCGTCTACTTAGATGGCATACCAGTTCACAAAAAAGACAAGGCAATAGAGCGCGACGAGGAAATTACTGATCTTCTAATTGCTCAAGGCTGGGATGTGCTGAGGATTCCCTACAATCCACCTTTAACAGATAAAGGGTTAAAAGAAATTATGGTGACAATTAAACGATTCCTTAACGTGGATCAAGAAGAAATTGAGTAACTTTCAGAATCCAAAAACTATTGAGTAAATAAAGAATTTCTATTTAATGCTCATTTTCTTGAGGTTTACACGATAAGTGAGAAAAATCAAAATTTCGACATGGAATAATCGAGATTAGTCTTAAATACGAGATTAAGTAACAAGAAATTGGGATTTAAATTGTCATCAACATCCAAAGCAAAAAACCGTGAACTTGTCTACAAAGCTTTAACTGACCCCAGTTTCCGAAAGCTACTCCAGGCTCAACCCGCCAAAGCACTTGGTGTGACGACGCTAACTCCAGAAAAGGAAAAGATGGTTGCAACCGCGCTATCAGCTATTAAAGAAATAGACGCCAAGATTGGTAGCATCGCCGATGAACTTTTATGTGCTAACGGAGGCCCATGTGGAATAGCTTCTCCAGCAGCAACAAAGAAGACAATTATCAAACGTTAACAAGAGCGGAACTTCAATTCTCCATTTTTTTTATGTAAAAAATCAACGCTTCGTTTTTAACTCCCAATCACTAGAAATCCGACCTGTTAAACCAGACAAACAAAGCTCCAATTTTAACTTGAGCTTAATCAATAAAGAGGAAACAACTAATCAGGAATCACCCACCGAGAATTTCACCAATAAAAAAAAATTGGTGACCCAAAAACTTCAACCCGAGAAGTCCCGTCTTACAGAAAGAGTAGAAATTCTTGTTAACGCTACACAAAAATGTAATCTAAACTGCAGTTACTGTTTTGTGGACAAAGGAAAATTCAGCTACGATGTCAACAACCAGCAGTCGTTATCTCCCAAAACGGCAAAGCGCCTAATCGAGGTTTTGCCAAATAGGCTACCATGGGCTAAACATATCTGCATACACTTCTACGGAGGCGAACCCCTACTAAACTTACCTGCAATAAATGAAGCAATTGAAACAGCTTTGCCGAAGGGCGATCTTTTCTCATTTGCTATAACTACAAACGGTACAATAGCCACCGAAAAAGCCATAGGCATCCTAAAGAAAGGCAGATTTAATATAATATTGAGCATAGACGGACCAGAGCAAATTCATGACATCTACAGGCGAACAAAAAATGGTGCCCCCACACATGCAAAAGTACTAAAATTCTTAGAAAAAGTCAAATCTGAAAAGCTTTTTGTTCGAGGATCAAGCGTGGTTCGAAAAGGTTGGTCACTGCAAGATGCATGTGCCTACCTTAATACTCTGCCAATTGATGCCATAAAAGCTCAAGCTGTAAGATTACCTACTTCAAATATGATAGCTCTAAGGGGTGAAGAACGAACCGACTACTTTAGTCATCTGAAAGAAATAGGCAAAGAAACAAATGAAAGCATTTACCAAGACAGATACCCAAAAGATGACCGATTCAACAACAGAGTACTTCAGCTTCTCTGCAAGACCAGGCGGGAATCTTTCTGCGGAGCAGGAACCCGAACTTTTGGGATGTCCTCTGACGGAACAATGTTGCCATGTGTATTGCTCGCCGGCAAAAAAGACGTCAGTTTGGGCAATATAAATGAGGGAAATAAATGGGTAAAAGAGGGTGTTCTATGGGCAAGTAAACACAGACCAAGAAAAGAATGCCAAGAATGTTGGGCTCTTCCCTTATGCGGAGGAGGCTGCCCAGCCATGCTTTCGGTTTGCGGAGAAGACGAATGTGAACTTGTCCGGGCAAACTGCGAAATCGCTCTTGAAATTTATGCCAAATTTCTAGGTCACCCCCAAGATCTTCTGGTATTGTCAGGTGCGTTATAAGTGACAGCAATCAACTTAACAGCTCTTGGACTCAAAATTGAGTTTGATTCAGAAACAGTTACACCTCCAAACATGGACGAAAGATTATTTCCAAGACCTTGTAGCCTTGCCTTGGATGTATCAGGTTCATGTAACCTAAAGTGCGTCTACTGCGCCGAAAACTCCACAATGCCCAAACGAGAACCCATGCAATTGAAGACGCTAAAAGATTGCGTAGATTCGATTTATAATTGGTCAGACAAAAAAAATGGGGTCTCGATCCATTTAGGTAGCGGCGAACCACTGTTGAGANCTAAACTCGTTCAAGCTATCGATGAAAAAGCACGGNCGCTAGCAAAAAAGCGCCATCAGTCGCTCTCTTTGTACCTCACAACAAACGGTACTTTGATGAATGATAAAATCAAAAATTGGCTGATGGCGGGTAATTGGAACGTGAAGGTCAGTTTGGACGGCAACCAGGCGACACATGATCGCTATCGAGTGAGTAAAACTGGAGAAGGCACGTACCGCACGATAAAGACAGCGGTAAATCAATTAGCCAAGGATATGCCGGAACGTTTCAGCACAACCTCAGTTCTTTGCCATGGTACAGATCCTAAAGACGTTTTTTATGCAATTGCGTCTATGGGTGTAAGAAGAATAGAAATGGTCCCAATTGCAGCTAAGAAGGGATCCAAATTTGCCTTGCGCGAAGATGACTTTGAAGCCTATAGAAGCTTCATACTTGAATATGTACAACGGATTGCCAAAGGAGAACAGGTGCCAGTCAACATAAGGTTTCAAAAAAGGCTCATGAAAACCCTTGGATATGGTAATAGCAGAGTTCCTTGCGGTGCAGGTCGAACCTTCTTTGCTGCTGGACCACAAGGAGAAATTTACCCCTGCTTTAGATTCGTTGGAATATCAAAATACAAACTTGGTGACCTGTCAGGAATAAACACCGAAAGGGTGAAATGGTTCACTGCCTCGTCGGGGCGAACATATGAACAGAGAACAAGTTGTCAAGTGTGCTGGGCAGCACCCTTGTGCGGAGGCCCTTGTTATGCCTGCGCGGATCTTTTCGGTTCAGGTTCTGCTTTGCCTTCGTACTGTGAGATAGTAAAGATCGAAAGTGAAGCTGCTTTGTGGCTATCAAACTATCTGCGGGATAACAACGTTGAGAGACTCGTAGAGTTGATGGGTCTTGAGGTTCAGGCGGAATAAGAGTTGCGCGTGACCCTAGTTAAGCCACCTGAGTTGTCGCGAATGAATTTTGGAGCATTCAGTTTAGCAGTATTAGCTTCGGCAGTTACGGATATCGCGTCTGTCGATATCTTGGATGCAACTAATCTTTCAATAGATGAAACGGTGGAGGAAATCGCCAAAAGGAATGCAGATGTTACCGGAATCACGGTCATGGGATTAAAGTCGGTCAACCCAGTATGCACCTTTGTAAAGGCTATCCGCCAAATAGGCTTCAAAGGCCAAATAGTGGTAGGCGGGCACGGAGCTTCAATGTTGCCCCAAGCTGTTCTTCTAAGCGGAGCAGATTGTGTAGTTTATGGAGAAGGTGAACAAACCTTCAGGGAGATATTACAATCGGGAATTTCAGAAAAAGTCCAGGGAATATATCTGCTGAAAGAGAGTCGTTTACTTAAAACGCCGCAAAGAGATTTCATCAATCTTGACAGGCTCAAAGAACCCGCCCGAAATCTCACTCAACCTCCACAGGGCAACATTTACATTTTGGAAACAAGCCGAGGATGCCCATATAATTGTTCTTTTTGCGAAACGAGCCGATTTTTTTTGTGTACTTGGCGAGGCAGATCACCAAGAAACGTAGTCAAAGATATCCAAAAACTAGTTAAAGACGGTGCAATGATTATTCAGATTTCAGACGACAACTTTACAGCAAACCCAAAAAGAGCCATAGAAATATGTCAACTACTGAAGAATAAACCACTTCCTTTGTTCTTCATGTTTTCAGCTCGATCCGATGATCTAATAAGAGAACCAGAACTTATCCCAGCTTTAGCTAAAGTCAATTTCCTTCGCGCCACAATTGGCGTCGAAACGTTAATGCCCAAAATAGCCAAATCAATAGGGAAAAACATAAGCTTCAAACAGCACAAACAAGCCTTTGATTCATTAAAGAAAGCAGGCATTTTCACAATCGCCTCGTTTATAGTTGGTCTTCCGGGAGAAACCGAAGACATGCGAAAAAGCTACGTTGAACTTGCAGTTAAACTTGCAGACTCCGCAGTCTTTCTGCCCTTTCAGCCTTTTCCGGGAACTCCTTTGGCTAAAGGGACTGGTGAACCCGAAGATTGGTGTATACAATATGCTGCGAGATTAACAAAAGAGTTTAGCCAGCATCCTGCATCAGAGACAAGGCTAGCCTTAGCTGCAAAAGAGAAAACCGTCAGAGGGATACTCGCAAGAGCAACACTGCAGAATCGACTAAATCGAGATACTGAACAACTTAACGGGAAAAATCAGCTTTAAATCAATTCCTAATGGGATTCCATTAAAAAATGTTGGATCAAATTGCAGTGGTCCACTTTTATTTATTTTTGCCAGTAATAATTTTTGCTGGACTTCAGAAGAATTTGACAATTAAGCCATAACTAAGTCTATTTAGACAAAATATCCTTTATGGCNACAGAAATTGGCGCCGGGAGGGGGATTTGAACCCCCGCGGCCCCGAGAGGCCACAAGCTAATTGGTGCCCCTTAAAGGTGCATCTCCAGGCTTGCTCCCTGCCTGGCTAGGATACCCCGGCAAACAAAAACCAAACTCTTGACGTGTTGGTTTGCACCTTTTCTCTGACTTTTGCAACATTTAAAGCTTTATCGAAAAATACCCTAAGCGAAAACTCTTTAGACTTTAAGATTATGTGATTTTGGGTTTTTAAAAGAAAATGAAAGTACGGATAGCGNAAATCAGCTTGAGGCTTTAGGAGAACAAAACACTCAGTTTTTTCGGTAAGTTTAATGGATAGAAGGATTTTATTTTAGCAGATTAGGCCTTAATGTGATTGTGAGAACGTAAGATGAATAGGAAGAAATTAATATTGTTAGCAATTGGGTTAGCTATTCTGGTTGTGGCCTCAGGGGGTACTTCATTGTTAATATTGTCGGGTGAAAATAAGGACCCTTCGTCGGATACATTTCGAATAGCTTGTGTCGGCGACAGTATTACTAACGGGACCTATTATCCAGGTGACCTTTGGATGCTGTTTGGCGTCGCAAATTACACTGTTGGCAATTTTGGTGTTGATGGAAGTGCCGTCTCTCTTGATTCTGGAAATCCATACATGTATTCAAGTGAGTTTCAGCAAGCAAAACACTTTCAACCTAATATAGTTGTAATTATGCTGGGAACAAATGATGCCAACGCAATAATTACACCCAACAAAGGAAGCTTTGTAAGTAGCTACGTAAAACTAGTTGAAGAGTTCAAAGAGCTTTCAGGCAAGCCAAAGATTTGGCTTGTGAAACCACCACCAATTTTCTGCAATGGAACAACTCCAAACGCCGAAATATTAAACAATCATATACTTCCAGGTATCGAACAGGTTGCACTTCAAACTAATTCATCAATAATTGACGTATATTCTGCTTTATTCAATAGTTCTCAGTTTTTCCCCGACGGAGTACACCCTGACCCAGATGGATCACAATTAATCGCTAACGAGATCTTCAGGGCAATAACTGCCCCCTCTTAGTGGGCAAAAATTATTTTATTCGAGATTTCTGCATTTTGACTCTAACTTGTTTTTTCTTCGGTTTAAGTTAAATCTTATTAGCATAAAATGACTTCTGAAAGGTATCAGGTAAAAGGTGTAAAGCTGATTCAAGAAAGATTGCACGCTATTCCCGCGGATCTAATACGTACGATAGCTATCGTAGGAGTTATCTTGCTGCATGCCGCAAACGAAGCCATCGCCCCACAAGTGATGAATCAAGCTGAAATTTACCGATGGTGGGCAGTTAATATCTATCAAACTTTGGGGCGAACGGGTGTTCCACTATTCGTAATGTTGACGGGGGCTCTTCTACTTCACCCCTCCAAAATTGAGCCGCTAAGCGCTTTCTTCAAAAAACGATGGGCACGCATAGGATTGCCTTTCCTATTTTGGGGNGCAATCTATTTTGCATGGGACTATTTCGCTGATAACATACCTCTCACCTCAAGCTTTATCGCTCAAGGCATACTTTCGGGTCCATACTACCAGTTTTGGTACCTCTACATGATAGTGGGTCTATATCTTTTTACGCCAATTTTGCGGGTAGTAGTCGCTCATGTTAATCGTGAGACCTTCAAGTATTTTCTGGGTGCATGGTTTTTTGTAGTGCTCATAGGCCCTATTCCTAGTTTGTTTGGGGCATTCCACGTGGACGGTAACCTGCTAATTATTCCAGGATGGATAGGCTACTTTTTGCTGGGGGTTTTTCTTTTATCTGTAAAGCTACGACGTTCAACTATGGTTGGTTTGATGACTCTTGGATTGGTTTTAACCGCATTTGGAACCTACGCGATAGCGGGGACGGTTGGAGGGTCAAATACGTACTTCTTCCAAGACTACTTCAGCCCTACCATGATTCTATCCACGATTATGCTATTTCTATTACTAAACACCCTTAAGGTTCCAGCAAATCCAGCAATAGCCCCTCACCCAAAAACTAACTGGTTACTTAAACAAATCAGCCAAAGCACCTTAGCAATCTTCCTATTACACGTAATCATACTTGAAATTCTTCAAAGAGGCTACTTATGGGGTTTCAAAATCAGCGGAAACACACTGAACTCCATCATCGAAGTCCCCCTAATTACCTTGGTTACTCTCTTTATCTGTCTTGGAATTATTTTGCCACTCAAAAAAGTGCCTGTTTTAAAGAAACTAATTGGCTGAAAACTTTAGCCCAAGCACAAACCTATTTGATCCTCAAAACGGTTAATTACTTATTAAGAAGGGTAAAGGCTTGTTTAGAAAAACGACTAAATACCCGCCCAGAACAGCGTTTTCTTGCGCATAAAAGCTATGAATTCTTTGAGAAGATCTTGTTCTTCGCTAGTCAAGTCATCCATATGCGACGTTAACAGCTTTTTTGCGTCTGCTTCAGGCACCTTCACATACAAAACATCACGCTCGAACACGTGACGCCCCGCGATGGGTTTATCCATAGAAATCGCCACCTGCATACCTGATTTAGCTTCGCCGATTGCTTTGCCCTGATCTTGAATTTGGTCCACTTCACCTAAATCTGAGCTATCTTCTGCACGCATAAGCGAAACTTTGGGTTTTAATCTGCCCGCCAAAATTTCCACGCCGACTACTAAGGGTTTGGCGCGGCGGAAAATGCAGTTAGGCAGCACTGTGACTTTTCCTGGTTTAACAAGTGCCTCAAACTCTGCTTCGCTTTTGGCTTCCCGCTTATTCTTTGCCCATTCCATGTAATTGTCGATCAGGTTGTAGATGATTGGATCTTTGAAGATTTTAACGCCGTTTGCTTCAGCTTCAATTTCAGCGTCAGGCAGCACTTTGACGCCAAACGCGAGGATTGCGCCGACTAAAGGTTGGCGCGTCTTTACAACAGAAGCCTCGATAACATCACGTTTNCTGATGTCGCCGATGTCGGCGATGCGGACTTGGATATTGTTGGCTTTTAGAATTTCAGCCATTGCTTCAAGGGAGCCTAAAGTGTCTGCTTTTACTATTACTCCGTCGATTTCCTTTGTAATTCTGATTCTGCCGATTTCCTCGGTGATGAGTTTACAGTATTTGGCAACGTCTTCACCTTCGGGAACCGCAAACAATGGTGCACCAGCCAATGCTCCNTCCAAGTCGGGTGCAACAATTTTCACGCCTGCACTCGCGTAGACACAGTCGACGCTTGTGAATTTGTCGCGTGGGTCACGCATCTCATCGAGCGGTTTAGGAACCAGAATCGTTCGTACACGCGCCGAAATCGGTCCATTTTTGCCGCCGACAACTATCAAATCATCTCTATGCAAGGTGCCATCATAAACAATCGCGTTTAGTGTTATCCCTAATCCCGGTTCCTCTTTTACTTCAAGAATGGAACCTTTTGCCGCGCCATCAGTAGTTTGCAGGCGCTTCTTTAGGAACTGCTGAGTTAAACCAACTAAAACCATGACTAGTTCGGATAAGCCTTCACCCGTTTTGGCACTTGTCGGGACAAGCGCGATGTTTATGGTGAAGTCGCGAATATGGTCGAATCGGTCGGTTTTGAAGCTTAATCGGCTAAAATCCCCCATGACCGCATACAAGCGGTTGTCTAGTGCTTCGCGGACAAAACTTGATTGTTCCGAGTAAGATTTTAGGAAGGGCGCCCCTTGCTGTGGTTTCCAGCCGGGGATGCGGTCAATCTTGTTAACGGCAACGATGAAGGGCGTTTTACGTGCCTTGAGAATCTCAATACATTCAAAAGTTTGTGCCTCAAAACCTCGCAATGCGTCGACGACGAGGATTGCGATGTCTGCCACACTGCCACCTCTACGCCTCAGATTCGTGAACGCTTCATGTCCAGGCGTATCCACTATAAGTAACCCGGGAATTTCGATACCTGTTTTAAAATTACCCATGTAGGGTCCAATGAGTTGTTTTAAGGTTTCCACGGGGAAAAAGCTGGCACCGATGTGCTGGGTCATTCCGCCTGCTTCCCTAAGTTGAACATTGGTTTTACGAAGTTCATCTAGCAGTGAGGTTTTGCCTGCATCTACATGTCCAAGAACACAGACAATTGGTTGGCGGGTGGGCATTTCAGTTTTTCTCCTTCTAAACAATAATTTTAAATTTTTGTGATGATTGTTGATTATTAAATATTCATTTTATTTGTGTTGCGCCTTGTTTGTATAGTTTTGCTTCATTGATAAGGTTTTTATTTTGTCGAGTATTACCTGCATTGGTGATTGTTTGCCTTATTGTGTCAAATGTGGCGCTCCGTTAAAAGCCTCCGACAAGTTTTGTACAGTCTGTGGAGCCCCAGCACCTAAGTTTACACGTGAAGAATTTACCGTTTCTGGAAAAAATTTAGTCGACCGAGTTGGCGAAATATTGCATGAAGGAAATGTGGTACGTGTAATAGTTAAGGACGAAGCAGGAAAAACACTNCTTGAGATCCCCGCAACAATAGGTGTGGTTGGAGTGGTTTTAGCTCCATGGTTGGCCGCTTTAGGCGCAATTGCTGCTTTAGTTGCAAACTGCAAAATCGTGGTTGACAGAAGAGAATAAAAAGTTTATTCTGGCGGTTTAACCAGAAGCAGGAAAATGCCTAAAATCACAAGGATTACGCTTAGTGCTCCGAAGAACACGGTAAATCCACCTAAAACATCTGTGCTCGTGGTTGTGAAATAGAGCATAACTGCGCCAATTATTATAAGAATTAATCCAACGACTCTTTCAGCTAATGATACCCAGAATGTGTCGCCTTCTTCACTCATGTCACTTTTCTTCCTTGCGTCTTTTCTTTATGTGTTTCTTTGATATAAACAAGAGGAGTTATTTTAAATTATTCTATAATTAATTTGATTTGTGCACAGTTCTGATTTATGATTTTCTCTGACCCTTGGAGTTGGCATTTAAGCTTTAAGACCAAAAAATGTTTTTTGGGTCAGTTTTGATTGACGTTTTCTCACAGCGCTTGCTCGAAGCCGTCGCCTTACATCATTCCCACTTACATTTTGATTATGTAGATTTATCCATTTTGATTATTGTTAATAAAAGGAAATTGAGTATGGGCGTTCTTTTTATGATACCAATTGATTGACNAAGTCTTGTGTACGTGCGCTGAGGTCTTCGTTGTTTCCGATTTTTACGTCAATAGCGTTTGTTAGATCAGCACGGGGTGGCATAGACTGTTTTATTTGGGCTATGTCGTCTGGTGATGTAGGACCTTGTCCGCTTCCGAAAACGCCGACTTTGCTGCTTTCTGCTATGGAAATGCCGTTTAAACTATCTTTAACTGAACTGGTTAGGGCTCCTGCGTAGACTGGAACGCCAACGACTATGATGCTGTAGTCTGTTGTACTGCTTGCGGATGAGCTTTTTACGCCTGTCTCCGTGACAGTATAGCTTTTTGCTTGTAGGTCAGCGGCGATTTTGTCGGCAACGCCTTTTGCGGTTCCTTATAGTCCGGGGTCTAGATTACTATGGCTTTCCCAATTGAGGTTCCCGTTGGGGTCAGTGTTTGTGACCCTGTAGCCATGTAGGCTGCTACGTCCAAGACTATTATTGATCCAAACGCCATTACAATAATTATTATTAAGGCAAATATTGCCAGGATTATTTTGAAGATTTTTCTCATTCAATTCCCTTCTTTAGGCATGTCTGTTAAGGTTTACTTAAAAATTACCGCCAAAAATTTAAAAATTTAGTAGAAAAAAAAGTGCAAAAACCATGTTTCTATCTATTGGTTTAGGCAGTTTTAACGTCAGTTGACGAATCTAAATGCTTAAACCCCGCCGAGAGTAGGATACCCTACACGACTTATTGTGAGGTGAAAAAAGAGCATGATATTCGAAGAAGAAGATGAATGGGAAGAAGGCGAAGATGAAGAATGGGAAGAAGAAGAATGGTAAATTAAAACCCTAAGTCCCACTTTTGTATATCTTTCTTTTAAGTTTGGATTTTTCTAAAGATGTTATTCAGGCAGCCGTTATTAAACAACGAAAAAAAAACGATTTGCTTTCTTTTTTCCTTAACGTTTACATTTATAACTATGTTCTTGGCATCATTAAACGACCCCACCCATGACTCGAATTGCCGTATTAGAAGAAGAAAAATGCAAAGTCAAGAAATGCAATTCACTATGTGTAAGCTTCTGCCCCATGGTGCGCAGCAGAGTAGAAGCCATACGAGTCGAAGGAACCAAAGCCATCATAGCTGAAACACTATGCAGTGGCTGCGGGATATGCGTTAAAAAATGCCCCTTCAAAGCCATCAGCATTGTCAACTTGCCTGACGAGCTTGAGAAGGATTGTAGTCACCGATTCAGTGCAAACAGCTTCAAACTTTTCCGCCTACCCATGCCTTCTCCGGGAACGGTCTTAGGGTTGCTGGGTCAAAACGGCATAGGCAAAAGTACGACACTCAAGGTTTTTTCGGGCGAAATTAAACCCAACCTCGGCAGATTCGACGACCCACCCGAATGGCCCGAAATTATTCAATATTATCGAGGTTCAAGTCTACAGGATTACTTCCAAAAATTAAGCGAAAAAAAACTCAAAGTCAGCAGCAAACCCCAATACGTCGATAAAATTCCCAAAGCGATATCAGGTAAAGCTGGTGAGCTTTTAGAAAAAGTGGACGAACGTAAACAGCTTGATGCCATCGCCGAGGAGTTGGAACTGAAAAAGATTTGGGACAGACCCCTAGACGTGCTCAGTGGCGGGGAACTTCAGCGTGTCGCAGTTGCGGCTGCGCTTAGCCGAGAAGCAGACGTGTACCTATTCGATGAGCCATCAAGCTACTTAGACGTTAAGCAGCGGCTTGTAGTTGCCCGAACTATCCGCAGCCTAAAAGAACAACAAAAAACCATAGTTGTAGCTGAACATGACCTAGCCATAATTGACTACTTATCCGATCAAATCTGCGTTTTCTACGGGGAACCTAGCGTCTACGGAGTCGTTTCGCATACTCACGGAGTCCGAACGGGTATTAACATTTACTTACAAGGATACATCCCCGACGAGAACATCATGTTCAGAAAAGAAGCCATAGTTTTTCATGAGAAACCCCCAACCGCGGGAGAAACAGTTGGTGCACCCCTGCTGAAATGGGAGAAGATGGAGAAAACCTTCAAAGGTTTCAAACTATCAATTGAACCGGGAGAGATTCGGACCGGCGAAATAATAGGCATTCTCGGACCAAACGGTATCGGCAAAACAACTTTTGTCAAAATGTTAGCTGGTTTAGAGGAGACAGACGATAAACGTATATTGAGCAAGTTAACTGTAAGTTACAAACCTCAGTATATCGCTCCTGATTACGCGGGTTCAGTACAAGATTTACTCATTAATGTAGCGAAGGAAAATTTTACTTCAAGCTGGTATAAAACCGAAATTGCTCAACCGCTGCGGCTTCAAGTATTAATGGACAAAAACGTTATGGAACTCAGCGGTGGAGAACTACAGAAAGTCGCTATCGCTGCTTGTCTTAGCCGCAAAACAGACCTTTACCTCCTTGACGAGCCAAGCGCATACCTTGATGTTGAGGAGCGATTAAACGTGGCAAAAACTCTTCGGCGAGTTGTTGAAGCTCATGGTATCCCCGCTTTTGTTGTTGAACACGATGTGGTAACCCAGGATTTTATTGCCGATCGTCTCATGGTTTTCAACGGTGAACCAGGTGTCAGCGGTCTAGCACATCCGCCAACAAGCTTAAGGCAGGGCATGAATACTTTCCTTAAAGAAATGGACATTACCTTCCGTCGAGACTCAGTTACTTTTCGTCCCAGAGTAAATAAGGAAGATTCCCAGATGGACAAGTTCCAGAAGGATATCGGTGAATATTATTACACCAAAACCTCCAAACCTGAAAAACTCGAAACTAAACTAGATAAAAAAGAGATTCCTAAAACACCCAAGAAGTAAATTCTCCCACTCGGGTCTTTCGTCCTCTTTCGTTTTTCTATTTTTCGGACTTTTAATAAATGTTTTGGTATTCTTAGCTAAAGATCAACAGTATAGTGAATATTATACATATTTAAAGCAAAATTAACCATTCAAACACGTTGCAGCTTGCTTTTAGAACAAAAGGTTTCTCCTTAAAGTGTAGTTAACTTAAAGAACAAGAAGCAAATATACTAAGCACTCTGCAAATTAAAAACGGGAAAAGTGGTGTAGGCGACAAGTGGCTCAAGCAACCTTTGAAGAAATCAGCGCATCAGACTTTTTCTACCGAAACCGAGACATCGCAGGTTTAACAAACCCATCTCGAGCTATCTTCGTTGCCATACGCGAAATCGTTGAAAACTCATTAGATGCAGCGGAAAGCCAAAAGATTCCGCCAGATGTCTATGTTCGTTTATCTTATGAAGGAGAAGCTACTAAAGAAACCCAAATATACAAACTCCGGGTCGAAGATAACGGCTGTGGAATTCCGCCCCGTTTCATCCCCTCCGCTTTTGGCCAAGTGCTATATGGCAGCAAATACAAGCTCAAACAGGCAAGAGGGACCTTCGGTTTAGGAGGAAAAATGGCTGTCCTCTACGGACAAATCACAACGCATCAACCTGTTTTTGTCACCTCGAGCACGGGTCAAGAGAAAATTTACAGTTTCAAATTAATGATTGATATCCAGCGGAACAAACCTATTATTTTAGACCGCAAAGTTCTCATTAACAAAGATAATTGGCGCGGAACTATTGTCGAATTCACGCTTGAAGGCGATTATTTGCGGGCAATGCCAAAAATCATCGAATACTTCAAGCAAACAGCCATGGTTAACCCCTATGCCAACATAACTTTTGTTGATCCTAAAGGCAGACTCTACAAGTTTATGCGGGCAACCACCGTTATGCCTGAGTCACCTAAAGAAACCATGCCCCATCCATATGGCGTGGACGTGGAACTGCTCCAACGCCTCATCCAAATAACGCCCTATAATAACATGAAAGAATTCTTAAAAGGGCATTTCCATCGGGTTGGAGAAATAACTGCCCAAAAATTCCTAGAGTTTGCCGGGATTCCCCAAAACAAAAGCCCCAAAAAACTAGCTCATGAAGAAATCGTTCGCTTAATGCAGAACCTCAAAAAATACAAGGACTTCCTTCCTCCAGATGCCAGTTGCCTCTCACCCCTAGGTGAAGACCTTCTTAAAGCAGGTATCCAAAAAGAGCTCAAGCCAGAGTACCTTGTCGTTCACCAACGCAAACCATCCACCTACGCTGGGCATCCGTTCATCGTTGAGTTGGCCATGGCTTATGGCGGAGACGTGCCAAAACGCGGCACTTTTGTTATTTATCGTTTTGCCAACAAGATTCCTCTGCTCTATGACGAAGCAAGCGACGTTTCCTACCGTGTTATCTCAGCGATGAACTGGCGACGTTACAAAGTATCCCCTGAAATGCCCATCGCGATAGTTATTCACATTTGCAGTACCAAGGTGCCCTACAAAACCGTGGGCAAAGAATTCATCTCCGACCGCCCTGAAGTAAGGCGTGAAGAAGCTAACGCAATGCGTGAGGTTGCACGCCAACTCCAGCATTTCCTAGCCAGACAAGAGCACGTGCACAATGAGAAGAAGCGTTTGGGTATCTTCAGCAAGTACCTGCCCAAAATCGCCGAATTCTCAACCACGCTGGCTGGGGAAACACGGAAGCCAGACATAGAGAAATTACTAAAGAGTGTACAGAAATATGGCGCAGAAGAAAGTTAAGATAACTGAAAGAAAACAAGAGGTCATTAAGGAGCTTAAGAACTTTGGCATTAGTATTTACAAGCAGCTAGACCAAGGTGCTTTTCCAACAGTCAGCATGCCAAGCCGCTCCACTGAAAACATCACTTACGACCCAACTCTGCGCCAGTACATTTTAGGCGAAAAAAACGTTGACAGAAGCACAAGNAACATTCGTCATATTAAACCCTTCACGCAACTTGCTTGGGTTGCATTGTTTAGCAATGAACTTACAAGTCAGCGTAAAACCTCAACGTTAAGAGATGTCTATTACTCAGCCCAAGCCTACGAGATGACCTTTGCAGATCAGCAGGAATCAAACAATATCATCACCGACTTGGAGACTCTTACAGGTTTTGCCCGAGAAGACTTCAGCATTTTTCCTGAAGAACGTAGCGCCATTTTTGGCGACTTAGATATTGGCTATACTGTTCCAGGCTATGAAGGTAAAACGGTGAATTTAACTAGCCATCCAGATGGTGTGCTTATTGGACCAGCAGTTACCTCTTCAGAGTTCATAAAAACCAGCGCTGATAAAGTCATAGCCATCGAGAAAGGCGCATTATTCACAAGGTTCATCGAAGAAAACGTACACAACAAACACAAATCACTTCTAATTTCTTGCGGTGGTCAAGCGCCAAGGCAAACCCGAAGCTTCATACGCCGACTCCATGACGAACTCGGTCTACCAGTGTATATCCTGACCGATGGAGACCCATGGGGGATGCACATTGCTCAAGTCATCATCTCAGGTTCAGCCAACGCCGCCCACTTAAGAGACCTAAACACGCCCGATGCAGTTTGGAGTGGTGTATGGGCAAGTGACATTGTAGAATACAAGTTGCCCACTGACCCACTTGATGAAGTAGACATTAAACGTCTCTACGAGTTGCAAAAGGACCCAAGGTATCAAAACGACCCTATATGGCAACGTGAAATCAAAATGTTCCTAAAGATTAAGCGTAAAACGGAACTTGAAGCTTTCAGTCGTTATGGATTAACTTACATTGTTGATGAGTATTTGCCCACGAAACTTGAGCAATCAAACGGCAAGAAAAAATAATCCATGCCGCCAAGTTGATTATTGACTGGAGCGCGGTCAATAATTGGAGCTTTGGAAGATAGTAATGATGNTGATGATACCNTTACTGGAATTGCGGTTGGGTGTTATCAATCAGAGATAAGCTCAAAGTCTTCAAATCTAGAAGCTGCAACGTTGACGCCGCTAAGAGCGCTCTAATCCTGCATTAGTAAGATCTGAGGTGGGAGAAGATGCAATTGATGCTGTTGATGCAACAGCATTTTGCACAGCTGCTGCATCTACCAGAATCAAACTTTAATCGCCAAAAAGACAACATTGCCATTTGCGGAGTTGTTGTTGCAATTGCACGCTGCAGGTGGGTTGCAACAATCACAGAATTCAAAACCCGAATTAAACATCTTACCCTCATAGAAAGACGACTTTTACACTTGACGCTTGAAATCTCTTCTAAACTTTTTTCCCTCTCAACAAGCTGACGCAATTCCTCTCCTTCTCAGCCAACCGCAACTTGCTCCTCATTAAGCTGCGCAAATTCGAGCCAGAAAGAAGACAAAGTTGGCAACATAGTTAATTCATAAACGACTTTTAACGATAGCCATATATAAAAAATAAAATACAAGCAATCCTACACCTTATTTTAATGTTACAAAAANCAATATTTTTTTTTACTTAGATAAAGTTTTTATGCGCGTTTGAAACTTAACCTCCCCCGTTAAGACAAAGGATGATTCAAGATGACCCTACAAAAAGGAGATTTCATACTAATCGATTATGTAGCTAAAGTTAAGGAAACAAACGAAGTTTTCGATACCACAAAAGAAGATGTTGCTAAGAAAGAGCATCTCCACAAAGAAGGCCAAATCCACGAACCTGAACTCGTGGTTGTCGGCGAAAGCTGGGTTCTAAAAGCCCTAGACGACGCACTAACAACAATGGANCTTTGCAAGCCTTGCACAGTTGAAATTTCACCTGAAAAAGGTTTTGGACAAAGAGACCCAGAAAAAATCAAACGCGTCCCAATAAAACAACTTTATGCAAAAGAAATCAACCCGGTTGTGGGAGCCCGCATAGAATACCAGGGAAAATCAGCAACCATCCGCTCCATCGGTGCAGGAAGAGTCCTCCTCGATTTCAATGCTCCATTAGCAGGAAGAACCCTCATCTACGATGTTACTATAACAAAAAAACTTGATACGGCGGAACAGAAAATCGGCGCACTTATTCACCGCAGAGTGCCAGTTGTTGAAGAAGACAAATTCGAACTTCTCATAAAAGGCTGTGATTTAACCATAAACATGCCTGAAGAAACCTTCTACGTTGAAGGGATTCAAATCGCTAAACGCGGCATTGCCATGGACATCCAAAAATTCGTTCCAGAATTGATGCAGACACAATTCATTGAAACCTTCAAAGCTGAACCTAAACCAGCCCCATCTGCAGCCGCTCCAGTTCCAGAAGCACCTGCTGCAGCTAAGGAAGAGAAAGAGACGGAGCCAAAGGCAAAACCAGTAGAAGCGAAACCCGCAAAAGCCCCAAAAGCAGCAAAAGCTGCCAAGGCATAAAGCGCAAAACCCAATCTTTCCTTTACTAAAATTTCTGATTTTCTTTCAACTTGACCGGATGCAATTAGACTCCTGTATTTTTAGTTGAAAAACAAAAGATAAATTCCTCAAGCCCTCCATAGTAATAGAGCATTTCTTCAATTCTGTCAGTTAATTCCTGATAGGAGGTGGAAAAACAAAGATGGACCACACCTTGATGCATTTTGAAATCCCAGCAAACGACGTAGAAAAACTGAAGCGTTTTTACGAAGATGTTTTCGGTTGGAAAATCACCCAAGCCACAGGACCTATAGAGTACTGGGTTATCCAAACCGTTCCGGTGGACCCTAAAGGCATGCTGTTACGACCTGGTGTCAATGGCGGCATGTACAAAAAACAGGTGCCTGAAAGCAAACCCGTAAACTACTTCACCGTTGAATCCATCAGTGATTTTCTGGCAAAGATTGAAAAGTTAGGTGGAAGGGTAACTCAGCCCAAACAAGAGGTTCCGGAAATTGGTTGGATTGCCGCAGCGGAAGACCCTGAGGGCAATCTATTTGCTCTAATTCAGCCCATTCGTATTTAACTGATTATTCCTGTTGCCCGCGCTGTTTTCTCACAGGCTTCAGCACTTAAGTCTAGCATGTGTAGGATAGTGTAACGTTCAGGTCTTATTTTTGCTGCTAACTCCAATGCTTTGACTATGTCAGCCTCTTTTACGCCTAATTCAGTGGCTGTCGTTGGTGCGCCCAGTTGTTTGAGGGTTTTTTTAATNCTTTGCCAATTTGCCTTGTAAAGGTAAGCGGATAAAATGCAGCCGACGCCGCATTGTTCGCCATGCATGGCGTGGTTTGTGTTGATTATGTCTAAGGCGTGGCTGAAGAGATGCTCGGAACCGCTGCAGGGACGGCTGCTTCCGGCTATGCTCATGGCAACACCGCAACTGATTAGAGCTTCAAGAAGTACACGTAAGCCTTCATCTTGTCTGTAAACGATTAGCTCAGCGTTCTCCGTCACCAGTTTCGCACTCATCAATGCCAAGCTTGCTGCGTATCCTCCATAATACTCGTTGTTTTCGATGTGAGCGAGTTTCCAATCTTTGACAGCGGTAAATTTAGAGATTATGTCTCCGCAGCCGCTTACCATAAAACGCCATGGCGCCTTGGAAATTATTTCTGTGTCCGCAATTATGGCGAGGGGGGCTTGTGCCATGATTGAGTATGGTTTTTCTGAGCCTTTTATTGAGGCAAGGGGGCTAGCGATGCCATCATGTGAGACGGTAGTTGGAATGCTGATGAAGGGTATGTTTTGGCTGCCGGAGCTGACTTTAGCGGAGTCAATTATAGTTCCGCCGCCGACGCCGAAGAGTATCTGAGGCTTTAGCTCTTTTATTTGGTTCTCAAGCACCAAAACGTCTTTCATGGTCATTGTCTTTATGGGAAGAAAATCGACGCTTAAACCTGATTCTTCGAGAAATTTGGAAACTGTTTTTCCAGCCAAATCGTAACATTGCATGTCTGACAACACTAAGGCTTTTCCCTTAACACCTAATCTTTTGACGACTTCGGGAACGCGATTGAGGGTGCCTTTTCCAATGATGACTTCACGTGGAAGCTGCATGTAATGGTAATTTAAGCTCAAATTAGACCACTGTTGACTTGCAAAGACATAGTTTGGTTTGGATGCTTTAAAACTTTGGGAATTAAAATGGTTCAAAAATCAAAATGAACAATAAGCAAGAAACCCAGTTAAAACCAATTATTTGCTGAACCCTAAAAAGGTAAGTACTGCGGAGGTTTTCTCTGACATTAACATGTTGAAAACTAATCTATTTTTCAAATTTCCTGTTTGTTTAATGTCATGCTTAAATATGGATATCGAGTTTATTGGTTTTTAAGGAGACACAAAACATGCCCGCTATTGAAGTTGGCAGAATATGCACAAAACAAATTGGTCGAGAAAACGGCAAAAAATGCGTCATCATCGACGTCATGGACAAAAGCTTCGTCTTAGTTACGGGGCCAAAAAAAATTACAGGTGTAAAACGGCGTAGAGTAAACATAAACCACGTTATGCCCTTGCAAGATAAANTTGAAGTTAAAAGGGGCGCATCAGACGAGGAAGTTACACANGCTCTTGAGGCAGCAGGTAAGCTTCCAGAAAAGACTCAGCCTAAAAAAACCGCGTAATTTTTAAGCTTTAATACTTCTAATTTCTTTTTCTTACTGCCAGCTAGGAGAAAAAATCGAGAATGCCCAGAACAACCCCTCCATGGGAAACCAAACGTGAACTGCTAACGAAAGCACAGGATTCTACGGACCCAAAATACGGCTGTAAACCCTCGGAGCGGCCAGCTAAAGAATACATTCGCTACGGAACTATTAACTTGGATAAGCCAGCTGGACCTACGAGTCATGAGGTTGCGGCTTGGGTAAAGAAAATTATGCATCTTGAAGCGATTGGGCATGGAGGAACGCTTGACCCCAAAGTCACTGGCATTTTGCCTTTAACGCTGGAGGATGCTACGAAGATGGTTCAGGCGCTTCTCTACAGTGGCAAAGAATATGTTTGCGTTATGAAACTGCATGGTGATGTAGCTGAAGACATGATTAAGCGTGTTCTTGCTGAGTTTGAAGATGAGATCTATCAGCGCCCTCCGCTTCGCTCTTCTGTTAAAAGGCAGCTGCGTACTAGACGAATTTATTACAACGAGTACATGGAAACGGACGGACGGAACGTGCTCTTCAAAGTCGGCTGCGAAGGCGGCACCTACATCCGCAAACTTTGCTTTGACATTGGCGAAATTCTCGGCGTAGGCGCTCACATGCAAGAACTGCGCCGAACACGTGCGGGGCCTTTCATCGAAAACAGTGCTAAAAAAGTCACCCTACATGATGTAGCTTATTGGTTTGGTGAATATGAAACCAAAAAAGACCAAGCTCTATTGTGCAAATTTATTGAGCCCATGGAAGTTGCCCTAATGCAGATTCCAAAAATAATTGTTCGTGACTCAGCGGTTGATGCACTTTGNCATGGTGCCAACTTAACTGAGCCGGGTGTTCTGCAGGTTGATACCGGGATAGTTAAGGGTTCAACAGTTGCAGTTTTCACACTCAAAGGAGAAGCGGTAGCACTAGCTAAAGCTCTTGTTTCCACACAGGAAATTCTGGAACTCAAACACGGTGCAGTCGCTGCTTTGTCGCGTGTGTTGATGCCAAGAGGCACTTACCCGAAGGTTTGGAAGACTGGTGCTGCGCATGGTCAAAGACCCAAATAGTGTTGATCACTATTTTTCTTCAGCGCCCAAATCCAAAGAACGCTTCGGACTTATTCGAACCTGCATTTGCGGTAAATCCTTCGAGTTTTTGACTGCGTCAAGCGTCTTTTCGAAACGAAAAGTTGACAGTGGCACCAGATTACTCATTGAATCTATGGTTTTGCCCGAAGAAGGCTGCGTCCTAGATATTGGCTGTGGATATGGCGCCGTGGGAATTGCTGTTGCTGCTTTCAAATGTAAGTTGCATGTGGTCATGACAGATGTGAATGCGCGGGCAGTGCGTTTAGCCAAGAAAAATGTGGTTTTGAACAAGGTGGTAAACGTTGATGTTCGTTATGGCTTCTTCTATGAGCCTGTAGAAGAGTTCAAGTTCAACTGTGTGTTATCGAATCCGCCTGTGAGTGCGGGCATGGAGACTGTGAAAGCGATTATTGCGGGTGCACCCAAAGTAATGGCGGTGAATTCCAGTTTCCAAATGGTTATTCGATCTAAAATCGGCGCCAAACTTTTACCCGAGTTATTTACTGAAACCTTTGGCAACTGTGAGATTGTGGCTCGGGAGAGTGGTTTTCGAGTGCTCATGGGCAAACTGTAGTCTTCAAGATGGTTTTAGTTAGGTTTTTTTGTTTCTGCTCTTTATTTTCTGGCTGGATAAACAATAGGACACCCTACGTGTCGTGAAACAGTAACTCTATCCTGAGGGTTCTTTGAGAAAAGGTTGTACTCAAANAAATTTCTGCATGAATGCAATACTAATTTCTGCTTAGTACCGCAAACTTGAAAAAGCCACCTGCCAATACAGAAACAAATAGGACAAGGCAGTGGACTGGAATGAAACTAAACAAAGTCGATGAAAAAGTGTTCCAAACCCTAAAAGCAGAAGGCAAGGAGTTAACTCTTCAAGAATTAACTGACAAAACAGGCGAACCCTGCAAAAAAGTTTTCAAATCTCTCAAGAAATTCTTTGAGCAGGAAATCATTGAGACCAAAGCTCGAAAATACTCATTGACGGGTAAGGACCCGAAAGCTGCAAAAGAAGAAGAACCTGCACCAGAAGTTTAATTTTGTTGTTTTTGATGGAGCCTCGAGCGGGCCTTGCTCCCGCGGCCTGCTGCTTACAAGGCAGCCGCTCTACTGGGCTGAGCTATCGAGGCACCCAACAAACAAGCCCAGATTATACCATCAAATAAACCTTACACAAATAAAAGTTACTGCTTATAATCTGTTATATCTCAGATTCTTATTCAAATTTGCATTCTGTAAGTAACGACAATCTTATATGCTGGAATGGTGCTAGTATGGTTCCCCACGTTTGCAACTCGGCATCGAAGCAAAATGCGCGAGTGAAGAATGCAAAAGAAGCTTTGCGACGCACTGAAACATCGCCCACAAACCTTGTTGCGGGTCAACGATACACTTATATTAGCGAATTCTGCTTCTATTGCAGTTCAGCAATTATGGGTTATACCATAAAAAGATGCAACTCCCCACTTAATTGTGTGGAGTGAAGGGTGAGTTGAGTTCCTGATCACTGGGATCTCACAATGACACCATGCATAGGCCAAACAACAACGACGCAACACACTATACAATTGAAATATGTGTTTCACCAAACGCCAAACAGATACTACCATTGGCCCGAAACATGCCACGCTGTCTGGAGGATGGCTCGGCTTGAGAGCCGAAGAAGGGCG
>JGI20214J51088_10000399_pt1 | contig 30666 bp, 31 predicted proteins | sample WetSurMetagenome_FD_51088 | JGI IMG/M metagenome (IMG submission 51088) | reverse complement strand
ATTACAGCGGCCTGAGTCTTATCCAATCTCAATTTGCTCGCGGTGATATTGACCCTCCATCCTCATTTCTCATCGACAGTCCTTCTCCTCCATCCTCATTTTTATCTACCTTTTAATTATTCTATTTCCAGTGGAGATCGCAATCGGGAATGCGTTCTATGACATTCTTCATAGTATTAAGAAAAATTCCATAGAACCGCTTCCCATGCGCCGCGCTCGCTACCGCATTTGCGCCTGGCCTTGCGGAGGACCCCTCGTGCGCTGGCCCGCGATGCCCGTGCCCGCAGGATGTTGCTTGTATGTCTCCAGCCTGCCAATAGGATGAGTGGCAGCAAAGGGAGGCGAATGCGGACCTGGCAGAAGCCGAGGCCATCGGGCATCAGGCAAGGTGGGTGGATCTGGCCGGTTGGCAGATGAAACGGTCAAGCAGATCCGCAAGGGCTCTTGGACCAGAGATTATTGGATGGCCTACGGGCGCGAAGGCGGCAGGGCGGGGACGCGCAATTTGCACCCTAGGGCGCTGCAAGAGAATGGATGGCGGGACTCCACAGTGGTGGTACTGTGATAGTATTGATTTTTGATGAATACCCTGCAGCTTGCTGCACGGGTGCGCCGCCGCAATTTCACTACAGATACACAGGGTGAAGAGTTCTAATAACAATCCTCTGCCTGGCTTCAAAGATGAAACTTTTTATAGACAAACTTTCTTATAGAAGATGGAGGTTATGGAAGTTGAGAGTTCATTCATTTTTAGTGCTGTTTCTTATAGCATCATTTCTTGTTGCAGAGCCTGCAGTTGCCATAGAGGGAGATGGATATGAGGGTCAACAGCTTCTGGCCCGCGATGATGCATTGGCCTGCTATAGTAGAGCAGATAGCCTTTACAATCAAGGAAAATACGGAGAAGCTGTTGAATACTATAATCGAGCGATAGATAGTTGGGCGCAGGAATTAAGGGCTATACAGACGAAAATGGATGAGATAAAGCTCAACCTTTTGGAAACATCCCAAAAACAAGAAGAACTGAACGCTACCTACGTCCAGAATGAGTCGCGGTACAGCAGCCAACAGATGATGGATAATGCTTTAACGGATACCACGGAGGCGCTTGTCACTGAATTTATTCCTTTTAACCTGCTTCCCCATCCTGCTGATGAGATCATGGAGGGTGCCCAGACAGTGGATTCAATTCCAGGCGTGGTAGGCACTCTGAAAAATACCCGTGACGCCCTTATCTGGCAATCTCAGGGGCGCAATCAGAATCGAGAGGCATGGACCAAGCTAGAAAATCTGCGTCAGGAAGCGCAGGGGGAATACAATGCAGCAGATCTAGAGAGTCATAGGATATCTGGGCTAATCGAGTCTGCGCAGCTAGGAATAAACCGGGCTTCTGAAGCAATGAATGGTAGAACCTGAAATGCATTCATCGGCCTGAGCTAAATAGATTTTTACCGTCTCATTTTCCATATTGAAGGTTCGAGCTGCTGATTGTTCCGAGTTCTTCACAAAGGAAGAGCTGAATGAGTTCGACAACCTGGAATTCTGAAGGAGGAATACGTGCATCTCTCTATTTTATCTACCTTTTTATTATTCTATTTCCAGTGGAGATCGCTATCAATCACTCCGCCTCCCCCACGCTGTCGGCCTGCTTTGAGCAGTCTAATCCCCCTTCCTTCCCACTCTCTCCAGAGCCGCCTTCAGCTCCTCTATCTTCACCGGCTTGCTGATATACCCATCCATTCCGGCGGCAAGACACCTCTCCCGGTCTCCCCGCAGGGTATAGGCGGTCATGGCGATGATCATGGGCTGCTTTTCTGCGGGCAGGCTGCTCCTAATGGATCTTGTGGCCTGAAGCCCATCCATCTCCGGCATCTGAATGTCCATGAGGATCACATCATACGATTTCCTTTCCAGGCATTTCAGAATATCTCTGCCGTTGACGGCCACATCTGCCCTGTAGCCAAGATGCTTGAGCATGGCCAGAGCAACCTTCTGGTTGATCGGATTGTCCTCAGCGAGAAGGATGCGAAGATCCTGGTTAGCAGCCGGGGGCAGGGACCTCTCTCTTTCCGGCTCGGCAGCTTCTTTTCTCTCCCCAAAGATGGCCAGCAGCGCGCCGGCAAGCTGCGCTTCTCTGACCGGCTTGGCCAGGAAGATATGGGTCCTGCTGGCAGGCAGGGTAGCTTTTTCTCCCAAAAAGCCGACCTCTATCACGGGCATCGATTGCTGCATCTGCTGCCCGCCGATCCGTTCCGCGAGCACTGGCCATTTTGCCATGTCGGTATCGATGATGATCACGTCGTACCTCTCTTGATCCAGTAGCAGGCAGGCCTCCCGATCCGAGCCGGTACCATCCGCAACGGTGGCAAAAGAGCGGAGGTGATTGGACAGCATCTGCCTGCTCACTTCCTTTTCCAGGACAACCAGTGCTTTTTTGCCCTTAAGTCTGGCGTACTCTTCTCCGAGCTGTGTTTCATGAGCACCATTACTATTACTGCCCAGAGCAATTGGGGTGCCAGGGGCGCAGCTGGCCAGTGCGGCCCCGTCAGTCCCGGATGCTCCGTAGGCTTCCGCAGCTTTGTCAGCCCATCTTTCCGGTATGGTGAAGTGAAATTGCGATCCCACGCCGGGCTTGCTCTCCGCCCAGATTCTGCCGCCCATTAGCTCGACCAGCCGGCTGCTGATGGCCAGCCCCAGGCCGGTTCCGTCATACCTGCGGGAGAGGGACGAATCCACCTGGCTGAAGGGGAGAAAAAGCCTGGACATTCGGTCCTCAGGGATTCCTATTCCCGTATCCGTCACAATAAAATGATATGCCTTATTTTTCCCGTCCATGGCCACGGATACGGTGATCTCTCCAGATTGGGTGAACTTGACGGCATTGCTGAGCAGATTGGCAAGAACCTGGCCGAGGCGCAAAGAGTCTCCCACCATCTTTCCGGGCAAATCTTCCGCCAGGACGTAAGCCAGCTCCAGGCGCTTTTCAGCGGCTTTGGCCGCAACCTGGTCTAGAGATGTCTCCAGAACTTCCTGCAGGTCGAACGGCAGCTGTGCAATATCCATTCGGCCGGCATCGATCTTGGAGAAATCCAGTATCTCATTGATGATGCTGAGCAGAGATAAGCCGCTAATTCGGATGGTCTTCACATAATCGCTTTCCACCGGATCAAGGTCGCTCTCCAGGAGCAGGTCTGTCATGCCGATTATGGCATTGAGCGGCGTTCGAATCTCATGGCTCACGCTGGCGGTAAACTCCGCCTTTGCCATCGCCGAGGCTTCCGCTGCATCCCTGGCCCGGACCAGCTCCTCTTCCATCCTCTTCTGCTCGGTTATGTCTATGCAAACTCCCAGAGCAGCATAGAGCTCACCGGACTGATCGAGCAGAGGATAGATGGAGTACATCGCTGGAAAGGTCTCACTGTTGCGCCTCATGAGCTGCCTGTATCCGGATAGTGTTGAATCTTTTCTCATTCGGCTGGCAGCTTCAGCCAGCTTATCGCGATCCTCTGGGACAAGCAGCATAGTGACCGGCTTTCCCAGAACCTCTTCGCGACTGTAGCCGAAGCATTTCTCTGCCCCCGGAGAAAATTCCAGGATGACCGGCTTCCTGCTCTTCGCATCGGCAATGATGAAGGAAACGTTCTTGGCGGCTTCAAAGATGGCCTTTAGATGCCTGTCTCTCTCATGCAGGGCATCTTCCGCCTTTTTCCGTTCCAAGAGTTCATTGTTCAGATCCGCAGTCTTCTCGAGCACCATCCGGTTCAGAAAATCCTGTCTGCTGGCCACAAGGTGATACAGGCCGGTGAGCAGCCCCAGAATCAAAAGTCCAATCATCTCGGCGATTCTCAGCGGCACCTGAACGGCCTCCATCCATCCGCCGGCAGGCATTCCCGCAAGCTCCCAATAGCCATCGGAAAGCTTAATTCTATTGATCACCGGAAGAGACTGAAATACTCTGCCGTCTCCGAAAAATATATGTCCGCGGTCATCCCGAAGTGCAATGTCCAGACCGCCCGTAGCATTGTCCAATCCGGATGCCTGGAGCATAGTCGGGACATCGATTGTTATGGAAATCATTCCCCAGAGCGTCCCATTCTTGTAGATGGCTTTCCTGGCCACCATGCCCAGGCCGCCTTTCTTCATCTCGTGAGGATTGGTGACGACGAGACGATGAGTATCAATGGCCTTTTGCAGGTCTTCTCTGAAAGCGGGAGAGATGTCCCGGAAGAGACTCTTGCCGATCATGGATTTTGAATCATTTTCCGGATAGACATAACGGAATATTCCGTCAGGTGCTATGGCAAGATTGTCAATTCCCATCGCGCCTAAATATATATGAGCTAAATAATTGCTGGCCTCGTCCCCAAAATTGGGATTGGACGATCCGATCTCCGTCTGAACATAAGCATCCAGGCTTTCGAGCAGCTCCAGGCGCTGAGAGATGGCCATCACCAGGGAATTTCCCTGCGAATCAAGATGCACGGCAATGCGGCCCCGATCATCTGCTATTAGCTGATCCTGATACCAGTGGCTAGCCTGCCACCAGATCAATAATAAAGCAATAGCAATCAGAGCGGTCCTCAGCTGAATCTTTCTCATTGGCCTTCCTTTCTTGCCGGCAGTTGCTAAATTTTCATATCCTTTTTGTTGGTCATCGTCCGATAAACTATTTCCCCTCATAGCTTCATGCCTTTAAATGAATGTGGCCAGAGGAGCAGATTCGGGGCAAGCTGATGGACGGAATAGATTCGGCATTATTCAATAGCCCCGTATTGGTGAGGAGATTTCTTCCCGGCGACCTGGAGGCTGCCCTGGAGATCGATCGAGAGGTCTTCGGCGGATACGACCCTGCCATCTTCCAGGCATTTTGCGAATACCACGGCGGCAGCTCCTTTGCAGCAGAGGTCGGCGGGACGGTAGCCGGATTTGTCCTGGGATTCAAGCATACTCCGTTCGAGGGCAGGGTCTTCTGGCTGGCGGTTAGGCCGGCCTTTCAGAGCCGCAGCATCGGCATGAGGCTTATGCTTGAGGTCTTGCATGCCTTCCGGCTGATGGGAGCGCTCAACGCCACCCTCGAGGTGCGGGTGAGCAATAAAAAGGCCCAATCGCTCTATTCTATGCTGGGCTTTCGCATGATGGGCATAATTCCTGGCTATTACAGCGACGGCGAGGCGGCTATTATCATGAAGATGCGATTGTGAATATTCTTCTGCGCGATTCCTTTCATTCCACGCCCCGGGCGGTGAGAAGGAAGTCTGCGGTAACGCCCTCAGGAGAGGAGCGGTGCTTCATAATCCGGGCAGCGCGTCTGCCTTCACCTTTTTTCTCCAGAAAGAGGATCGCTTTGCAGATATGCTCGAGCCCCTTGCCTCCGATGGGCCTAAGCGAGTTGCTCTCAATATCCATATAGACCTGGTTGGTTATCACCACTGGGATCCTGTGCCTGCGAGCAATCTCCTGAAGCTCTGAGAGCTGGGAGGTGAGAGTTCGGCGAATGGCACGGTTATCATCAGCTTCCAAGAGCACACGGTAAAGGGATGTTGCCGAGTCCAAAATCACCAGGCCCAGATCCCTGCCGGCGATCTTGGATGCCTCGCGAATGGCTATCGCCTGCTGCTCCAGGCTCATGGGCTCAAATATCATGATCTTGGCGGCAATCTCCTCAGCACCTGATCCGGCGATCTGCTTGAATCTCTCTGCGGAAAAGCCCTCTGTGTCTATGAATATGACCCGCAGACCACGCGCTACCGCCTGCACAGCCAGCTGCATGACGATATTGCTCTTTCCCGTGCCCGCTTCTCCATAAAGCTGGGTTATTATGCCGGACTCAAATCCTCCGCTCAAGAGAAGATCCAGACTCTGGCAGCCGGAAGGCATTCGTTCGAGCATGCTATCACCGATATATAACTGATAGTCTATCTCACGTGAGTGTATTTGTCTATCCGATCCATGAGCCGGTCCATGGCCTCCTGCTCCCTCGGGCCGCCGCAGCGATTGATGATTCGCTGCATCTTCATCAGCTCATCGAAATAAGAGTCCGTTCGAAGAGCCAGATACCTTGTCGCAGCCACAGCCGCCTCAATTACCAGGTTCGCCCCCCGGTTGATGGCGCGAAAGTCCTTTCGCAGGACCTCGCCCTTGATCAACTGCACATTGGCGATGATGATATCCGAGGCGAATGGCTTGCATTCAAAGAGCCCCCAGGCTTCCGCATCCCTCAGCACGGGCAGATCCTCCCGGCGCATGAAATAATCCTGATCGAGATCTTCAATTGCCGTCTCAGAAAAGAGCCAGGCGTCATGGCTGATATTGGCCACAAACCATCCTCTGGTCAGGATGTTTTCGTAGGTATGAGACCCGAGAAATAGCCTCACATAAAGCCGATCTCCGTCTCTTATGATGCCCAGCGGCGCAGCATTGATCCGGCCCGATACCTCCGTGGTTGCAATTACTTCGTTTATGCCTTCAAGTATTCCCAGCTCGTCCAAACCGTCGTTTCCATAAAACATTATAAAACCCCAAATTAAAACCTGAAACTAAAACCTCAGACCTCCCAAGAGGGAGATAAACAAAGATGCTGCAATCAGGTCCGCAGTCGATCCGGGATTTATGTCCTGCGCCAGAAGGTCTTCGTCCAGCTTATGAGCTCCGGCAAGGGTCTCATCCTGGAGAGCTTCCCCAGCTCGCTTCGAGATCTTGCGGGCCATCTCTTCGCCGAATTTTGCGCAGATCAGGCTGTCGGGCACCTCTGCCAGCGCCTCCAGGAAGGTTCTGACTATCCCATCGTTCTGGCCCAATTGGGCGATCTGCTCATCCAGCCTTTTCGCGAGCATTAATGAGCGCTCGTAATTGGTGGCCCATTCGCGAGCCACGATGTCATGATCCTCTGAGAGCTTCATCAGATCGAGCAGAGTCTTGCCGTTCTCGGCAAGGGCTTTCTCCCAGTTATCATCATTCAGGCTGAAGCTGTCGACCTCGACCACCCTTGCTTTTGCCTTCTCAAAGGCGCTATAAAAGTCGATGGCGTCATCCACCGTGCTCTTTTCTATGACATCTGCAAGCTCTCCGGGCAATTTCCCGGATCTTCCCGCTGCGATTGCTATTGGAATCATGAGGACCAGAGAGCCAAAATGAGTGTTGCTTTTTATATTCCAGCCTTTCCAGGCCTGCACACCCTCGAGAATAAGCGATCCCGCGCTTCCTTCTCCGCTCGCAGCCTTTCGAAAGACCGGATAAGCGGATACTGCGCTGATCAGAAAATCATTAAACCCGATATCGTCGAAATCGTGGCCGCGATCTACATTTCCGGGCTTGGGATTGGAGGACAGCTCAAAGAGCATAGCCAGCACGGCGCACTGGGCCACGAGTTCGGAATTCATAATTATGAGGTGGATTTGGATAGAAGCTCTTCCGCCAGCTTTTTTTTCAGCTCCATGTACTCCTTTGCCGATAGCCCTATTCTGGCCAGTGCAGAGTCGCGCAAATAGCACATCTTGGTTATCTTGCAGCACCAAACGAGGCTGCCAAAGCAGGTTCCGTCGCCCTTTTCCAGAGGTGTTCCCCTGGCAAACGAGAGCTTCTTTTCCACAAACTCCTCGGGCGTCATTCCCGCTCTCTTCAGGGCGCCGTGCACCGGGCAGCTTTTGACTGGCGGACAGCAGAAGGCCAGGCCGCGCAGATCTCCGCCCGCGCAGATGTGCTTGGGTGCATTGCCCCAGCCGCTCAGAGAATCGTACTCCTGCATCGCTCCAGATAGCCATTGGGCAAATTCGGGATCTGCTCCCCTCAATGAGACGATATCTGCGCCCATGGAAAGCAGATTTCTGGCGTCTTCAAACTCGCCAATGTCGGCCAGTGCCATGATCGCCGGGCCTCTGCTATCTTTTGCCTTTTTGACCATCTTCGGTCCGGCACCGTTAAGGCCGCGCAAGTCGAGGTGAATTATGTCAAGCTCACTCTCATTCAGCTTCTCCAGGAGGGCACTGGACAGGTCTTCCGGCCTGATCCTCAGGGAGAGGGTGACGCCGCAGCGCTTCAGCCGCGGGATGAGTTCCAGAAGGCGGATGTGGTCATGGATCTTGGAAAGCCGCAGGTCGAGCAGGCAGAGGCTTCTGCTTGCCAGCCGGGCCGCCTCCAGGAGTGGCCCGTCCCGGGAACAGGTAGCAGACAGTCCGAAGGAGCCTGTTCTTCTTCCCTCTTTCCGGCTGATCGTCTCTAAACTGGCCTGCATCTCTTCGAGAGGGACCTCATCCAGATCGAAGCCCTCAAGCAAGAGCAACCCCGCCGCATCATTAAAGTCCGGCTGGTTATGAGAAGATATGACGGCAATGGGATTGTCGATATGCAGATATCCTACTTCAAGCATCGGCATGGTATTTTGCGCCTCAAGATATCAGCCTTTCGCTGCTATTATTATTTTATTTACTTTGTTATCATTGGTGCAAAAATGACTCTGCCATTGTTTATATTCCAGAAAATCCTAAAGCTCTGCGATGATATCATGGTGACCTTTAAAGTAGATGCAGATGCGCAGGCAAAGATCCAGGGGTCTGAGGATCTGGAAAAGCACCCAATAGTGGCCAAGGTTAAGGGAACTGGAAAGGATGGAGCTCTAAGCGTGCAGGTCTCTGGGGAGGACGGCAGTCCCTTATCGGCGCGGATATCGGGCGATTCCAAGAATCCCGTTGCCTTGGGACCCATTGAGGTTGCGCCCATAACCATAGTTCCCAATCTGGAGTCCGCGGCAAAGACCATTGACCTTGGCGCTCTGATCGGGGCATTTACAAAGCTGTCTCAGGGTATAAAGGTAGAGGTCGCAAACTCCGGCGCGCCCTTGTCCATAGCCATTGGAAAGATCCCTGTGGACCTTTCGATCTCCGTTTCTTCTCCGGCTTCCGAGACGGTCTTCAAGGTGGAAATCAAGGGAACTGTGGGTGAATAGAATTCTCCCTGACTGGCTCATGGTAATGGTGGCGGGCGCCCTTCCAGTCTCCGAGGTTCGGGGTGCCATACCACTCGCCATTGGCATGTATGGATACGCGCCCTGGCAGGCCTACCTTTTATCAGTTTTAGGGAACCTCCTGCCTGTAATTCCCCTGCTGCTCTTCCTCGGACCGGTCTCCGATTATCTGAGGCGTTTTAGCTGGGGTGGCAGGTTCTTTTCCTGGCTCTTTGCCCGCACCCGCAGAAAGTACATTCAGGATCACGAGAATTTTGGGATCACTGCTCTGGCTATTTTCGTGGCCATTCCGCTGCCCATGACCGGGGCCTGGACTGGCTGTGCGGTTGCCTTCTTGCTGGGATTTCGTTTCTGGCCGGCCTTCGCGGCCATCGCGTCAGGCGTTCTGCTCGCGGGAGTCATAGTGACTGCTGCCGTTGTGGGCGTGCAATTTCTGGTATTCTGAATTAATGGCTTCATAGCACATAATGCGTCAAGCATAGCTTACCCAGTATATACTACCAAAAAATATTAATACCATTACCCCAGACAGTATCTTATAATGAAGACTGTAAGGGGTGAGATAATCAAAAGAACTGGCATTATGATGTTGCTGGCTGTGGCTATGCTCTCAGTTCATGTCATGGCGCAGGGCATAGCTGGCGACGGAGGTGTGGATCTTCTGGGAAAAAATGGAGGGATATTCGAGACGGAAGGAACTGCTTTCAGATTCCCGGAGGCTCAGGATACAAGCCTCGATAGAACGGTCGTTGGAGATGATAAGGCTCTGGCTATTGGAAATTTCTGGAATAAAAAATCGATTGCTACTGCCACAAACAATCTGGAGATAAAAAAGAATCAGGATTCAGGCAATTGTAGCCCCTGCGGAGGGTCCCTGTGCCTTGACGGATGCACCAAGGTAAATGCGGATAACATCAAGGTTGGCAATAGGAAAGCCATGGCGATCGGACCGGCTGATGCGGCCAACTACATCAAGATAGTAACCAATCAGCAATAGCGCCATCATGACGCCATGATCGCCTGTCTGTTGCGGTTTGACCTAGGAATATGAGACACCCACTGAATGATAGCCAGTGGGGTTTTCTATTAATTTCAGGACATTTACGGATATTTCAGAATTTATCGATTTGCTAAAAGCCAAGCTTCTCAATCTCCAGGTCGATTCGCCTCTCCTCGTCGGTCGGGTCTGGAATTTCCGTTTCTTCTGCGGATTTCCGGATGGCTATGCCCACCATTATTCCCTTGAGAAAAGCCTGACGATCTTCTTCTTCAATTGTGTTGATAATGAGATTCATATAGCGTTTTATGGTCGTGCCTGGAATCGTTCTGAAATTGTATGCCGCCAGGCCATAAAAATAGGTGGATAAGCAGCCTGAAAAGACTGCTCATGCCAGAGGCTTAAAGGTTTAAGGCTCAATCGTTAGCGACCGTCATCACAACTTTCTCCAGACCTCCGTTGTACCTGAACGGGCTGCTGTACTCATCGGTCACCGGCGTCTGCGGGTCCTGTCCGACCTCCAGTCCCTCTTCGAAGGAATATCGGCCCGGCACGGTGTAGGACATATACACCTTCCCTTCCTCTTTGCCGTTGATAAAGAGCGTGCCTGTGCCCTTCCATCGCCCGGTCTTATCGAATGCAAAACCCAGGGTGGATTCTCCCTCAGGAACTTCTCTCTCCGATCTGATTACATAATGCTTGAGGCCGAAGAGGTTGTAGTCGAAGATCAGGTGCCTGTCCTTGACATAGAGCGACAGACCTGCAAACCTGCCTCCTATTGAGAAGAGGACTCCTTCGCTGTTGTTTCCGGAGTTGTTCACATATGCAGTCAGGGTGTAGGAGCTGTTGCGCGTGTCAGGAATCGCAGGCTCCATGATCTTCTCCACTCCTGGCAGGTAAGTGAAGGTCGATGTACCTCTCGCCTGAAGAGCTGAGTACCGGCTGAAAGCGCGGTCGTCCAGGGGAAGCACATTGTATTTGCTGGCCTCGCCCCACCAGCGGTCCTGCATCTCCTCAAGCTTGGCAGGATATTTATCTGCCAGGTTGTGGGTCTCAGAGATATCGCTGCTGAGGTTGTAAAGCTCCCATGTATCGTTTTGGAAGTCGGGGCCTGAATTTAGGTGATGGAAAGCGACTGCCTTCCAGCCTTTGTACCAGACGGCACGGGTCCCCATCATCTCGAAGTACTGAACTGTCTTGTGGGTTGGCTCAGTGGAATTGGCGAAGGTGTAAGCCAGGCTGATTCCTTCGACCGGCTTCTGGGCGACTCCGTTGTAAACCTCAGGAGCCTCAAGGTTCAGGACCTCCAGGACGGTGGGCACGATATCGATGACGTGACTGAACTGCGACCGAATGCTGCCGTTGTCCTTGATGACATCCGGCCAGTAAATGATCATGGGGTCGTGGGTTCCGCCTTCATGGCTGGTCCACTTGTAGAGTTTGTTGGGGGTATTGTCTGCCATGGCCCATCCCAGGGGATAGGTCGGGTAAGACAGTGGTCCGCCGATCTCATCGATCTTGGAGAGCATCGTGCTGATGTTGGTTATATTCCGGATGGGCAGGAATTTGTCCTGGAAGCCGGATGAATCTCCTCCTTCGGAGACGAAGTTAGCCCACATGACCATGTTGGTGTAGCCGTTGGCATCTCCCTCAGGCGACGCGCCGTTGTCCGATATCACTACTATCATGGTGTTGTCGAGCTGGCCGCTGGCCGTCAGGTAGTCCAGAAGCCTTCCGATCTGCTCATCGGTAAAGTCGATGTACGCGGCGTGAACCTCTGCGAGCCTGGCATAGACCTTCTTCTCGTCCTCAGTCAGATTGTCCCATGCCTTGACCCACTGGTCGCGAGGAGCAAGGTCGGTGTTCTCAGGAACCACGCCCAGTTCCTTTTCTCTGGACAGGGTAACGTTCCTCATGGCATCCCATCCCATATCGAATTTGCCTCTGTACTTTTCGATGTAGGCCTGGGGTACGTGGTGCGGCCAGTGGCCGGCGCCGAAGGCCAGGTAGAGGAAGAATGGCTTATCCGGCTCCAGGGACTTGCCGTCGCTGATGTACTGTATGGATTGGTTCACCAGATCCTTGGAGAGGTGGTATCCCTGCTCTGGGGTAGCCGGCGGGCTTATGCGGGTGGTTCCGGAGACAAGATCAGGATACCACTGGCTGGTATGAGACTCTAAAAATCCGTAGTACCTCTCGAATCCTCTTCCCATGGGCCACTGGTCATAGGGTCCGGCGGCGTTGATGCTGCCGGATGGTGCCAGGTGCCATTTGCCCACGCAGTAGGTATCGTATCCATTTTTGACCAGCATCTCAGGCATGGTCGCTGCCTCTTTGGACAGGTAGGTTGTGTATCCTGGGTAGCCGGAAGCAAACTCCATGAGAGAGCCGACGCTCACTGAGTGGAGGTTTCTTCCCGTGAGCATGCAGGCGCGGGTGGGTGAGCAGATGCCTGTGGTGTGGAAATTGCTGTACCTCAGTCCTCCTTCGGCCAATCGATCGATGTTTGGAGTATCGACCGGTCCGCCAAAGCATCCCAGGCTGCCGTATCCAATGTCGTCCAAGACCAGGAAGATCACATTGGGCGATCCCTTTGGAGCCTTTACGGTCTCAATTGGACAGGGAGTTGAATCGGCATAAGTGAGACCGATCTGTGGCACGCATTTCTCTGTGGCGGAATTATCGCATTTGGAAGAAGCTGACGGAGAAGTGCTGTCTGCCGACTTGATTGTCAGTATGATTTCCTTCTGAGGCGATACAACATCTTCGTTGGACACATCTGCCAGTGTCGAGCTCTCAGAGAGGGCCTTTCTTCTGTTCGTAAGCAGCTCTATACCGGAGTTTTCCAGAGATCCGCTGGAGCCTCCATTAGCATCGGCCGCCAATATCTGGCCGGCCAGATGGCTGTCTGATGTCGCTAAATCCTTCGATGACGCAGCATCGGCACCGCTGTCTGCGGAAAAGCTATCTGCGGCAATCATAGCGAAAAAAATGGTCAGAAAAGCCATTATTATTGTGGCTCGTTTTAATATTAATATTCCTCCTTGCCTATATAAAAATCCTCATTATCATATATCAAATTATCTGTCGTCTTCCCGTTATCGCTTTTTCATGAATTTCTGGTGTGGGGTCTGGAAAATTCGCATTGCTGCAATTGGATTGTAGTATTGGGTTGTGGTTTTACATTGTGGTATTGCATTGTGCAATTACATTGCTGAACAGCGGATAATAAGAGGTGCGGCTGCCGGGATTCGAACCCGGGTTACAGGCTTGGGAAGCCTATGTCATAACCACTGGACCACAGCCGCTCTGTGATGAGGATGTTCTTCTGCTACTGCCGGAGATGTCTTTTATTGGTCTATTTTTCCAGCCCCGCAGGCCTAGTTTTGCTCCATCACGATATTTAAGTCTTTCCGCAAAAATAATCATGATCCTGCGATGAGCTAATCCTGGCGGAGCTTTCTTTATCATCCTTCCTTTTCGATTCTGGCCATTTGCAGCAAATGCCCATCAGATGAATACTGGCGGCAGCCAATATCCCGCCGGCAGAAAGTCTCCTGTGTAGTAGGGTGAGGCAGCGTAATCGTATTGCAAGCCATTGTATGGATACGCATTTACGTATACTGTTTTCCTCGTCTTGGGGTCCAGATAGTAGTAGACCGGAAGCCCAGTATGGGGATTTATATAGCCATAAACCGGATATCCTGTAACAGGATCAATGGAAACTCTTCCCAGCCAGCCGCTGCTGTAGTTGAGGGCTTTCCAGATGTAATAGGGGTCCGGCATCAGATTGCCATTGACGACTATGCTTCCTTTGGGAGAACTGCCCCATGACCAGAGGTCATTCTTGAGGTTTGTCCCAGAAGGTTGAGGATTCTGGGCTTTGAAGCTGCCAATCCAGCTCCTGCCAAAGTCTCCCCCAACGTTTTGTGTGTAGCTCTGGCCATCGCAGCAGCTTGCTGCCAGTATAAGAATGGTCATGGTCAGCAAGATCTTTGCTGTAAGCGCTCGTCCCATTTCAAGTCCTCCCGATTATTAATAAGAGCGCAAGCGATAAAAGGTTTTTGATTTTCCCTATGGGCTGGTCTCCTCTGATCTATTGAGATTTTGCTGAATGTTCTGAATATTTTGCATAAATTCAATGTTAATTAATTATAAAAATCTATTATTCAATGCAAAAATATGCTACAAATAGTAGAATTTATATACCGGCTAAGAAACACTGAACACAAATCCATGATAGGTGACTATGGCATCAGCAATTGACATCAGGCAGCTTACTAAGGTCTATGACGGAAAGGTAAATGCTCTGAATGGGGTAGACCTGACGGTAGAGGAGGCCAGTATCTTTGCCCTGCTCGGCCCGAACGGTTCGGGCAAAACCACATTGATGCGAATCCTGACCACACAGATTGAACCCACAACTGGGATTGCTTTCGCCTTCCGATATGATGTTGTAAAGGATGACGATGAGGTCAGAAAGATCATCGGCTATGTACCCCAGGAGATGAGCGTCTGGACGGACATCACCGGCTATGAAAATCTGCTCATTTACGCCAAGATCTATGGAGTCTCCTCCTCCCACAGAACGAAGGCCATTTGGGAAGCCCTGCAGAACATGGGCCTGGAGGATGTGGCAAACGATCTCGTCAAGAGATACTCGGGCGGCATGATCCGCAGGCTTGAGATCGCCTGTGCCCTCCTGGTTAAACCGAGGATTCTCTTCCTGGACGAGCCCACTCTGGGCCTTGACCCCTCCGCCAGGAAAGCAGTCTGGGAGAGCCTGAGGTCGTTCAAGAGAGAATTTGGCACTACGGTCTTCTTCAACACCCATTACATGGATGAGGCAGATCTTTATTCCGATGAGGTTGCCATTATCAACCGGGGAAAGATCGTCAAGACCGGCACCGCCAGCGAGCTTAAACGCTCCCTTCACAGCGAGATAATATCCTTCCGCCTGGCAGACGGTGGGACCGGTTCCTGCTGTGCAGCCGCGGCTTTTCGGAGGCTAGAGTCGGATGCCTTGACGAAGATCCGGGCTCTGAATCTCGTTGAGGATGCGTACGTTCATAACGGCATCCTGGATGTGACAGTAGAGAACGGAGAGGTAGCGATGCCCCCGATCATCGAGGTCTTGAGGGTCGAAGGAATCTTGCTAGAATGGATCCGGGAAACGAAGCCGACGCTGGATGATGTCTTCTTAAAGTATGCCGGAATGCGAGATAGATCGGGTTAAAGATATGGCTTTAAATGATTCATTGCGAGAGATGTTTGCGATGATCGAGCTTGAGATGAGACGGCTCAGGCACGATCGGACGGAGATTTACACCCGCGCCGTTCAGCCGGTCCTCTGGCTGGCGGTCTACGGAACGATCATGAGCCACGTGCGGGACATTCCCACCAACGGGATTCCTTATATAGATTATATCACGCCGGGGGTGCTGCTTCAGTCTACCATCTTTGTCTCAGTCTTCTACGGCCTTACCATCGTCTGGGAGAGGGAGACGGGTATTCTAAAGCGCCTGCTGGTCGCCCCCGCATCCAGATACGCCACGGTCACAGGCAGGGCTATTGCCTCCGGGGTCCGGGCTGTGGTTCAGGCTCTGATAATCTTCCCGGTGGCCATCCTGCTCGGTGTGAAGTTCATTGCCAATCCAATTTACATCCTCGCCGCCTTCCTGATGCTGTTCATGGTCTCAGGAGGCTTTGCCGCCCTCTCCATTTTTGTCGCCTCCCTCATGAAGACCCGTGAGCGCTTCATGGGCATCGGCCAGGCTCTGATCATGCCTCTGTTCTTTGCCAGCAATGCGCTTTACCCCATCAAGCTGATGCCGCCATTTCTTCAGACCATAGCGGTTCTAAATCCGCTCACCTACGCCGTGGATGCGGTGAGGGGCCTCTTGATAAGCGGAGAGGTGGCCAATATCCCTGCGGACTTCGTGTCAGTGATCATCTTTGATGCCGTGGTATTCATTGTGGCATCGATCAGCTTCAGAAGGATTATTCAGTGAAAGTGAAAGAATGAAATTTTATCATTCATTCTGCAGACAGTGTCTGCACTATTTCAGGGTTCTGATAATCCTTCGCGAAGCGTATCATGTTGAACATGTTCGGTTATGATGTCTTCTCGTATGCGCCTATCGCTAGCTCTCCACTCTTCTCCAAGAACCAGCCTGATATCCAGAAACCGCCGCCAGACGTACTGAAAAAAACTTCATCCATGCATATAATCATCGCTGAAAAATACATTAGAGAGATTCAATCTCTCTCGTCTCCTTTCTAAATTAAGGAAACCCGCCTCAGCTGCATGCTGGGCTCGCGTTCATCGATCGGATGGGCACGACATAGGGCTTGTCGAGATCGTTCATCACCTGCGCCTCAATTCCGTAGACATAGCTGATGTTGCTCTCCGTAATGAGCGCGTTGGGGCTTCCGACCGCATAGACCTTCCCACCCATCAGCATGGCCAGCTTGTCTGAGAACCTGGAAGCTAAGTTGAGGTCGTGAATTGCCATGACGGCGGAGATTTTCTTCTCCTTGACAAGGGAGCTTATCGTCTCCATGACATCGAGCTGGTGCTTCATATCCAGGTTCGAGGTCGGCTCGTCCAGAAGCAGCACCGCAGGCTCCTGGCAGAGGGCACGGGCAATCAGTACCTTCTGCTTCTGGCCGCCGGAAAGCTGAGAAAAATCCCTCATTGAGAATTTCTCCAGGTGCAGTAGCTCAAGGGTGTCAGCCACCTTCTCGAGATCTGCATCTGAGACTCTCCAGCTGATGTGCGGCCTTCTGCCCATGAGGACGGTATCAAATACCGTGGTGTTCAAAGGCGTCGAGCTGGACTGCGGAACATAGCCGAAGACGCGGGCAATCTCCACAGCAGTCATCTCCTCAATCTTTCGCGAATCGAGCAGTATGCTTCCCTTCGGCTTGAGAATGCGATCGATGCATTTAATCAGGGTAGTCTTTCCGGACCCGTTTGGACCTACGAGGCTTAAAATCTCCGATTCTTCAATTACCAGATTTAAATCATCCAGGATCTTGTTGCTTGAATAGCTAAAGGTCAGATCTTTAATTGTGATTTTAACCATAAACCATCGCGCTCCGTCAGGCAGCAGTCGATTGGCCCTTGAGCCAATTCCGGCGCTCCATCGCCCATTGCATAATCTGGACATGAGTTGGTATTATTAATAAAACTTTCTACCCATGTTGTATTATCAGATATAACTGAGTCAGGATTATTATGATATATTATTCGGTTACAACCTGCGATCAGTATGCCAATTGACCTCAAAATACCGATAAATTATCAAACTACTTAAGAGTGCTTCCCGGATGAGATTTGACCACAGGCGCATATTGAGACTGGACTGGCAGGCCAAGCTGGGAAGGGTTCCAGAAGAGTCCCTGGCGAGGGAAGAGATTCCGCAGCGAGTAGAAGTCCAGGCCCGGGAAGAAGTCCTGGCGCATGAATTAGGTTCTGGCGAGCGATTCGAGGCGATTGAAAAAAAGCGGCAAGCTTGTTTGCGGCAGGTTCGCTGCAGGCTTGCTATGAGTTCGTTGCAGGTTTGCTGCAAGCTGGCTACAGGTTCGATGCTGGTCCGCAGCAAGTTAGCTCTAAGCTCGCTGCCAGTCTGCTAGAGCTCGTTCTAAGCTCGCTCAATACTGAACCAGCGTTCCCTCTTCCTTGACCCTCTTTACTGCGTATCTGATGATGAACAGGCTCAAAGGAATCAGAATAATGCAGAAGATGACCAGGGAGGATATCTCCGGGAGCAGATCATGCAGCGAATAGCCCTGCAGGAGCGCGTGTCTCATTCCGCTTAGCGAATAGGTCATGGGAAAGAGATGAGAGATGCTCTGCAGCCACCAGGGCAATACCTCGATTGGGAAGAATACGCCACCGAAGAGCTCTGACGTGCTCATGAACATCATATTGATCGGATCACCTCTCTTAAAGATCATAATGAAGCTGGCAGCAAGCATGCCGAGGCTGCTGAAGCTCAATACCGTTAAAAAGAGGATGATCAATGCACCCAGCAGGTTGGCATTAGTCAGGTTCACACCCAGAAAAATGCCAACCAGAAGATACAGGACAACTCTGATGGAGGCAAATATGAAGCTCCACAATGATGAAAATGTTATCACCGTGGCCGTATCCGTTGGGGTTACGAGCATGGCTTCTAAGGTTCCCATCATCTGCTCATCTCTTATGGTCTCAGAAAAGCCCCTTAGCGAGACCATCAGGTAGGTGGAAAACGCTATGCCTATCAGGACAAAAGAGAAATAGTCTCCTCCGTATGGCTCAAGATACTTGGCACCTGCGGTTCCTACCAGCTTGGCAACGAAGTAATAGGTCAGAATGTTAAACAGCATAAAGAACATCCTCAAGATGGACTCCAGTTTGTAGCTCATCTGAAGCATGTAGCTGCGCCTGATAAATGCGAACGCCTTTCTCAAGATCACACTTATCTCCTCCCCATGCCCATTCCGCCTCTATGTCGAAAGCGCATCTCCTTTATGAAGGACGACTTCGGCTGTCTTTCTTCTTCCAGCCTCTTGCCTGAGTAGGATGTGAAGACGTCGCCCAATGTTGAATTGCTGCCAAGGCTGCTTTTCAGCTCCTGAGGAGTTCCGGAAACCATGATCTTTCCTTCATCGAGAATAGCGATTCTGTTGCAGAGCTGTTCGGCTTCATTCAGGTTATGGGTGGAGAGGAATATGGTCTTTTCCTGCTCACTGACGATGTAATCGTGGATGAAGTCCCTGGCGTCCTGAGCGGCTTTTGGGTCCAGGCTCCTTGTCGGCTCATCCATGAAGAGGATTTTAGGGTCGTTTATCAGTCCTCTTGCTATGGCCAGGCGCTGCTTCATCCCGGCAGAATAGCTCAGGAAAGGATCGTCAGCTCTCTTCTCCAGGTTGACAATGCTCAGCAGCTCGGATACTCTATTCTGGGCCTTTTTCGAGTAATAATTGTGAAGGTTGGCAAAAAATTCTAAATTCTGCCTTCCTGTCAGCCTCCAGTAGAAGCTTCTCTCATCCGTGGTCACATAGCCGATGGATTCTCTGACCTTCCGGCTCTCCTTTAAGACATCGTATCCATTCACTTTTGCCGTTCCCGTGCTCGGAAAGATCAGGGTGCATAGTATCTTTATCAGCGTCGTCTTGCCGGCGCCATTCGGCCCGAGCAATCCGAATACCTCACCCTCTCGCACCTGTAAATTGATCGTTTCCAGGGATATTATCTCATCTTTGTTGAGCGGATGGGCGACGAAATCGAATAGTCCCCGATGTAACAAAAATTTCTTTGTTAAGTTATGAACCTCTATTGAATACATTCCTATGATATCACACCCATGTTTTCACCTGGGATCATCTTTCAGTTTCCTCATTGCAAGATATTGATGTTTCAATCTTACTTGATCATAATTATGATATTTTTTCAAGCAATATTTAATACTTTTCTCTGCTGATTTCAATCCATGTCTGCCAGTGACCATTCAATCCATATTTCTGCTATAGTATCAGGCGACCATGGCATTTCCGTTGCAGTTTCGATCATATCATTTCGGTGATTGCATTTCAGTCAGAGTCTCCCAGTGACCGCATTTCGGCTACTGCATTTCGGGCAATGGTTTCGGTCCCTGCAAATTGCCAAGGCAAGTTTTAAATCCTATTCTGTGATAATAAATCATCATGATTTTATCGCAACGGCCTTCAATGAGAATGAACCTGTCTCCCTGGCCAAATCTGATTCTGATTGCGATTGTTCCCTTATTGCTCTGCGGTTGCATCGGATATGATAATAATAAGCCGCCTGAGGATAGCGGTCCCGCTGCCGCCCTGGGCACTTATCTCAACATCACTGATATGGGTCCATATGCGGTTGGGCTAAACCTGACTGACAATAATGAATACTATCTGAGTGATACAATAACCGAAAATGGCAGCGTCAAGACCGGCCCGCCAGATTGCTTTTCCTACTCCAATTATACTCGGTACCAGAGGGACATCCTGGATAAAAAGAGCGGAAACCGGAGTCTATCTCTGGTTGTTGAGCAATATGATAATGTAGCACAAACCGATGATAACCTCCTTGATCTGGGCCTCTCAAAATGGCCCTGGGGTGAGAGCAATCCCTACGAGTCTCACTATATCGGAGACCGCAAGTGGATTATCGTTTCGTGGCCGCAAGAGGGTGAGATCGATGTCGCCTGCTGGATTGATGATAATACTATCCTCTCGATGAGGATGTTCAATATTAATGAAGGCGATTGTTTAGCTATACTGGGATCTATCACCGAAAGATCCCCGTAGATGGCAATTCGCAACGAGATGCTTGCCAGCGATTGAAAGAATGCGAATTTAATGGCGAGTTTGAAGGAGAAATCGAAGGCGAAATCGAAAGCTGATCCGAGTGCAAGTGTAAATGGAAGATAGATGCCTGAATCATCAGGCAGGGATGATACATGAGACTATTGTTTTGGGTTTATTTGCTGGTCCTCCTATCGGCAGGCAATGGCGCTGGCACAGAGTCTTCACCTCAGTCCATCAGCGAGAGCATGCCGGTAGTTATCCATTATTCTCATGGGGCCTGCCATGCCGAATGGGGCAGGACTGATGTCTGGATAGACGGTGATGGATCCGGCCTCTATGAGAGCGGAAGCGGCGAACTTTTTTTCTTTGAAGATGAGGAGAGATTCGAGCAGGAAGAGTTCAGAAAGACCTTCACACTCAATGAGACCGAATTGAAAGATCTTCTCAATGAGATTAACGATAGCGGCTATTATTCCCTGAATGATAGCTACTATAATCCTGAAGTAAGAGACGGCTCCTGCGAGGATATCTCCATTACCGTAAACGGCTCAACAAAATCCGTTGGCATAAGCAATACCGCTGCCCCTCAAGCTTACGAGATAGCTTCTCAGCTCATCGAGGAGATTGCAGAGAACAAGACTCTTGTCGTGCCCTACAGCACCAGGAGCTTTGAATCTCTGATTGGGGATTTGAATGATAGCGACAGAGACGTCCGGGCGGGCGCTGCGTTCGCACTGGGCGGCTACAAAGATGCAAGAGCGGTCGATCCATTGATCCGGGCGCTTCAGGATAAAGATCACTTCGTGAGGTGGAGAGCAGCTCTGGCTTTGGGAGAGATCAATGATACCGGGGCTGTCGCGGCGCTGATTGATGCACTCAATGATAGCGATCATTATGTGCGGATTAACGCAATTCAGGCTCTGGGAAATCTTCATGACACAAGAGCCGTCGAGCCGCTGATCCTGGCCCTGAATAGCAGCGATGGCGAGCTGCGAAGGCTTGCTGCTCAATCCCTGGGCAGCCTCAATGATAGTCGGGCGGTCGATGCATTGATTTATGCGCTCAGGGATGAGGATGACTGGGTTCGGGAAAATGCGGTAGCATCTCTGGGCCACCTCAAAGATCCAAGAGCTGTCGAGCCGCTGGTTTTGGCTCTTAACGATAGCGATTGGTATGTCCAGGAGAGCGCCGCAGCGGCTCTGGCTGAGATTGGCGTTTCCGGTGCTCTGATCACAGCCCTCAAGGATGAGAATGCGAGGGTACGGAGCTATTCGGCAGAGATTCTTTTTGAGCTCAGAGATCCTGATGCTCTTGATTCATTGATCCAGGCCATTGAGGATGAGGACAGCACCGTCCGGGAGTATGCAGTCCTCGCTCTGGGCAATCTCAATGACAGCAGAGCTGTTGATCCATTGATCTCTGCTCTTGGAGATGATGACAGCTACGTCCGGCGGTATGCAGCAGAGGCTCTTGGCCAGCTGAGGGATCCGAGGGCCCTGGATCCTCTGATTCAGGCGCTCAATGACAGCGACGGCGATGTGCGGGAGAGCGCAGCCGGTTCTCTGGGCATTCTCAAAGACCGCCGGGCCTTCGGGCCGCTGATGCAGGCTCTTAATGATAGCGATAGCGAAGTCAGAGAGAGCGCGGTCCGGTCTCTCGGCATTCTTGGCGATTCCAGAGCGGCAAGCCCGCTTATCCGGGCCCTTGATGATGAGGATTGGGCGATCCGGAGCGAGAGCGCAATATCTCTTGGCCTTCTGCGTGACCCCGCCGCCCTTGATCCGCTGATCAGGGCACTTAATGATAGCGATAGTGATGTCCGGGCAAGTGCCGCCAGGTCTCTGGGCAATCTCAGCGATCGCAAAGCCATAGGCCCGCTCATCCTGGCGCTCAATGACAGCAATTGGGATGTGCAGACCTTTGTAGCATCGGCTCTTGTTGAAATAGATGGTATCGATCCATTGGTTTTGGCTCTCAATGATAGCAGCAGCGATATCCGAAGCAGAGCTGCCGTGGCTCTTGCTGATATCGGAGACCGCAGAGCTGTCGGCCCGCTGATCCATGCTCTCAAAGATAGCAGCAGCGTTGTCAGATCGAGTGCAGCCTCCGCTCTTGGCGATCTTAACGATAGCCTGGCCGTCAGCTCGCTCATCCTGGCACTGGGTGATAGCTCCTATGCGGTTCGCTACAGCGCCGCGTTTTCTCTCGGGCATATTAGCGATAGCCAGGCAGTCGAATCCTTGATTTCAGCTCTCAACGATAGCGACGTTGATGTTCGCAGAGCCGCAGCATCAGCTCTGGGAAATATCAAGGATCCCAGAGCAATGCAGCCGCTGATCCTTGCTCTGCAGGATGATTACAACGAGGTGCGAAGCAGCGCTGCGGTGTCTTTAGGGGAAATCGGGGATGCCAGAGCAGTAGAGCCGCTGATCCTGGCGCTTCAGGACGACTACAACATGGTGCGATATGGCGCAGCTATTGCTCTGGGAAATATAGCCGATCCCAGATCAGCGGTGCCATTGGAGCAGGGGCTCAACGATAGCGACAGCGATGTCCGGGAGGCAGCCGGAAGGGCATTGGATGCTCTAAGGGGAGTCAGGGGACAGGAATGATGAGGAGTGCGGTCCGCATTAATGATTATAAATGCACGGAACCAATTTATACAAGTAGTCCTTTCTATGCTTATCGGTCTAGGGTCAAGGAGGGATTAGTTTGGCTGAGAAAGAGATGAGGAACTTTGCCCTGCGGGACAGGGATGGCAACGAGATCGGGGTATTTACCGGAAAAGCACCGAGGCAAGCGGCCTTAAAAGCTGCCAATCGCGGACACACGGATATCAGACTCCGGGAACGGGGTACAAAGAAGGTGCATATCTTTACCGGCGAACGTGTGCAGATACAGAAACCAAAGGACGCTCCAGCGTGGATGCCGGATGAGATCTGGAAGCCCAAGGTTAAAAAGATCGGAATGGAATATCTGGACAAGCCTGGGGCGGATGTGGAAAAGATAGTGGTGGTCAAGCGCAGAAAATAGCCATCTCATCTGTCTAAGATCATTAGTCATTTCGAATTCTATTTTTTTGCCTTCCTTTTCAGTTTTTTTGTAAATTCTGCAATAGCCATTGTTTCAAGATTGGGGCGCGCAGGCCCTGATGTTTTTTGCATATCAGCGTCCTGACAAACAATAATAAAATACGTCATTTGCTAAAAATAGAAATATTTAAATACGTTGAACGACGTACTTATCGACTAATAAGAATTGGTGATTTGTGATGAAGATACGAATAATCAGCTCTCGCGAAGAGATCAATTCCATAAGGCCTAACGAAAAAGCTATCCATCTGGCATTTAGAGCCTCCAGCGCGGACTTTCTCAACCTGATTCAGAAAGCGCCTCGACTTCAGATGGTCCAGGTTCCGCCATCCTGCATGAGGACCATGTCAAAAGCCATTGAGGCTTTCCTGAGAATTCAGGGCGTGAAACTGCTGGAAGGAGATGTATGGGGTCACCGCAAGGATCTTGATGAGTACTTCACCATCGAAGATGCAATCATCAGAGAGATCCGTTCTCTTTCAGATAGCGGCACGGCCATAGATCGCATCGCCAATAAAGCCAGGATCAGCCCGCAGCTCATCAAGTACATTGCCGGGACTGATATGACTGCCTGAGCCTTGATCGAAGACTAATGCGGCGATTCCTGCCCGGTGGAAAATCGTTGTGCTTTGATGATATGCCTTGATGATATTAATGAGGGGCCGCCCGACGAGGCAGCCCTTGCATCACCGCCTTACCACCTTACCTCCTCCTCAAGACGATCCGGTCTCCGATGGCGGCCTGCCTGAATATCTCCAGTCCCTGCGTGATCTTTCCGATGTGGTTTACAGACGAATAGGGCTGGGTCTTGCCAAAGAAGACGCAAAACGCCGGGCCGGGCGCCCAGTAGCAGATATCCCCTGCAGATGAGGAGGGGGAAAGATTTTCGTTATCCATCTGCATAGAAACATCGAAGTAAACCTCTTCGCCCCACAGATTGGCTATGCCTTCAATGGGAAGCACATCAAAGAGTGCTTCCCTTATCCTGGGATTTCTTTCGTCCAGCTTTGCCAGAGCCTTTCCCTTGCCAATGATCTCAATCTCCATCATTCTCATAATCAAAAGCCTCCTCTGTCGGCATTGATCCGCATCGATCCTATTACTTTCGCCCCGCGCGGCAAATCTACTCATATCCGTCGATACTACTATGATTTAGACCGCCCGGCCAAACTCTCTTTTGACTACTCCCGGCGGGCGGGTCCATCCCCTCAATGGTTGATGATCTGATCTATTTTCTCTTCAAACGGATATGCAGTCTATCCGAGTAATTTATGCCCAGGCTCAGCGCCAAGTCCCAGGCATCTTTTGCCTCCGGCATATTCTGGTCTGTGCCATAGGCCATAATCCAGGTTCTCTCTCTTTTCAGGGTGGGAGCCATCTCGCGCAACAGCTCCGGGGTCCAGCACCAGGAAGCTTTGCCCAAAACGAATTTGAGGTGAACGTTCTTCTTTTCCGCCCAAAAGTCGAGATGATAGTCCGATCCCCTCTTTGGACTGACTACCGCGCAGTGAATCTTTTCCAGAATGTCCTCGGCAATGGGGTTGGTGCCGTTGGTCTCAATGTGAATCCCACTGCCCTGGCTGTGCAATAATGAGATCAACTGCGATAGCTCTTCCATCTGCATAGTCGGCTCTCCTCCGGTGATCACTACCATCGGGCTTTGAATGCTCTTTATCACCTCCGCGGGGGACAATTCCTTCCGCAGCCGGTCGTCCGTATCGCATCCCTGGCAGCGGAGATTGCAGCCGGCCAGGCGAACGAAGGTGGCAGGCCTTCCCATGGCCGGACCCTCCCCCTGGATGGAATAGAATATCTCTATCAGGCGCATTGCTCATCTTTCTTATGCCAACTTAGATAAATGCTAATCGATATAGTGATTCAATATATGATTATGAAAGATCTGGCAGATTGCAGATATTTTCGAGCGATGGACAATACTCTTCTCTGCGAGCTGCTTCACCCTGAACGGGTGGGGCTGGACCTTCCCTATAGCATTGCTCATGCGGTCCTGCAGCCTGGCGAGACATCTATTCACCATCGGCTTAAGACCTCTGCGGAGGTCTATTTTATCCTGGAGGGGGCAGGTGAGATGCATATTGACTGCGAGACCTCTCCGGTTCGATCCGGCCAGGCAATCCTGATTCCTCCCGGCTCCTGGCAGCATATTCGAAATTCAGGGGACTTTGATTTGAAGATCCTCTGTCTGGTCAGCCCGGGCTGGCGGGCGGAGGACGAAGAGACTGATGAGAATTGCCCAGATCGGCAGAATGAGAAGTGAAATCAATGGCGATGGAAAAAATGGCGATGGGAACGGATCTGCAAGAGCGCGATGAAGCCCTGAGAAGAGAGGCGGCCTCAGTCATGAAATGGCGAAAGCTCAGCGGAATGGATGGCCTGGTTGGAGGGCTGCAGGCGGTAATCATCAACACCGAAGAGCATCTGCAGAATGCTGCCGTCGAGGAGATTATCAGATACAGCGGCCTTCAATTTGAGGTGGGATTTGAGGATCGGGAGTACAGAACCTTTGTTCTCAAGGTTCCGGGTTCGGGTGAGTTTCGCTCGTCTGACTTTCTCATCCGATCCAGGCTGAATAGCGACAATCCATTTCGCACCGTTAACATGGCTGCTCAGACCGGGAGCTATCCCAGTACTCGCCTGGAGACATTCGTCTTTGAAACCTGCGATATTGAGAGGTATGTATCGATTCAAACCCGGGCAAATGTCAAGTTCGAAAGCGAAATACTCGATCTAGGCAACTGCTATTTTATCCAGACGGTGCCCTCTCGGTTCACCGGAAATTCCCTCGGATTTATCGAATGGAAGGGCAAGAGAGGCGTCTACTCCTGTCCCGAGAGCCGGATGATAAGCCGGAGGACTCAGGCATTCGAATCATCTTCTCATCTGAAAAACATTCGCTGGCTGGACCACGCCGCCACCCGGGTCAGGGCTCAGGATCGCGATCCTGCCATACTGGAGTTCATGCGGCTTACCAATTATAACTTCGACTTCGCAATTTATGTAAGTAGCCTCAATTCCATTACCAATGTCGCCCGCCTATCTTCATCAGACTTTGCCATGGTATTCACCTCAGGAATCACTCCTTTTGTCAGCCGGCAGGAATCCGGGCCTACAGAGAAATTCATAAGCAACTTCGGTCCCCGCGTCCATCACATCGCCTTCCAGACGGATGAGATCGAGTCTACGGTAGAGGCATTGCGAAAAGAGGGAATGCAGTTCCTCCTCGATCTGGTTGGCTCTCCTGAGGAGGGCCTGAAGCAGATCTTCAGCCAGCCATCCAGAAATACCCTCCTGGTCACGGAGTATATTCATCGATATGGAGACTTCGACGGATTTTTCACAAAATCCAATGTGACAAGCCTTACGGCTGCTACCGCAAAGCAGTGAGCAGAAATAAATATATGCGATAGATGCTAAATGTAATTGAGGCTAAAGAGAGGCCCGGGATAATAGGAATACGGGAAAATTCGCCTCTCCGGAATGGCGAGGAATGGTGTGGCAGATGAAATCCATTAAGCTAAATGAGGCTTTAAGTCTCATCTTATGCATAGCTGTGTGCGAGACGGCTGGGATCATAGGTTCGCAGTTCACCGCGAGGTCTGTTGCCACCTGGTATCCGACCCTTGAGAAGCCCTGGTTTACGCCGCCAGGGTCAGTCATCTCTATCGTGTGGATCGTCCTCTTTGCACTCATGGGACTATCTCTTTTCCTGATCTGGCAAAAGGGGATGGCTAGCAGGAGCAGCAAATCAGCCATCGGTGTATTTGCTCTTCAACTCCTGGTAAATATTCTCTGGTCCTATGCCTTTTTTGGCTTGCAGTCACCTCTGATTGCACTCGCAGTAATTACCTTGCTCTGGCTTCTCATACTGCAATGCATAATCCGGTTCTGGTATATCCGCAGATCTTCAGCTATGCTTCTTGTTCCGTATATCCTCTATGTAAGCTTTGCCGCAATTCTCAATTATGATATCTGGAGGCTCAATTTGTGAGTTTGAAGGATTTCTGGTGGGACCGATTTGAATATAAACAGAGCATTCGATATTGAACTGGTGCCAGAACGATGCAATGTAGAATAATTCTATTGCTGCTGTTTATGATTTTGCCTGCAACTGCAGCCGCCGCAGCCTGGGATTCACAGGATCATCTCTCCCAGGAGGCTGTCAAGTCCAATTCGTCCTATAATAGCTCAGCTATCTCATTTGCCAGCGAGGACAGAATTTCCGCCTCTCCCGTGACTCTTATGCCTGGAAGCGGCTACTATTCATCCCATCCTTTTGCCATTGGCGGTGGAATTGGAGGCCGGACGGTCCTTTCCAGCACTGATGCCAATTCAGCTACCGCCATGAGTCACGAGGTCGGTTTTGCCGGAAATCTCTCAGGCAGGAGGGAATATTCGGCCGCCTCTCGCAGCATGCATAGTGAATATGAAGATAGCAGCTACACCACGACCGCGATGAAGATTGATGAAAGCATTACGAGCGGCAAAGTGGAAATAGGCGTTCTTTCCGGTGGCGATGGCCACGCCTGGAAGGATCCTGCCATAGAGATCGAAGAGGAATATGTCGGTACATATCACATAACCAAAAATTTTGCCATCAACAACAGCTATTCTAAAATGAGGGCCTTTGATGGCTGGCTGAATTGCTGCGGGGCAAGTGGAGCAGTCTATGAGATATCTCCACCAATGCTCGGCCTCCTAAGCGCAGATGATGTCTTTAACTGCAAAAGAGGCAGATTCGAGGTGCAATAAATGCTCCTGGAAAGGATAGTCTCAGAGGGCCTGGCTCATTACTCTTACCTGGTCGGTGACAGGAACCTGGCCCTGGTAATCGATCCCAGAAGGGATGTTGACGATTACATAAAAATGGCTGCCACATCGGAAATGAGGATTGCCCATGTCCTGGAGACGCACAGGAATGAGGACTACTTCATCGGATCGATGGAGCTGGCGGCCCGGACGGGGGCAGAGGTCTGGCATGCTGACGGTCAGTGGGATTACCAGTATGGCATTGCGGTCACCGCCGGCCAGAGGTGGAGGTTGGGCCGCCTGGAGATAGAGGCCATCTCTACCCCCGGCCACACTCCTGGAAGCATGAGCTATCTGCTGCGTGATCCTGCCGGCATTCCCTGGATGCTCTTCTGCGGGGATGCTCTCTTTGCTGGAGATGTGGGCAGAATTGATCTGCTGGGCAGGGATCAGTCGGCAGAGAATGCCGGACTGCTCTACGAGAGCCTTTTTTCCAGAATACTGCCTCTGGGTGATGAGGTTATCCTCTGTCCGGCGCACGGTTCCGGCTCGGTCTGCGGCGAATCGATTGCCGAGCGCATCTGGACCAGCATTGGCATCGAGAGGAAGCATAATTCCCGGCTTCAGGCAAAGAGCAGGGAGCAGTTCGTGGCCTCGCTTCTGACCAGCCATCCGGACAGACCGCCATACTTTCACCGCATGGAAAAAGTTAACCTGGAAGGCCGACCGCTTCTGGGAGCGCTGCCCATTATCCGGCCTCTGGATGCCAGGAGCTTTTGGCAGCTGTCTCTCTCGCAGAATGCCCAGGTCCTGGATACTCGCCAGGAGCTGGCTTTTTCTGCCGCTCATGTTCCCGGCTCGCAGTGCATTTGGCTCGATGGTCTGGCCAGCTTTGCCGGATGGTTGCTCGGTTACGACAGGCCCATTCTCCTTGTGGGTGATGGCAATCAGGTGGAGAGAGCCGCTGCCATTCTCCTGCGCCTGGGATTCGACAACATCGCCGGATTTCTGGCGGGAGGCATGCTCAGCTGGCATATGTCTGGCCTGGAGTCGGCGTCTATCATGACACAGATTGTGCAGGATCTTTGCCGCCAGCTGGATGGTGGCGAGAAGCTATGGATTCTGGATGTCAGATTTGAGAGCGAGCTTGACAAAGACGGCAGGATCGAGGGTGCGCAGCATATTCCCATCACAGCCATCGCCGAGAGGATTGATGAGGTGCCAAAGGATCAGGATATAACCATCTTCTGCGGCAGCGGCATGCGGTCTATGGTGGCTGCCAGCTATCTGAGTGCACGGGGCTGGAAGAGGCTGAGCGTCGTTTTGGGTGGCATGGCCGGCTGGAGATCGATAAAATGCCCGATCAGTCGGCCTTCTGGCGATCAGGCTGCTAGCTTTAGCTCTGGCAGTTAGCCGGGAAAAATTTTCAGGGAGGGTCAGGCGCTGGGACTGGAAAAAGAAAGACAAAAAATGAGAAGAAAAGAAAAACCAAAAAAATTTATCTCTTGCCCTGTCTCTTTTTTGGCTCTACATGGCGAGCCTTATAGGCACGAGCACCTGGTCAATGACATAGACGATGCCGTTGGCGTACCTCTCGGACCGGAGGACGCTCGCACTGCCCACCAGGCCCAGGTTTGCGTCGATTGCCAGAGAGTCTCCCAGCATGGTCTTGGCAGAATTGCTGTCCGTCGTATTGAGCAGGCTCTTTGAATCTACAATGTGATAGGAAAGAAGGTTCATCATTCCTGCATCTTTCTTGTTGATGGCGTCAATTGAGGCTTTTGCGGCGTCAAAAGCGCTGTCGCTGGCGGAAAATACCGTAAACGGCCCCTCGGAGAGGCTCTCCATGCCCATCAGTCCCTGGCCGTTGAGAGTATCGGCGAGGCCCGCGGATTTAATGGCGGCTGCGAACTTCCTGGCTCCCAGATCATTGGCCGCCTCGATCACACCCTGGCTGGAAGCGGTCCCGGGCATGAGCACCTTATCAACAACATAGATGGTGCCGTTGGCATAGCTATGAGATGCGGTAACATTGGCTCCGTTTACCTTCAAGCCATCTGTGCTATCGATTGTCAAATTCTCGCCCTGTATAGTCTTGACAGTGGATAGCTCGGATATATTCTCAAAGGTGCCGTCATTCCAGACCACGTGATAGCCGAGTACTCTCTGTAGCTCGGTGGCGTTCTCCTTGATTGCGTTCATGTCAATATCGGTTGCCTCAGCAAATGCGGCATCGCTGGGCGCGAAGATCACAAAGGACCCCGGGCCGATCACCAGCACGCCCTGGTTGTCCAGGGTATCTGCGAGTCCCGCTCCATCAATGGCGGCTGCGAACTCGCTCAAGCCTAGATCGCTAGCGACATCCATTATCTTTGGCTTTGCTGCCCCGCTATCCTGGGCGAAGCTGCAGCTCATGCACAGCATGGCCGCAAGGAACAGGCTCAAAATTGTCCCGATTTTTTTAAACATCAATTTAACCTCCACTCTTTTCAGCAAACAAGTGGTAGCTGGCTTTGAAGATAAATTTATTGGCGGCT
>JGI20214J51088_10000398_pt1 | contig 30678 bp, 32 predicted proteins | sample WetSurMetagenome_FD_51088 | JGI IMG/M metagenome (IMG submission 51088) | reverse complement strand
CCGCTCGCAGACGTGACTGCCTTCGACAACCTTGTCCAGGGCGTCATCACGAACAACCCCTTCCAGTGCACGACCTACAACCAGGGCGGCTCAGACCACCCGCCGGTCGAGCGCAGCAAACAGGGATACACATCCCGCATCGTCTACCAGGACGGGATGGCAAAGACCGTGGCCCTCGTCACGGTCAGGGCACCGACCATCGCGGCCTTCACGGCAGCAGCGAACCATCTCGTGGCAAACACCCAGCTGGCGACCGACCTCAGCGGGACGCCGGTCCGGGATTTCGCAAATGAGAAGTTCGCAACAACCCTGCGGTGCCACGATGCCAATGGCGAGATCTACTTCGTGAACTTCAGCCGGGAGCAGGTGACCCTCACCTCGTTCTCGGACGATGCGATCCGGAGCCGGGTCGAGACCTGGGCGGACACGGTAGCGGTGCTGGCCTGAAGGTCCGAAAGGAACTGAAGGAAGAGAAGAACCCGCCGGGCGGCGGGAAAATCACCGTATTTTTTAGATTTTCTTCGTTACATGAACCTTATTTCCAGAGCCGGAATTTCCGGAATGTTAATCAATATTACAATGATATGGCTATTGAGAACATTTTTAACAGGAGGTCAGAATGTGACGAACAGGCAGGCCGGTTCCCGGAATATCTATCAGCTTCGTATCTATGAGGTTTCTCCTGATAAGCGGGAAGTCTTCCATAACAGGTTCAGGGATCACGCACTCCGTATTATGAAACGCTACGGGTTTGAGATCATTGCGCTCTGGGAAAGTACATCCATGGTGAATTTTGAGTTCGTCTATCTGTTACGGTGGCCGGATGCCGAAATCATGGATCGCCAATGGAAGGCATTTCTTGCCGATGAGGAATGGATCGGGATCAAGAAGGACACCGTACGGGAAACCGGCGAACCGGTGGTCCGCGTGACCAGCCGGCTGCTGGATAACGTCGACTATTGTCCGGCTTTTAACCCGGGATAAGACAGGGTGCCGGCGAACACGGTAAAAAGTAAAAAATGGTGCAACCGGGTCGATGCGATCCGGATGAGAAACACCTCCAGAAAAGATCAGTACCCAATTATCATTTAAAAATCGATCACCGATTTTCAAAAATATCTTACAATTCCCCTTGTCCGATCCGGTAGCTGTACCAGTCCAGGCGTTTCCCCTCTTCGTTCTCGTAGAACCGGATGGCCGGCTCGTTCCACGTGAGTACCTGCCAGTCCATCCTCCCGCAGCCCCGCTCCCGGGCGATACCCCGGCAGAAAGAAAAGAGCTCACGGCCGATGCCGCGGTGCCGGAACTCTTCCCGGACAAAGATATCCTCAAGATAAAGTGAGGGCTTGGCGAGAAACGTTGAGTACGTGCAATAGAACGTGACGTACCCGGCCGGCACACCGTCGGCGATCGCAAGGTATGCCTCGTACCGGGGCGGGTGCGAGAACGCGTCGGCGAAGAGACGTTCGTGTGCCGCCTCATCGGGCGGGTCCAGGTGTTCATATGCGGCGAGTCCGGCGATCAACTGGATCAATTCAGAAAAATTCGCCGGCGTTACCGGTTCGATACGGGTCCCGGTCATGGTATCATCCCGGTAATAATTGGCCTGCAGGAAAAAAGGATGTTTGGATGGGGGATTCACCCGGGTGCGGCAGAGGTCAGGCTTTCTTCTTCCACCGGATGTGGGCGAGCGTCGAATCCCCGGAGATGACCACCTCATCGCCCTGCATGCGGATTTTCGGTGAAATATACTCATCCACAATCCTCTCCTGCTCCGGTGTCTTTGCCCCGAACCGTTTCCGGAAGAACGCGAGCATCTCTTCCCGGTTCCCGAACCGGTACTCCTTTGCCATCGGCAGCATCGTCACATCCGGGTAGATCCCCATCTGGTACAGGACGCCGAACAGGCAGTCCGCCTTGGGCCCCGGATAGTACGGTCGCCCATGCAGCGGCTCCGAGAGGTCGGCGTCCATCCGCTCCCAGAAGGCCATGTCCGCGAACCAGAAGAGGTGGACGGAGCCGGAGGAGACAGCGTCCATCTTCCGGAGCGCCTCGCGGATATCGTACATGGTGAGCGAGAGCGAGGCGATCACGATATCGTACGGTGGCTTCAGGTCCAGGGCGATGTCGACATCCTCCCAGAGTTTCTGTATGCAGGTGATGTTCCCGATCCCGTCTCTCGCCGCATGGTCGCTGAGGATCGCCACCATCCCGGCACCGGGCTCCACCGCAGTAACCTCGCGGATGTGCCGGGCGAGGGGGAGGGCGAGGATTCCCGGCCCGGCCCCGATATCCAGCACCCGGGATTCCGGCGTTATGTCCAGTGCCGCAATGGTCATCCTGACCCGGTCATCATACTGGCTCTTTGCATTTTTATCGTAGCGCTCCGCATTCTCTCTTTTATCCCAGTTGTGGGAGGTGTCGTCGGTGACCTTTGAAGACTCGTGGAGCTCCTGCCGCCGCTTCCAGATCGCGTTCCAGTCGGGACTGGGATCAGCCGGCACCGGAGGAGTCATACCCCTTTGTATGCTCGCACCTGAAAAAAAGGTTCACCTGATGCAAAAAAAGGCAGTTCTGACCGGGTCACTCGTGCCTGAGTGCATCGATGGGATTCAGGTTGGCCGCCCGCCATGCCGGATATAAACCACATAACAGGCAGATTACGATCCCAAAACCCATACCTTCAGCAACAGAAAATGCATTGGCAACCGTGAACAGGTGCTTGGTTGTATGCAGGATCAGGGCACTGATGGCATAACCGGCCATACTGCTCATGACCCCGCCAATAATACTGCCGACNACTCCTATGATTGCAGCCTCATAGATGAACATACTCATTACCTCTTTTTTCTGCGTGCCGATGCTTCGCATGATGCCGATCTCCTTTATCCGTTCAGTCACGGACATCATCATGACGTTGAAGATCGAGACACCCGCGACAACCATGGAGATCCCGCCAATAGCAGTGACAAATGTTGTTACCATACCGAATGTCGAATAGATGGTTGCCAGCGTTGCCTTGCTGTCCATCACTGAGACGATCTTCTGGTCCTTTCGCTTGTTGAGCTGCTTCTCTATAGCGGTTTTCATGGCCGCGGTGTCACCGTTCTTGACTTTCACGACTACTTCGTCGTAATCGGCATTCCGGTTATAGGTATTTTCAAACCACTCTTTGGTGACGACCAGGGCACTATCCGTGCTGATATCAAAACTCATTCCCCGCTCCTCGATAATGCCCATGACTCTCAACGTACCCTTGTCGCCATCGGTACCGATCGAGATCCGGGATCCCACTTTGAGATTGTGATCTTTTGCAAAGGTCGGCCCGATGAGACAACCGGAATTCCCGTTGTTGTACACCCCGTCCTGGAGTTTCAGCAGGTCCGGGACATCGTCGGAAGGAAGACCATAGATGACTGCTACAATATCATCGCTGCCGACACCGATTTTCATGTGTTCGGCCGTCTCGTATATGGGAATTGCTACGTTCGGTGCAACGACGCGTTTGATCTGCTGGTAATTCTGGTCGGTGATCTTCAGGCTCGCCGAACTGCCTCCGGAACCAAAACCACCCCCTCCGCCAGTATAGGGAGTAACAATGACGTTATCCCCGACAGAACTCAGGCTGTCAGCGACTGATGCTACCAGGCTGTTGCCTAAAATTCCCATGGAGGCGATAGCAACCACGCCAATGACTATCCCCAGCATGGCAAGGGCAGATCGGAGTACGTTGATCCTGATATTCCGCTTCGCGATTTCCCAGAATATCATCAGGCGATTCTCCCGTCAGCAATGCGGATGGTTCGCCTCGAGTATTCAGCGATATGCGGATCATGGGTGACCATGATGATGGTGGTACCCTTCCGGTTGAGTTCCGTCATCAGGTCCATGATCCCGGCACCGGTCTTTGAATCGAGGTTTCCGGTTGGTTCATCGCAAAGAAGGATGTCAGGATTATTGATGAGTGCCCGTGCGATGGCAACACGCTGCTGCTGACCACCGGAGAGCTCGGTGGGTGTGTGGGTGAAGAGCGCATCATCCAGCTGAACTGACCGGAGCACTTCCCTCCCTTTTTCCGGGTCAACCGCTTTCTGAGATTTCAGCATCATGGGAAATGTGACGTTCTCTATGATGTTAAGGAGGGGAAAGAGGTTGAAATACTGGAAGATAAAACCGATCCGGTCCCTGCGGAGATTCGTGAGTTCCACGTCAGACATATCCCCGATACGGGTTCCGCTGATCAAAATATCCCCCGATGTGGGGGTGTCCAGGCATCCCATCAGGTTCAGGAGGGTTGACTTCCCCGACCCGGAGGGTCCCATTACCGATATAAACTCGCCCCGGTCCACCTGGAATGAGATACCATCCAGTGCCGTGACATCGCCTGCGGGAAGCGGGTAGACCTTGACCACATCCCGGAACTGCATTACCGGCAGATCGTCCATAGACGCGTTCACTTCTTGTTCCTTTTCAGGTAGTATACCCAGCCGCCGACAAAGATAAGCAGGATGACGATCGCAGCTGCAACGGGCAGCATATTCGATGAGCTGCCGGAGGTCTGTGATGCTGTCAGGACAGATGTGGAAATTTTCACATCCTGGACTGATGTATAGATATTTCCATCTGTATCTTTGTAGGACAACTGGACAGGAATACTCGTGTTGCCGGCTCCCGCGGTAAACGTCACTTCAAAGCTGCCGAAGTCATCCGGCTTGAGGGCACCTACGACGTATGTTTTGTAGGGATCCTGCGGAACGGCCGGGGAAAGGGAAGTTACCATCACGGTATTTGCTGTCTCCAGGCCGGCGTTATTGACATCACCGGTGACGTGGTACACTCCGGCCTCTGTTGTTACCTGGACATTGCTGATAACCGGCTCAGCCTGCTTCTTGTCTACGCTGAATGTAACCGGGAGTTCCATGGTAGTTTTGTGCAGATTGTCCCCGTTGTCATAACTCAGGGTCAGCAGTACAGTGGTTGCTTTTTCCGGGGTTATCGTGAAGTTTACCGGCACTTTTGCCCCGGCACCGAGATTCCCGATGAATGTCCTTTCCGGTATCGTGGAAATGCCTTCACCGGTCACTTCCAAGATGACATTTGTCACATTGTTCTTCCGCGGATTGGCGACCTGCATATTAATGGTTTTTTTCTTCCCTTGGGTAAAAGCGTCCGGCTTGTCAATAATGGTCAGTTCCAGCGGTGTATTGTCTACTTTAACCATTGCACGGTAGTAGAGACTGTCGGCATCCCGGAAACTCAGAGAGAAGGTCGGATAATACGTTCCTTCAAATGCATCGGTTGCTACGGTAAAGATGAATGTCTGTGTCTGGAGCGGACCGATGTTGGCAGAGGTGTCGTAGGGACTGCTGACGAGCCGGATATTCTTGTCACCAATGGTTGCATGATTCAGTACAATACTCTGATTGGAGTTCCCGTTTGTCACATATACGGTAACCGTGCCGGTATCACCGGTGAAAAATGCCCCGGGATCATATACGGCTTTGGAAATGTACACATTGCCGGAAGCGACGATTGATTCCGGTGTTGTGTATGCCAGGGCAATACCGGGCAGGATACTGAACAGCAGTAACAGGCAGATAACGGTCAGGAATTGATTTTTTCTCATTTACATTACTCCAAGATTATAGGTCATGTACAGGACATAGAGGACAACAGGAACGCCAACGCAGATGGCCGCATCCCGCGGTGAGAGTCCGCGGGCATGCTTCATCCCGAATATCCAGATATGGGCGCTCCAGAGCAGGAAGACAATGGAGACAAGGGTGGTGATCTGCGTGAGCTCCATCATTGCAGGGTCGTGCATGAACGCTTTCGTTACCTCTGTTATCATTGTAGGATTTTCGAGAGCTGCTTTTGTCAGGGTCGGGACAGCTATGTTTGGAATATAAACGATTGCAGCAACGATGGTGATGAGAGAACCGGCTACCTGAGGGAGATATCCATATCCGACGATCTCCAGCATACGGTTGAAAGATCCCTGTCCTTTGAATAAGAACGAGATAAGATACAACACCCCGGCAACGATGAGCCAGAAAAGGAATGTCATGATCAGCGCACCGGCTGTCGCAGACAGGATAATTATGGTATCCATGCCGGGCATGACATCTGCCATCATCTTTGCGCTCAGGCCACCCATGAGGTATCCGTTTATCGCGGCTGCAATACCCCCGGCAAGGATGATGAGTGCGGGAATTTTCAGGCTCTCTTTATCATTTTTTAAGTTGCCAAAAAATGCATCCGGGCGTATCAGTACATCAATAAGAGCAAGGTTCATTTCTTTTCACCATAATCTGTTGGAATCGGAAGAGTGTCCTGCTGGAGATTTCGTCAACATCTTGGCGTTGACGCTATAAATGGTTTCTGAGGGATTGATGGATTCAGATATGATCATAAAAAAATCATTTCCTCTGGTTTCCAGATAATTTGGATCGGGTATCAATTGTTGTTGTTCAGCCGACAGCTATCGTGTATAGATATTTTCTGTCGGATATTAAGGTATTCACGAAAAACAAAAAATATTGTGAGCAAGGTAAGTCAACCCGGACATGAGCCGGGGTATTACGAACCCGACTGGGCTTCTGACAAGGCTTCGCGGGCCTTGTCCACCATATTCTGGGCAGCAGTGATCTTCGGTTTTATCGTGCCGTACTCCTTTTTGTCAAAAGATACCTGTGCCTCTTTGTACAGGTTTTCCGCACGATCGATCCGGCCTTTCGGTTTTGTTACATTGGTACCTTCGCTCTTTGCCATCTCGATCTCTTCCTGCACGGCAAGAACTCTCCCGTAGAGATCTTCAAGCATGCTGCGGAATTCCTCAGCTTTTGCAGAATCCTCCTCGAGTTTCTGGCGGCCTTTTTCGCGGATCGCTTCTTTTGCCTCCTGCTGCCCCTGGATGATATACTGGAGTTCGTCCTCAACTTCTTTAATCGTCTGGGCGAGCACAGCAGCAAACTGGGTGCGCTCGTTCTTGGATTCCTCCCACCCGCTGTATGCACCGTATGCCCCGCCGGTGGCGGCACCGCCGAGTGCGCCGGCAAGGGCATCGCCTACACCCTGATCATGCCGTAAGATGTTCCCGATCAGGCCTCCGAGACCCGCACCTGCTACTGCGCCGGCAACACCTTTTGAGATCTCCTTGTGCTCGCGGTCAACAGTATACGTGACCTTAATGTTCTCGTTCTCAACCGAGATGTCAAGATGTCCCTGTTCGTCGGTGTGTTTGACATGCATCTGGGCGGTGGTTTCTTTGAGCACCTGCCCGGTTATCTCGGTCCCCTTGAGCGCAAGGTGCGACATGAGGCGTTCAGTGAAATCCTGGTACTGTGATGCAACACCCTGGCTGAAATAAATGAACGGCATGGTCTCTCTCTTATAATTACTGTTCTGATATCAGGGAAATAATTTTCATTTTGTATTGCTCTGCTGGTGCGCAATCATCTCGGCTTCCATAATGTGTGGGAGCATCTGGCAAATGCACACATAAAACCATCAAATTTCACTTTTGTACAACAATGTATATATTTGTACAAAACAAGTATCATATATGCAGACTAAAATCCTCCTCGATGAGGAGCAGATACCAAAAAAGTGGTATAATGTCCAGGCCGATCTGAAAACCCCGCTGGATCCGCCACTTCACCCACAGACAAAAAAACCCATCGGACCTCAGGATCTTTCCGCGATCTTTCCTATGGAACTGATACGTCAGGAAGTGACGACCGACCGGTATATCGACATCCCGGAAGAGGTGCGGGACGTATTACGGCTCTGGAGGCCGAGCCCCCTGTACCGTGCCCACCGGCTGGAGAAGTTCCTCAAGACCCCGGCGAAGATCTACTACAAGTGGGAAGGGGTCAGCCCGGCCGGGAGCCACAAGACCAACACATCCGTCCCACAGGCGTACTATAATATGAAGGCCGGGATGGAGCGGATTGCCACGGAGACGGGTGCTGGCCAGTGGGGATCCGCCATGGCATTTGCCACCATGCTCTACGATCTCGAATGCACCATTTACATGGTCCGGTCGAGCTATGCCCAGAAACCCTACCGGAAATCGATGATGCATGTCTGGGGGGCGGAGTGCATTCCGAGCCCGAGCACCAGGACGAACTCCGGCCGTGCCATGCTGGAAAAAGACCCGGATACCCCGGGCAGCCTTGGCATGGCCATCTCTGAAGCTGTGGAGGATGCAGCAGGCCACAGCAATACCAACTACGCGCTGGGGTCGGTCTTAAACCATGTCTGCCTCCACCAGACTGTAATTGGCCTCGAATGCCGCGAGCAGCTCGCCATGGTCGATGATTATCCCGACGTCGTGATTGGCTGCGTTGGTGGCGGGTCGAACTTTGCCGGCATCTCGTTCCCGTTTGCCGGTGACAAGCTGACCGGGAAGCACAAGGACGTGGATATCATTGGNGCTGAACCGGCATCCTGCCCTTCGCTGACAAAAGGGCTGTACACCTACGACCTTGCCGATGAAGCAGGGTACACCCCGCTCCTGAAGATGTTCACGCTTGGTCACGATTTCGTGCCGCCATCCATGCACGCCGGGGGTCTCCGGTACCATGGCGATTCCCCCATTGTCTCCCGCCTTGTCCATGACGGGGTAATGCGGGCAGTAGCCTATCATCAGAGCGAGGTCTTCGATGCTGCCCAGACTTTTGCCCGCACGGAAGGGATCATTGTAGCTCCCGAAACATCCCACGCTGTCAGATCAGCGATAGATGAGGCGCTCAAATGTAAAAAGAGCGGGGAAGCCAAGACCATTCTCTTCAACTGCTCGGGCCATGGCAATTTCGATATGTCTGCCTATGATGCGTTTTATGCCGGCCAGCTGGTTGATTACGAGTACCCGGACGAGCTGATCCGGGAATCCCTCGCCAGGATACCCAAGATACAATAATCTACCCACCCTATCATCTTTTTATGAAACGGATAGGCTTCATCGTCAACCCGGTTGCCGGCATGGGCGGATCGGTGGGGCTGAAAGGTACTGACGGGAATGTGGAAGAGGCACGGCGTCGAGGGGCTGTCCCTCATGCCATGGAACGAGCCCGGATCACGCTTGCGCTCCTTGCACGGGAGACCGGATTGCATTTTATTTCCTGTTCCGGTACCATGGGAGAGGATCTCCTCCGGAAAACCGGCTGCAGAGACGTCGAGATCCTGTATACTTTCTCCGGTGAAAGTAGTTCGGCAGATACGAAAAAAGCCGTCCGCACATTCCTCCAGGCCGGTGTCGACCTGGTCCTTTTCTGTGGGGGTGACGGGACTGCAAGAGATGTCTTCGATAGTACCGGAAGTGATGTCCCGCTCCTGGGCATTCCCGCCGGTGTCAAAATGTATTCTGCAGTCTTTGCCGTTGACCCGGCCAGTGCAGCCGATCTCGTGCTGGCATTTGACCGGTATCATCTCAGGGATGCCGAGGTGCTGGATGTGGATGAGAGCGCATACCGGGCCGGCACGCTGAAGACCCGCCTTTATGGTATTGCCAGAACCCCGGCCCTCGCTGGTAAAATCCAGGCCGCAAAACAGGTGTACGAAGAACAGGATGAAGAGCGGGCAAAGGCCGCAATAGCGCAGTTTATCGAAGAGATAATGCTGCCAAAAACACTCTACATCATCGGGGCCGGCACAACGACCGAAGCCATTACCCGCAGGCTTGATGTGAAAAAGACCCTGCTTGGCGTTGATGCAGTCAGGGACAGGAAACGCGTTGCAGCAGACTGTGATGAAAAGACACTCCTCTCCCTTGCAGACAAATATCCGGATACCCGGGTCATCGTCAGCCCGATCGGTGCGCAGGGATTCATCCTGGGCCGGGGAAACCAGCAGATCAGTGCAACCCTTATCCGTAAGATCGGGATAAAAAACCTGATCGTTATTGCAACTCCCCATAAACTGGCACAGATTCCGTACCTCTATATTGACTCNGGGGACACCGCACTTGACCGCGAATTCGGGGACACAATCCAGGTCATCTCGGGATACCGGATTGCACAACGAAAAAAGATTTATCAGCCAGCTGAATAATTTCTGACAGCCAGACCGTTTGTAATGATCATAAAAAGAGGGGCAGTACCGGATTGATCCGGAATGACAAAGCATTATCCCAGCGGAGCAATGGTCCGTTTGAACATCTCGTTGAGGACCTGGGCCAGACCGGCATAAATCGCGGAGAATCCGCAGACGATTCCTTCATATCCGGCAATTACCGTAATGGTCCCGTTTCCGGTAAAGTCCCCGATTGCCAGCAGGAAGAACAGGATCGTCAGCGACAAAAAGACGAACTGCAGTGCCCTGGTTGCCCTGAGGGTCCCGATGAACATGACTGCGGTGAAGATTCCCCACATAAAGAGGTATGCCGCCATCGCTTCTTTTGAAGATGCTTCCGCAAGTCCCAGTTTCGGGAGGATGAGCAGCGCGACAAGCGTCAGCCAGAACATGCCATAGGAGGTGAACGCTGTTGCGCCGAACGTGTTGTTCTTCTTCCATTCCTGGATGCCTGCGATGATCTGCGCCAGGCCCCCGTAGAAGATTCCCATGGCAAGGATCATCGATCCCAATGCAAAGAACCCGGCATTGTGCAGGTTCAGGAGCACGGTTGTCATACCGAATCCCATCAGTCCGAGGGGTGCCGGGTTTGCGGTCATGTCGAGGTTTTTCACAGTTGTTCCCGTTTCATGTGTTTCCATTTTCTCTCATCTCCCTTGTTGTACAAAGTTCCGACTATCCGGATCCGTGAATGATCCCTGATCATGTTCTTCTGTGGTTCACTCTTCCAGGGTTGAAATATCCCCGGGATCGATGCCCATCTCTTTTGCCTTGAGGACACGGCGCATGATCTTACCGCTGCGGGTCTTGGGCAGTTTCTCCACGAACTCAATCTCATGCGGTACTGCGATNGGNCCAATCGTCATCCGCACGTGATACATCAGTTCCTGCAGCAGTTTGTCACCGGGCTTGTTCCCGACCCGCAGGATAACGAACGCCTTGATGGAATTTCCTTTCACGGGATCAGGCTTGCCGATCACCGCTGCCTCAGCGACAGCGTGGTGGGAGACGAGCGCACTCTCCACTTCCGCAGTTCCTATATTGTGCCCTGCGACGATGATGATGTCGTCCGCCCGGCCCAGCACCATGATGTTGCCCTCATTACCTTTGACCGCAAGGTCTCCGGCGGAATAGCAGTCCTTGATCGTGTACCAGTATTGCCGGTACCGTTCATCATTTTTATACACCGTGCGGAACATGGCCGGCCAGGGTGCTTTTATCACGAGGAATCCCCCGGTTCCGATCGGTACGGATTTGCCGTTCTTATCCACGACGTCAGCAATCACTCCTGGGATTGCCTTTCCGGCGAAACCGGGACGCATCGGCTCTCCCACCATGGTCGTGATCATCTGCATCCCGGTCTCGGTCTGCCACCAGGTATCGACGATTGGACACTTATCCCTTCCAATCGCATGATGATACCAGACGAAAGCTTCGGGATTGAGTGGCTCCCCGACAGAACCGATGACCCGCAGGGAACTCAGGTCGTATTTTTTCGGCCATTCCTCCCCCATCTTCATAAACATCCTGATTGCCGTCGGAGCCGTGTAGAGGACATTGATCTTCTGCTCCTCGACCAGTTTCCACCAGATTCCTGGATCCGGGTAATCAGGGGTCATCTCCGTAATGAAGATCGTACCACCGACCGCAAGCGGCCCATAGACGATGTAACTATGGCCGGTGATCCAGCCCGGGTCGGCCGTGCACCAGTAAATATCGTTCTCCTTGAGATCGAAAACGTATTTTGTCGTGTAGTATATACCAACCATGTACCCGGCGCAGGTGTGTACAATCCCTTTTGGTGATCCGGTTGAACCGCTCGTGTAAAGCATGAACAGGGAATCTTCTGCATCCATGATTTCGGGCTCGCAGGTAGCGGGTACGCCATCCATCAGGCTGTAGAAATCAATCTCGAAGTCCGGCCTGATATCGACCGGGGGCTCTTTTCTCCTCCTTAAGAGGATAAGATGTTCTACGCTTGGGGCATTGAGGATTGATTCCTGGACAGTCGTGATGAGGGGTATCGCTTTTCCCCTGCGGATGGAGATGTCCGCGGAGATGACCACTTTTGCTTCTGCTTCCCTGATTCGCATGTTCAGTGCAGTCACGCCGAACCCGGCAAAGACGACACTGTGGATGGCACCGATCCGTGCACACGCCAGCATGGCAATAACCTGTTCAGGTACCATGGGCATATAGATGCAGACCCGGTCGCCTTTGTTCACGCCAATCTTTTTCAGGCCGTTGGCAAAACGCATCACTTCTGACAGGAGTTTCTGGTAGGTGTAGATTCTCTCAGCACCTCCTTCACCTCTCCAGATGAGCGCGACCTTGTTGCGGCGGTGGTTCTTCACGTGGCGGTCGAGACAGTTCGCGGTAATGTTGAGTTTCGCATTGACGAACCATTTTGCATAGGGATAGTTCCACTCCTTGACAGCATCCCACGGGCGTATCCAGTCCAGATCCTTTGCAACTCGCTCCCAGAACGCATCGGGATCTTTCAGGAACTCCCGGTATGCAGTTTCATAATCACCCAGCCAGGAATTCTGCTTGTATTCCGGATCTGGTATGTAGCGGACAGTGCTCTCAACCAACTTGACATCGAAGTCTTCGGTCATACATTCTCCAATTCTACATTATTAATCATGTGAAACATCCTATATAAAAATTTCTTCTGTATTATGCAAGCTGATGATAGTTGAGGCATTATATGAAATTATGGTAGTCCCTTTTTGAGTACCGACCGAAAAGGATACCATGAGAAATCCGGATAAAAACACGGAAATGAGGATGATATACGAAGGGTTATCTATCCGGGTTTTTCAATATAAGATCGATGCTTAAGAAATTCACGGGGTGTCTGCTGGGTGCAGCAATCGGCGATGCACTCGGTATGCCCAATGAAAGTACTTCTCCCAATCTCAACAAGATGAAATACGGGTACAGGCGCCCATACAAGGGTCATCCCAACGAAGGCCTTAACCCGGGGCAGTTTACCGATGATACCCAGATCATGATCCTGGTCTCGACCCTCCTTGCCGACGGGAAATATAATGAAGACCGGTACACCGCGGCACTTCGCGAACTGTATGGCAGGGGAGCACTGCGTTTTCCCGACGGTTCNATCTCCGCAGTATGTGAACATGCAGACAAGGAGAATATCCCCCGGAAGGGTGTGAAATCAACCACCGCAGGCTGCCTCCCNCTCGCTGTACCCTTTGCTCTTGCTTTTCCGGATATGAGCGAAGCCTGTGAGCGGGCAGTCCGGGCATGCAATGTTACGCATACTCATCCCGCGGCACATGCAGCGGTATCAACCTTTGTCACGCTCCTGTACCACACCCTTCACGAAACTCCCGATCCGATCGGGAAGGCACTGGCAAAGGCACAGGTCGAGGATGAAGTGCTTGGCGGAAAGATACGCAATGCGCTGGCGATGGAACGGGACGGGATGGAAACGGAAACCGCCCTTCTCAAGATAGGGAACGACGTCTCGGTCTTCCAGACCGTCCCGATAACATTTTTCCTTATCAGCCGGTACGCCCATCCCCCGGACCTCCTCACGGTCTCCGCAAATACCGGGGGAAATACTGATACAATCGCCTTTCTCTGCGGGGCCTATCTCGGTGCACGGGATGGCATCGGGGCACTGCCGGAAGATCTGCTTGGCGGACTTGAAGACCGGCAACGGATAGAGCTGATCGGCCAACGGCTTTATTCCGCGTATTCCCGCAAACTCGGGCAGGTATAAACGCGTATCACGTTTTTTTACCTGGCGTATAACATATCCCTCTCAGAAGCATTAAATTTTCAACAATCGGATATTCTTCCCATGAAGATTGCGATTATCGGGGCTTCCGGCTATGCCGGTGGTGAGCTGATCCGCCTTCTCGCTTACCACTCCACCGCGGAAGTTACGTGTGCCACCTCACGGAAACTTGCAGGTACCCCCCTTGACCAGATCCACCCCCACCTGAAAGGGTTTACCGATCTCAGTTTTACCAATCCCGAGACCGATGCCATCGATGCGGACGTGGCATTTCTTGCGGTCCCTCATACGGCAGCGATGACCTATGCCGGCAAACTGCTGTCCCGCGGGATCAAAGTCGTGGACCTGAGTGCCGATTACCGGCTTCCCAGGGACGTCTATGAGAAAACCTATGGCGTCACCCACTCGGACTATTTCCCTGCCCCGTACGGCATTCCCGAGCTCCACCGCAGGGACTGTATCAACGCGAAGTTCGTTGCAAACCCCGGCTGCTTTCCGACCGGGGCGACCCTTGCCGCAGCTCCCATCGCAACATATGCCCACACAATAGTATACGATTCCAAGACCGGCGTCAGCGGAGCGGGCGACAACCCCTCGGCAACCACCCATTACCCGAACGTCGGGGATAATGTCGGACCGTACAAGCTGACTACCCACCGGCACCTGGCCGAGATGAAGCAGGAGATCGCATTCCTGAAATCGAAGGCAAATGTCTACTTCACGCCCCACCTCGTTCCCGTCAACCGGGGCATCCTGACCACGGCGCATATCCTGCTTAACGAACCCATGGAGCAGAAAGAGGTCGAGAAGCTCTATCACGATTATTACAAGAATGAGTATTTCGTCCGGTACCAGAAACCCCTGCTTGCAGCCGTCCGCGGGAGTAATTTCTGCGACATCATGGTCGAGAGCGAAGGATTGCGGGTGGTGGCTGTGTCAGCAATCGACAATCTCGTCAAAGGAGCGAGCGGCCAGGCGATCCAGAACATGAACCTGATGTGCGGATTGAAAGAGAACGATGGTCTTACCAGTGCAGGTATGCTGCCATAGGATACAGGGAGGAAATATGCTTGTACAGGAAGCGATGACAAAAGATCCAATAGTCTGCACAGCCGAGACGCCCCTCCGGCAGGTTGTGGCCTTATTCCGGAAGCACCATATCGGCGGGCTTCCGGTCATGGAAGGAAAGGAGCTGGTAGGTATCATCACGGAGTCCGACCTCATAACCCTTCTTAAAACCGAGCGGATCTCGGATGACCTCTGGCTCCCGTCGCCGTTCGAGATCATCGAGGTACCGATACGGGAGTATATCAACTGGGAGAAGACCAAACACGCCCTGACCAACATCGGCGATATGCCGGCGAAAAAGGTGATGACCCACCGGGTAATAACCGCAACGGAGGAGATGGATGTTGAAGCGGCTGCGGCCCTTATGCTGAAGGAGGGCATTGCACGCCTGCCGGTGATGAGGGGAAAGAATTGTGTGGGGATCATCACGCGTGCGGATATCATCAATGCTATCGGTTCAGCATATTCGGACAACGTGGAAGATGGTGAATAAATGTCGTTTAAAAGTATCTGTGCAGTCCCTGGTGTCAGGGCATGGGGAATGAAGGAGGGGAAGTTCGGTCTTGCACTCATCGAAGCCCATGGTACTGCAGCCGGGGTATTCACGGAGAACATTGTCCGGGCAGCACCGGTCGAAGTGATGAAAAAGCAGGTCAGGGCCGGCACGATGGACGCCGTTATCGTCAACAGCGGGTGTGCAAATGCCTATACCGGGAAACGGGGCATTGACGATGCCGTCACGATGACTGAATATGCCGGGTTGGCGCTCGGGATCAAACCCTCACAAGTCGGCGTTGCAAGCACCGGCGTCATCGGCCGGTATCTCGATCTCCCGCTCATAAAAAGGCAGTGCGAGGCCATTGCGCCAAAGCTCACCCACTCCCTGGAAGCAGAGGAGCTTGCAGCAAAGGCCATCATGACCACGGATACCTTCCCCAAGCACGCGCTGGTGCAGAGAGAAGGGTTTTCCATCGGGGGCATCACCAAGGGTAGCGGCATGATCGCCCCGAACATGGGGACGATGCTCGCTTTCATCTACACCGATGCGGAAATCGGCGCAAAACCGCTGGCGGATGCCCTCCGGACAGCTGCCCGGCGCTCATTCAACCGTGTTGTGGTTGACGGGGATACCAGCACGAACGATATAGCCCTTTGTACCGCAACCGGGGAAGCTGGAAAAGTAAAGGCTGCAGAATTTACTGCGGCGCTTGAAGAGTGCTGCCGATCCCTTGCCGAACAGATCGCAAAAGACGGCGAAGGGGCAACGAAGCTGCTCCAGGTTACCGTCACGGGCGCAAAGAAAGAGGAAGATGCGGAGAAGGTTGCCCGTACCATCATCGAGTCCCCACTCGTGAAGACTGCCGTATACGGTGAGGATCCTAACTGGGGTCGTGTTGTTGCAGCAGCCGGGCGCGCCAGCGTGAAATTCGATCCGAACGCGGTCTCGCTCTGGATCAGCGACGGCAGCAGCCATAAGTTCCCACTGGTGAAATCCGGGGAGATTATCGCGGATCTTGCAGCGGCCAAAAAGGCGATGCACGGGAAGAAAGTTATCTTCATCCTTGATCTTGCCGCAGGAAAAGCAGAGGCAACCGCATGGGGTTGCGACCTCACGGAGCGGTACGTGGAGATCAACGGGAGGTACACCACATAATGAAGCGCGAAGATGTGCTCATGGAGGCACTGCCGTATTTCCAGCAGTTCCACGGGAAGACCATTGTCATCAAACTCGGTGGCCACGCGATGGTGGATCCGGTTGTTCTTGAAAATGCTATCCGGGACGCGGTGCTGCTCCACTATGTCGGCATCCGGGTCGTGCTTGTCCATGGCGGCGGTCCCGAGATTTCCGAGAAGATGAAACAGATGGGCAAGGAATCGGTCTTTGTCGGAGGCCTCCGGGTCACCGATCAGGAAACCCTCGAGATTGCCCAGATGGTCCTTGTCGGGAAGATCAATGCCAATATTGTCTCCCTCATTGCCAAGTGCGGTGCCCGCGGCGTCGGTATCTCGGGCAGTGACGGGGACCTCATCCTTGCACGGAAGATGGAGATCCAGAAAGTAGAGGTCGGGGGTGTCCAGAAAGAGGTGGACCTCGGGCATGTGGGCGAAATCGAGCATATTGATCCTTCACTCCTGAATACCCTGCTCGATACCCAGTACATCCCCGTTGTCGCCCCTATTGCCATCGATCGTTTTGGCGGGGGCCTGAACATCAATGCCGATACCGCTGCAGGTGAAATTGCCATTGCACTCAGGGCCTACAAGCTGGTCAACATGACCGATGTTGAGGGCGTCATGGACAAGGATCGGACCCAGGTGTTCCGGAAACTTACGGTTGGTGAAGCGAACAAACTGCTGAAATCCGGCGCAATTGGAGAAGGGATGATCCCGAAAGTAGGATCGGTCATACGGGCCGTGGAAAACGGCGTCTCGTTTTCCCATATCATCAACGGGAATGTCGAGCACAACCTCATCCTTGAGCTCTTCACGAGGGATGGGGTCGGGACGATGATCTCCCTCAAATAACTGTTTTATTACCGATGCGGGCACTCAGGTACAGAACATACGTAACCGGGTGTGACAATGAACAATGGATCGAAAAAAGAATAAAAAACCCGTAAAAAAGCCAGATGATACACCGGGTAGTATCTCGGATACCACGCCGGGTAATGTTCCGGATAACCGGCCGGATAAAAAAATGCGTATTGCAGCAGTCCTGCTCGCTGTTGTCCTTCTTGGATGCGCTGTATTCTATGGAATCCATCTTCTGAATGTGTCCCCGTCAGCACCTGCACAGGGAACGGGATCCGGCACCCTTACCGTATATTACTTTTACGGGACTGAGTGCCCGCACTGCCATAACGTGACGCCGTACGTTGAGTCCCTGCATGAGAAATACCCGGCTGTCGATTTCCGGATCCTGGAAATCTGGCACAATGAAACCAATAATGCGTTTTTTAAATTACTGAACCACAAGCTCGGTCGGGAGAACGCAGGAGTTCCTGAGGTCATTGTCGCCAATCTTTCCCTGCTTGGGGAGGATGAGATAAAAGCAGGTCTCGAACCCGTTATCCTCCAGCAAAAAGGAAATCTGACGGGATCATCAGAACTGGCGGCAATCCCTGTAACCGGTTCCTCTGCCGGCGCGAATGCAACCATTTCCGCCGTCTATTTTTACGGGAACGGTTGCCCTCATTGTGAAAATGTAAAACCCCTGATTGCCGATCTCCAGACAAGGTACCCCGAACTCAAATCGAGATGCTGGAGGTCAAAGACAATAAAACGAACCTTGAAAAATTCCTCTCAATGCGCGATCAGTACCGGCTTAATTCGGTTACCACCCCGACTATCTTCATTGGTGAGAGCGGACTTGTCGGCGAAACTGAGATAAAGGATCATTTTGAGGAAAAGATCCTTGCCGAAAAACAAATACTTCAGAATGCACTATCTGCTCCTGCTCCCCTCTCCCCCGCCAGTCCTGCCGGCAGCAACCTGTCCGTCAGTGCTGTTTTTTTTTATGGTGAAAGCTGCAGCCATTGCGAAAAAGTAAAACCCGTTATTGCCAATATCAGCTCCCGGTACCCGGATCTCAATCTCACCTGGCTGGAGGTCGACCATAACGCGGATAACCGGCAACAGCTCATCGACATGAGCAGCCGGTACGGCATCCCGAACACGGGCGTCCCCACCATTTTTATCGGGAACCATTCCCTTATCGGCGAGGCAGAAATTACGAACCGGTTTGAAGCAGAGGTTCTTGCCGAGCAACAACGGATTGCCTCCGGCGCTCCGGTAAACGTTACCCCCACCAACCCTGCGAGCCCGCCGGCACCTGCGTTCAGCCTGTTCATGGTTATCGGTGCAGCACTCGTGGACAGCACCAATCCGTGCGGCCTTTCGGTCCTGGTCTTCCTTTTGATCTCCATGGCTGCCGCAGGCGGACGGAAACGCATCCTGCTGGTCGGGGGCGTTTATATTACCGCGATGTTCCTGTTCCATCTCCTTGTCGGTATCGGGCTCTTCTCGGCCATGGCCATCTCCGGTCTTGCAAAACCCTTCTCAATCCTTGGCGGGGCGATCGCCCTGATCCTGGGTATCGTCACGCTTGCCGATGTGTTCCGGAACAGGGAGACCTACTTCCTGTCTATCCCGGAGTCCGGCAAAGGGCTGCTCGGGACCTATATCCGGAAGGCTACATTGCCGGCAGCGTTTATCCTTGGGATCCTGGCCGGGATTCTCGGATTCTCCTGTACCGGAGGTATTTATATCAGCATCCTCGGGCTGATGGGCAGGGACATGACGGTCATGGCAGGGCTCCCCTGGCTCGTCCTCTACAACATCGTGTTTGTCCTGCCGCTGGTGCTCGTCACGCTCCTTGTTGCCTACGGTGTATCGCCCGAGCGGGCTGATCGCTGGAGGACCGAGAACAAGCGAACGGTTCGCGTGATCGTCGGAATCATCCTCGTCGCTCTCGGCTTGATCATCCTCTCCGGGTGGCTTGGCTAAATCTTTTTTAAAAAAGCTGAGGGTCTTCAGATCTGAAGCCGGAGAAGATCATCGTGTCTTCGGATCCGGTTTTTCAGGGAAGATTCCCGTCGCCGGAACATTCGCGCTGCCGGTCTTCACTCATGGCAATGAGCATCACAAAGATCTTCTGGGCTGCAACCGGATCGATCCGGGCCTCCACTGCCTGTTCAAAGACAGATTCCAGCACGTTATCCGTCCGCTCCTGATCGTGGATGGGCATCCCTTTCGCAATCTTGATCTGTGCGATCTTCCCGGCGAGTTTCTGCCGCTCGGCAATAAGCCTGATTATCCCGGTATCCACTTTTGAGATTTCTGCCCGTACCGTATCGAGGGACATATCATGTACATCCCCGGGAATTCTCATAAACATACCCATATGTCCTGACACGAAAACAGATAACAGGGAACCACCCTATCTGGTACGGTATTAGTATGTTCGAACGGATTACACGGCGCGAGGAAGCGGACCTTTTTATTGCCTGGCTGGCTATCTCGCTCTCCTTTGCGATCATAAAAATCGCCCCCTACGGTATCATGGGCCCCATTCTCCACGTCACCCTCATCGAAGCCCTGATATATCTTGCCATTGCCCTTCTTACTGTCGGTATCGGCTTTATCCTCCATGAAATGGCCCATAAGTTCACTGCGATCCGGTACGGCTACTGGGCGGAGTTCCGGAAAGATAACAGCATGCTTCTCGTGGCCGTAGCCCTCGCCTCGCTGGTCGGCTTCGTCTTCGCTGCCCCGGGTGCAACGGTCATTTATACCAATGCAAATGACGGTCGCGGCCTGAGCCGGGAGGAGAACGGGAAGATCTCTGCCGCAGGTCCGGTCGTGAACCTCCTGTTATGTATCCTCTTTGCCGCGCTGCTGGTGGTTGCCGGGGGCTTATCCTCCCTGAACGGGAATATCCTTGCACAGATCGGCCTTGCCGGTATCCAGATCAATGCCATGATCGCTGCATTCAACATGCTGCCCCTCAGCATCCTGGACGGCAACAAGGTCTTCTCGTGGAATATCCCGGTCTTCTTTGTCCTGATCCTGGCGGCATTCGGGACCCTTGTGGCGTCCTTTTATATCATCTGATTTTTAACCGTGNACAAAAATTTTCATTGTGGTGCATTCAGTTTTTCAAGAATCTTCACAACCGTCTGCCCCTTTTCAAAAGCTGCCTTCATGGCAGTCGGGTGGTTCCTGATGCCTTTGAATTCGTCCATGTTGTTGGCGATGATATTGTCATAATATTCAAAACCGGTGCCGTTGAAGATGGCCGTGATCGCCGGGAAGGCCCCGTCAAAGACGTGGTCCCAGTTCTGCCCGGCGGTCGAGATGAAGAGTCCCTTGTGGCGTTTGATATGCTCATCGGTGAAATAGAGGGTTTTTAAAATAAATTTCCGGGCCCAGAGATACTGGCCGCGATCGATGAACCCCTTCAATTCTGCAGTGATACCCATGGTATAGATGGGAGATGCAATGACGAGACTGTCGCATTTCAGGACCTTTTCGAACAGGGCTATTGCATCGTCCTTCACCACGCAGTCACCGGTCTTGTGGCAGGCATTGCATCCCCGACAGGGCATATAGTCCAGGTCCTTGAGCACAACCTTCTCGACTTCGGCCCCCGCGGCTTTTGCCCCGTCAAGAAAACTGTCGAGTAATGTCTCCGTGTTGCCATGGCGGTGGGGGCTGCCGGAAATTCCAAGAACGGAAATGACCATTGGGACCTCAGGCTGCCAGCCGTTTTTTGATATCAGCGATGACGGTCGCCCCGAGGTTCTCTGCATCAGCTTTCGCGGTCGGGTGGTTCAGGATAGCACCCTTCTCGTCGACATGGTTGACCATCAGGTACCTGATATCCCTGTCCTTTACCTCAATCACATTATAGAAACACTTTACTGAGGGGATTGCAGCATCGAAAACATAACTCCAGTTCTGCCCGGCCGTCGAGAGGAAAATACCCAGCCGTTTGCCCTTGCGTTCCACGGGCACGACCGGCAGCTTCAGCACGTACTTCCGCGATGTAAAGACCTGTGCCCGGTCGATCAGCATCTTTGCCTGTGCTGCAATACCCATGCAGAAGATGGGGGCTGCAAGGATGATGATGTCCGCAGCAATGATCTTGTCATGCCAGATATCCATCCCGTCCCGCTGGACACATTTGTTCAGTTTCTGGCAGGCATTGCAGCCTTTGCAGGGATTGATGTCGGCTTCGGTCAGGGGGACCTTTTCGATCACAACATCCGGTTCTTTTGCCATTGCTGCCAGCATCCAGTCAAGCAGGGTTTCCGAGTTCCCGTTCCGCCGCGGGCTGCCGGCAAACGCGAGGACCTTGATGGGCATAGCAGTTTTCTTGGAGCGGGATGGTAAAATACCTTGGTTTTGATCAATGCAGCCAGTACAGAAAAAAGAATGAGGCTAGCGGGTTTCCGGATGCCCAAATACCCGCCCCTGTCTCAAATCTCCCCGGTAACCGCGCTTCTGTCATACCAGCCGGTTTCGGGCGGGGACCGCGACCTCTCCTTCGTTACTTCATCACTTCATCGAGCTGGGACTTGCCGTACACGTAGGCTGGCATGCCGGAGAGGAGGAACGTGACGCGGAGCGCCTCTTCAACCTCTGCCTTGGTGACACCGAGGTTCTTTGCCCCGGCCAGCTGTGCCCGGACAGCGTGCTGGTCACGCATGGCTGCAGCAATGGCAATCGCGATGATCTTCTTGGTCTTCTTCGAGAGCTTGCCATCATCCCAGATGTGCTGCTCGAAACGCATAACCATGTTAAACATCTCGGGCTCCTTCGTGGTCAGCTCCCTGAAGAACTTCGGCACGTGACCGATCTTCTTCTCAAGGCTCTTGAGCTGCTTTCCTGTACCTGCCTTTACTGCCGGCTTCTTGGCCGGTGCTTTTTTTCCTGTCATTTTCTTAACTGCCATATGTTTACTCCTCCAGTACCATGGGTTCGCCGCAACAGATCAATTCTCCGCCGCCGGCCTCTTTTACTACAACAATGTTACCGCAGATCTCGCATTTGAAGATCTGCCCTTCTTTTGATACATTCACCATTTCATACCCTCCAAGGATGGGGAAATCCTGGCTGTGAACGCCCGGATGCCTGCATTACAGGACTGACTGATGGCGTTCAGCACCGGTATTCGTCTGGCGGTACGCTCGCGTAAGGAAAAATGGGGAATTACATGTTGCTTTTGCCGCGTTTTGGCGGGTTCTTGGCATCGGCAGGTGTCTTGACATCCGGCCTGATGTGCGTCATGGGGAAACACTGGTATTCTTCACAGGAACAGGACGGGCATTTCCGGAGGTCCTGCTCGCTCTTGTCGAGAGTCAGTTCCTTTCCGCAATCAATGCACACGTATTTGCCGGGGCCGACTTTCTGTCCTGCGTTGTAGGTTTTCTGTTCGGTCATAAGTTCACCAGACTTCACTCTGCCTGATTGCTATATATGGATTGTGTTGGTACACCAGAGATCTCTCCGGTCCACCGTGCGCCATCAGGCAAAAGTATATTGCGCAACTTTCCCGAAATTAGTAGTATGGCATGCACGGTTATCGGGATACTGGGGAGCCCGCTTCCTGAAGGGAACACGGCGATCCTGCTGGACCGGGCTCTTAAAGGGGCCGCCGATGCCGGATGCACGGTTGAAAAAATCCAGGTGAACAACCTGGATTTCCAGGCCTGTATGGAGATGATGTTCTGCAGGGAGCACGAAACCTGCATAATTGACGATGACATGCAGTCGATGTACCTGAAATTCAGGGAAATGGACGGTCTCATCATTGCCACACCGGTCATGACCATGGGAATCCCGGGAAAACTGAAATCGTTCATGGACCGGTTCCAGGTCTTTTTTAACGCGAAATACGTGAGAAACGAACCGATGATCGCTGCCGGCAGGAAATTGAAGAGAAAATCTCTCGTCATCTGCATATCCGGTATGAATGTTCCGGAAGTATTCGTTGGCGTGAAACTGACCCTCCGGGCATTCCTCGATATTATCGATTGCCCCTTTTTCGATCAACTCCTCATCAGCGATATGGATACCATCCGCGATGTCCGGACCCGGCAGGACCTTCTCGATGCGGCCTATGCCAAAGGTCACTTACTGGGAGAAACTCTTTTAAAATAAACTACGGGAGGCGAAACGCCGTAATGCCGGTTACCGGACTTCCCGGATGAACATTACCCGCCGGTGTGCATACCGGCAATGGTTCTGAACCGGTCCTCGTTTTTATCAGGGTTCAGAAATTTCTGGTCAGACAAGTCCCCGTTCCCGCATGCTCACATGGCCGTTCCGGGTCACGATGATGTGATCGATCAGCTGGATCCCGAGGATGGACCCGGCCTCCTTCAGCTGGGTGGTGATCGCGATATCCTGCGAGCTTGGCTCAAGCGATCCCGACGGGTGGTTGTGCACGCAGATGACCGACGCAGCCCGGTCCGTGATGGCATCGGCAAAAACTTCGCGGGGGTGCACGAGGCTGTGGTTCAGGAGGCCGACCGTGATGACCCGGTTCCCGAGCACCTCGCCGGCGCCATTCAGGGCAATGCAGACAAAATGCTCCTGCCGTTTCTCGCGCAGATGAGCAACCAGCGGGAGGATATCTTCCGGTCTCGTCACCTTCCCATTATCCTTGGGCCCGAAATACCTCCTGCCCAGCTCAAAACAGGACATGATCTGGGAAGCCTTTGTCGGGCCGATTCCCTCTATATCCTGAAGGTCGTCATACCCGATCGCGTTTCCCCGCTCAAGGAGGAGCCGGTTGATGTCTTTGGAAATTTCACGGACATCCCGGCTCTTTGTGCCCCTCCCGATAATTGCTTCGATCAGCTCCGTATCCGAAAGGGCAGATGCGCCTTTGCTGGCGATCTTTTCACGCGGCCGGTCCTTCTGCGGCACGTCTTTCATCTTTTTCATGGCGGCTCCGGTATTCGGCTGACTGGTATTCCCCGCGGGGAACTGCTGCATGACAGGTTTGTATGCCTGCGACAAAAACGTTTCTTTTTTATTTTCATTGTAGTATCCCCACGAAAATATATGATNAGGNTCCTGAGGCAACCCTGCTATGCCCCATGAAGAATCTTTAAGACCAGCCTCTCCATACCATTCTCTCATGGCAACAATTGAAAATGCACAAGAAGCCTTAGCGGGAGAATCCCAGGCCAACCGGAAATACCTGGCATTCTCTGAAAAATCTGCAGAAGAAGGATTCAAAAACGTGGCGGTCCTGTATAAGGCCGCATCGGAAGCGGAAGCTATCCATGCAAAGAAGCTCCTGAAAGTGCTCGCGATGATCGGACCGACTTCAAAGAACCTCGAGGCGAGCATTGAGGGGGAGACCCACGAGTTCACTACGATGTACCCGGCATTTATCAAGGCAGCGGAAGCTGAGAAACGAACCGATGCAGTCCTCGCTTTTACCCACGCGATGAAAGCCGAAGGAGTGCATGCCGGCCTTTACAAGAAGGCGCTGGCTGCAGTAAAAGCCGGAAGTGACCTTGGCAGGGAGAAGGTCTTCCTCTGCCCGGTCTGCGGGAACATCGAGATCGGAAAAACTCCGGACAAGTGCCCGATATGCGGTGTTTTCGGGAAACAGTTCCGGGAAATTACCTTATAATTTTTTATCCTCATCAGAGTGCGGTTCCGGCTCACCGGCATCTGTTTTTCTGGCTTTTTTACGCCAGCGCAGCAATATCATCACCAGGAGAATGGCAACCAGCGTTGCCCACGAGGCGGAGTAGATGACGATGATGGGATTTTCCAGGATATTTTTGGGTTCAGCCTGCGGTGGAGACGGGGGAGTCAGGCTTTCCAGACTGAGAACGGCCTTTGCGGGGAAGCGTTCGCCCCCGCTGAAGTACCTCACGGTGACGGTTGCATTGCCTGAGGGCAGCATCGCCTCAGCCGGTGCGTTGTTCCTGGACGGGAACGCAATCGTGCGTGCAGGTTTCCCGTGTTCATCGGCAATTTCCAGGTACCATGCATCCGGGTAGGCTTTCATATAGGAATCATAGACCTGCACCCGGAGTACCGATCCCGGCCGGAGGGAAACCTGCCAGGTTCCGTTAACGGTCTTGTCGGTGAACGAGAGGACCCGGGTTACCGTTTCATTCACCCCGAGCCTGGCAGAACCGGAAACGGGTTCGCAGGTGTCCGGTGCAGTTTCCGCAGGAATAACCCCCGGTAATATTCTCTCCCCCTCAATGCACCGGAAACGGTCGTCCATAACCTGGCTGTAACTCAGCGCAACCGGATAGATCCTGGCTTCGTCAAGGCCTCCGGAAAAATAACGGGGGCATTTCTCCGGTGTGTCGGCCGCACCGGCTTCTGCGCCAAGGATGATGTAATTATCCTTCTCGTAATGGATCGCACCCGATGCGTTCGCCTGGTTCCTGAGGATCCCGTCCAGGTAGATTTTCATGGTATTCCCGTCGTAGGTTCCTGTGACCTGGTGCCACTGGCCGCGGGCAATATTCTCGTGNTGTACCGGGATGGANACATCGCCGGTATTCTCAAGGTTTACNGTCCACCACAGGTCGTTCCCGTCATCAAAACCGAGCCGGTAGCCCCCGTTATGGTATCCCGAGATCAGCGGGGCCGGTGTGAAATTATCGACATAAAACCAGGTGGAGACGGTGATCTCCTTTGTCGGGTGGTTCAGGGCCCTGAACGGGATTGAAACGTAACTGTCAGGATTGGAGAACGACAATGCCCGGCCACATCCCCCGCTCTCGATCCGGGATGCATTATGGAGGGTTGCGGCATTCCCGTGCCCTGAGCTGTCCAGTGCATACGTCCCACTGCCCTCGTCAAAGTTCAGGTAGACCGCCGGGTCGGGCGCGGTAACCTGCTGCTGGGCGTACACGGGTATTCCGCAGAGGAGGATGAGCAAAAAGATCAAAAATACAACGTAGGACCGCTTACCCCACGGGGATGGCAGGATGCTCATGGTTCTGGCTCACGGGTATATTGGGGCTGGTCCAAAAAGAACATTGCGATAACCGGGACCCTGCCCGTTGTCAGGGACAATATCTTTTTATTTTTCCGTGCCCTTTTTGCCATAATGAGTAAAGTCACCGTCTATTCTACCCAGTTCTGCCAGTACTGCCGGATGGCCAAGGCGTTCCTGGACAAACAAAAAATACCCTATGAGAGTATCGATGTCGGGGAGGACCGGGCTGCTGCTGAAAAGATGATCGAACTTTCCGGCCAGCGGGGTGTCCCGGTGATTCTCGTAGACGATGAGGTAATCGTCGGGTTTGATTCCCAGCGGCTGAATGTGCTGTTTGGCGGCGCATCACCGGAGGATGTGAATGATGTAGTGATCGTCGGGGCAGGCCCTGCCGGGCTTACCGCAGGTGTCTACTGCGCACGCAAGATGTTAAAGACGGTCATCGTCAGCGAGAATATCGGGGGCCAGGCGCTGGAATCGTGGGCGATCGAGAACTATATGGGCTACCGGATGGTCACGGGCGAGGAGCTGATGAAGAAGTTCGAGGAGCAGGTCCGGACCCTGAACATCCGGCTCGAACTCGACCGGGTCACCGGCATCACAAAGGAGGAGAACCTCTTCGTCGTACAGACCGGTTCGGGTACTGCAGTCAGGGCAAAAGCCCTCATCCTCACGCAGGGCAACCGCCCGAAAAAACTCGGGGTGGCAAACGAGGAGCAGTACCTCGGTCGCGGGCTCTCGATCTGCGCGACCTGCGACGGCCCGCTCTACCGCGGGAAGAAAGTGGCCGTGGTTGGCGGAGGGAACGCGGCGCTCCAGACCGCTGTTGAGATGAGCACCATTGCCGCGTCCGTGGACCTGATTGTCCGGAGTACCATCCGTGCCGACCCGGTCTATAGTGAGAGACTCAAAACGAAAAAGAATATCAAGGTCCATCTCAACTCGGAAGTGAACGGTATTGAGGGTGACAAGTTCCTTTCCGCTATCACGATCAAGAATAACAAGGGTAAGGAGCAGAAACTTGCCCTTGACGGGGTCTTTATCGAGATCGGCTGGCTGCCCAACACGGAAATGGTAGAGGGACTCGTGGTCCTGAACCCGAATAAGGAGATCGCAATTGACTGCAATGGCCGGACGAGCACACCCGGGATTTTTGCGGCAGGCGATGTGACTTCGGTCAGGAGCAAGCAGATTATCATTGCGGCGGGTGACGGAGCGAAAGCGGCGCTCGAGGCGTTTGAGTACCTGATGACGGTGTGGAAGGAAGCATAAGGAATCCGGGGCACCTGCATCCCGGAACCTGGTGCCGCCCGTCTTCAGCAGGAGCGGGATCGATACCCGGCTTTTTTTCTTCTACCCTCAGGCAGGCCTTTCCCTTCCCTTCTGATTTGGAAGGGTGCGGGAAAAACAAAAAAGGATCAGATCTTCCCGGGGAACGGGTAGTCCTGGTCTACGACCGTATACTGATCCCCCGAAGTCATGAGAACTGTAACAGTGACCCGGTCGGTCTTTGTCGTGCCCATCTGGGTCACGCTCGTACCGATGCCCGGGTTTTTACGGGTCTGCTGATCGACAGTGCAATCCGAGCGGGTAAGCGTGACGGTCATGCCCTGCACCATGCCGAGGCCCTTGCCGCCGTTGAAGGTCGTGGTGATGGTAGGGTTTTCGGAGATGGTGTTCCGGTCAACCGAGACCGTGACCGATTCGTAGTCCGGCACCTGCTGCGTGGGTCCCGGGACAAGGGAACAGGTCCGGGTCGGGAGGGGCGTCTGCTCCTGCGGTGGAGCAAACGTTGTTGTTACCGGGATCTGTTCTGGCTGTGCGGATTGCGTAGTGCATCCGGCCGCAAGGATGCAGAGGGGAAGGATAATTGCCATCAGGAGAATTGCATTAATCTTCATTCATTGACGTTTTATCCTGCGGGAATATGAGGTGTTCGGAATGCATAAGAAATTTTGAAAATTTTTTCCAGCAAATATTTTTTAAAATTTTTTTGTAATGGAAAGTCCCGGATGACCGTTGCAATCTGAAATTTTTGTATGTATACAAAATCCCGGGCCGGAAGTCCCTGTCAGGAATCTGTGCGGGACCACCGGTTCCCTGCCCACAGCCCTGCCCCCATTGGGGACAGGGGCGCATTGCGATGCCTTGGCATTACCGAAACTGGAATTTTTCGACGATTGCACATACAGCTAATACAGCACAGTCGCGATCGGGGGATGCCACGGCAACGAGGGCATGCTTGCATGCCCTCAAGAGCGTCAGAATTATTCAAAGGAGTTCTACAGAGCCAAAGATATCAGCGCTTCCCGGTCGCATTCCTGTCCTTCTCCCGGTACCCCTCCAGCAGCACGCTCGCCACATGCTTCACCGGCTTATCCGTGTGCCCTGCAATGTGGAACTCGCAGAACGGGCAGGAGGTGATGACGAGCTCGGCGCCGGTCTTTTTGATCTCCTCGCCCCGGCGCTTCCCGAGCGCTGCTGCCTCATCCGGATTGCCGGCCCGGACACCGCCACCACTCCCGCAGCAGATGGACGGCATCTCCACGAGATCGACGACCTGCCGGATTAATTCCCGCGGCTGGTCGCGGACACCCTGGCCCCGTAACAGGTGGCAGGGGTCATGGTAGGTGGCTTTGATATTCAGTTTCGCGGGCGGCTCGATGCCGAGCTGCGTGAGGAGCTCGTTGATATCGATGACCTTGAACGGCGTGGTGTAATCGTTCTTGAGCGTGGACCCGCAGCCTGCGCACATGGTCAGGACGGTGTCGATACTCCGGGACTGGAACGTTTCGATATTGCGCCGCTTGAGCTCGTCCACGTAATCGAGCTGGCCCGTGCGGATGAGCGGCGAGCCGCAGCAGACCTGCTCTTTCGGGATAATGACCCGGACACCGTTCCTCCGCAGCACTTCCATCGCGTCAAGCGCCGACTGCTGCTGCCGGAGGTTGTACATGCAGCCGACAAAGAAGCCGACCGTCGCCTTTACGGGTCCGTACGGTTCGAGAACTTCGGGGACCTGCTCCAGGAACGATTCCGCGGTGCGGGGGACACTCCGTCCCGTCTCCTTGACAAGGGCAGCCACTTCGAGGTGCCGGGGCAGGGTGAAGCCCCGCTTGTTGGCCCGGGCCCGGAGCTTCTCGATCGCTTTCCCCGGGATCTCGATCTCCTTGGGGCAGACCTTCCAGCACACCTGGCAGCTCGTGCAGGTGAAGAGACCGTCCCGGACCGCGTCGGATATCCGGTCGCCATTGTCGCGGGGGTCGAGAGCGAGCCGCATCTCCTGCCGCATGGCGGTAGGCCCGAGGAACTTCGTCACGTCCACGGCCGGGCAGACCGAGAGGCAGCAGAGGCATTCGATGCAGTCCCGCAGGGGCTTGATCTGGTCGATGTCCGGTTTTTTCGGGGGAACGATATCCTTCTTNGGGNGGAACGATGCGATTTGTTCGAGTTTTGGCAGGAGATCGGAAACAAGATCTTTTTTCACCGGAAGGTTGAGCGGTTCAACCGTGCTCTTGTCCTTTGCCTCTTCCATGCATGCGAGCACCGGCTCGCCGTTCACCCGCACTGCACAGCTCCCGCACTGGCCGGATGCGCAGGAATAGCGGTACGAGAGGGTGGGATCGAGGGTGTCGTGGATGGCATGCAGTACATGGAGGACGCGGGCACCGTCATTCACCTTCACGGTATACGTCTGGTAATACGGTTCACTGTTCTTATCCGGGTCGAATCGCCGGATCGTTACCGTAAGATCCTTCATTCTGGCACCTCCCGCTTTTCAATACCCTGCCCTTTCTTGGAAACGAACGTGTGACCGAATGGCGAGTGCTCTGCGTCGTAAGTCTGCTTTATATCCGTCCGCACGTGGGCACCCCGGGACTCCTCCCGGATGAGGGCCGAACGGCAGATGAGCGATGCGGTCAGGCACATATTCTCGACCGTGCAGCACTCTGCGAAGTTGCGGGACGTTTCGGCTTTGAGGGGTTTGTCGGCAAGGACGCCCGCTGCTGCGAGTGCTTTTTTCAGGTCGGTTGCGTTCCGGAAGATGTTGGCCCCGTCCCACATCGCCTGCTGGAGCATCATCCGGATCCGGGACGGGTTCTTCGAACCGCACATGAACCGGTCGAGCCGCTCCTGCTGGCGGTTTACCTGATCCCGGTCAACGGTTTTCTGCCGTTTCTCCGTTTTGCCCGCTGCATCACCGGCCCGCCGGCCGAAGACCTGCGTCTCGGCAAGGGAATTCCCGCCAAGACGGTTCGCCCCATGCACCCCGCCGGCC
>JGI20214J51088_10000397_pt1 | contig 30680 bp, 29 predicted proteins | sample WetSurMetagenome_FD_51088 | JGI IMG/M metagenome (IMG submission 51088) | reverse complement strand
TTGAAATCGGGTAGTAATAATCTGATTTGAATGTCCACTTATGAAATTCTATCCAGTTATATTTTACCTGATCCGAGGCATTCGACATATTCTTTCCGGTTATTAAAGAGTATGGAGGTGTTGCCTGAACTGACAGAGTAAATGAGGACCCGTTTTTTGGATATATCAGGTTGGGGCCGGTTGAAAATCTGATTAGTTTTGCGGTAAAACTCAGCAGGTTAGAAGTCCCGTCAGTAAAGAGGAAGTTGTAAACATTATAGTTATTCAGGTTGTACCTCTGATAAGCCAGTTCTCCATAAAGTGAGAAGAAGTCATCGGGCCATTCGAGTCTTTTACCCAGTCCTGCAGTTATTCCATCAATTATCATAGACTGACGTCCATCCTCCCCTCTCTTCTTTCCATTTGTCATAAGCGACCTGTACATGGATAGTGAAAATGTATTGGGTTTTTTCCCGCCAAGCCACGGTTCAGTAAACGAAATATTATATGATTGATAGATACGTCCGTTTGACTGAGCTCTTATGCTGATAGACTGACCGTCGCCAGAGGGATATGGTCTCCACTCCTTCAGATCAAAGAAGTGACGCATTGAAAAATTGTTGAATCTGACACCAATTGTTCCTACGAGCATCCCTGCACCCCATCCCCCTGAAACTTCGAACTGGTCGTTTGCTTTTTCCTCAAGCTTATAAAGGAGATCTACTGTCCCGTTCGTAATATCAGCCAGGGGAGTCGGGTTTATCTTTTCCGGATCAAAATGGCCGAGAACACCTAACTGCCGGATAGATCGCATTATCTGAGTCTTACTGAAGAGGTCGCCGGGTAAGGTGTAAAGTTCACGACGGGCAATATGTTCATTGGTTCTTGTATTGCCTGCAATAATCACATTATTAAGGTAAGCCTGATCACCTTCATAAATCCTTATTTCAAGATCGATAGAATCATGATCAACTTTTAACTCCACGGGTGTGAGACGGGAAAACAGGTACCCATTATCCTGGTATAAATTACTAACTGCATCCTGGGCTCCCCCTGCTCCATTTAACCGGTCACTTATCAGTGATTGATTGTAGACTGATCCCTTTTCAACATTAAAAACCTTTGTGAGATCTTCCTTTTTATAAACACTGTTTCCGACCCAATCAACATTTCTGAGAAAGTATTGTTTTCCTTCCTCAATCCGTATCTGCAAGCCTACCCTGTCTTCCGACACCGGATAAAGTGAATCCGAAAGGATGGTAAAATCTTTAAATCCGTTATCATTATAGAAAGTGGTCAGTTTCTCTTTGTCCTCATTATACTTTTCAGTGATATATTTTGAAGCCCTGAAAAAGTTGAGATTCTTTTTCTTGGTACCCTTCATCTGGTGACGAAGCTTGTTGGTTTTAAAAAACTCATTTCCGATAAATGTGATGTCAGCAATTTTTACTTTCGACTTCTTATCTACATTAATGCTGAGAATAACATTATTTGGCATGTCAGGGTCTTCTTTCTGAATAAAATCGATCTTTATGTTAAGAAATCCCTTTTCAACAAAATGGTCCTTGATAATTTTTTTAGCTGTGTTAATCAAAAAGGCAGTTACCTGTGATCCCACCGGGAGGTTTATCTTTTTTTCCAGGTCGGTTATTTCTGAATTCTTCAACCCGCTATATTTCACAGCAGATATCCTTGGCCGTTCCTGAAGGAAGATATCCAGATAAACGGAGTCTAATACAAACTTTGTAACTGAAATTCTGACATCAGAAAACAATCCCTGTTTCCATAGTTTTTCCACAGCCGTCTTAACAACATCACCAGGAATAGTAATCTCCTGTCCAATCCTCAGCCCGGAAATTCCGATAAGTGCATTTATATCGAGAAATCTGATACCCGTAACAGTCACTCCCCCGATGAAGTAATCATCGGATGATGAGTAATCAATAATTTCCTGTTTTACCTGTGCATTCACAGAAAGACTCAGCAGAGTCAAAAACATTGCTACAAAAGTCTTTTTAATTTTTCTAATCACCATTATTTCATCATTTTTCCAAAACTTGTTCACTCGTTTTTCCAAATCTTCTTTCTCTTTTTTGGAAGTCAATTATAGCATAATAAAAATCCTCCTTACCAAAATCAGGCCAAAGTTTATCGGTAAAGTATAATTCGGTGTATGCAAGCTGCCACAGAAGAAAGTTACTTATTCTTAACTCACCGCTTGTTCTGATCATTAATTCAGGATCAGGAATACCATAAGTAGTCAGGTATTTTTCAAATACCTCCTCTTTAATTGATTCCTGTTTAAGTGTTCCTTTACATACATCAGCTAACATTCTTCTGGCTGCTTCGGTAATTTCCCATCTTGAACTGTAACTTAATGCAACAACAAGATTGAGTCCGGTTCCTACTGAAGTAAGCTTTATTGTTTCAAATAGTCTTTCCCTTACATCATTCGCGAGTCTGTCGACATCCCCTATTACCATAAGTCGGACATTGTTCTTGATAAGCGTATCTGTCTCATTATTAAGAGATTGAACCATGATTCCCATTAAAGCAGACACCTCATCGTCTGGCCTTCCCCAGTTCTCAGTTGAGAAAGCATAAAGCGTAAGATAATTAATGCCTAAATCAGCAGCGGCTTCAATTACTTTCCTGACTGAATTGACTCCCTGCTGGTGTCCAAATATTCTATCAAGGCCTCTCTGCTGTGCCCACCTTCCGTTTCCATCCATAATAATTGCCACATGAGATGGCAATTTACCGCTGTTTATCTGTTTCTTTAACGGCATAGTCTAGTGTTTTCTTTTAGAATCCACATCTCCGTAAGCCGGACATCCGGCTAACTTATTATAGAATTTCCATGTAACTGCAATTCCTGTGAAGGAGTACCAGTCATTGTTATGAATCCACGCATAGTCAGATGGGGCAACCATATCTTTTAAGCCGTCAAAGTTATCATAAAAAGTTTTACGAAAACCATATTCTGCTTCCAATCCTATATTTTTATAAACATTAACTTTAAAACCAATTGAGAAAGGAATAACAGGGACATATGTAAAGGTGGCAGTATTGATAAAAGCTATTCCTGCACCTGCTGCTATATAAGGAGTATAATCCCACGATTTTCCTTCTGTTGAAAACGGCAAAAAATTAAATTCAAACTGGAGTGTCCACTCGCCTACTGTACCAGCAAATGAAGCTGCTCTTGCAATTTGGAAGTTATTATTGAAATCAAGGTCATTTGCCTTTAATCCACCTATAAAAATACTTGTCCTCAAAGCCTGACGGGGGTGAAGGTTATACCTGTAAAAAATTCCGCCGGCAGGAAGTGGTGAATATAAAAGCCTGTTTGGATTAATATCTCCCAGATAAGATGAGACACCCGCGAAAACACCATAATCAGCATTTCGCTGACCGGATACAGAGAGCGAAAGGCTTAATACCAAAAGAAACGAGAGTATACTTTTCATGAAAACTGATCCAGCTCATTATCATCTGAAGGAGGGTAACCCGTTTGACCCGTTCTTCATCTTGTAGGTAATAGTGAAATTCAAAAAATAATAAACGTCATTTGAGCGGGAATATTGTTTATTTGAATAGCCATCAAGGTAATCTGAGAATGAATATCTGCCTCCAACTTCAATTCCAAAATTAAGATCGGGTGTATACACCAGAGTTGTTCCCAGGCCAAGAGGAATTACAGCGGTGAATCCGCCATGATTATAGCCGCGATTTACCATTGCCTCATTCCCATTGACAGAATAACTTAGTCCTCCAATTCCACTGAACACATAAAAGTCAAGCGATTTAAAAAATCCCTGAAGTCCTCTGCCTTTTGTAAAAAGGTAGCTGTTTTCAGCCCTGTTTTTAATAAAATAAAACTCTCCTAACAGAGCGGGTTCGAAAATTGACATTGAGGTTTCAAATGCCCTGCCTTCATTAGATCCTCTGATATCCGTAGCATGAAGAAGTCCATAAGTAAGACTTAACCGGGCATTCAGATTCTGGGTAATACGGTATTTAACATTCAAATTAAGGTCGAATCTTGTCTGCAGGAAGCTGAAATCACGAATTCCAAGAAGATTCTTTGTCTGGGAATAACCACCTATGTCACCGAAAAAAAATGATGGTCCGAAGCCTGCAACTGCTTCAAATCTTTTCAATTTCCAAAATTGACCTGTAGATTGAGCATCAACTGTTGAAACTAAAAATGATGTGAGTAATATGATTAAAATGGACCTTTTCATAAGAAATTCAACTTTAATACTGATACAAATATAATAATCAATTATTAAGGGTATGTATTAATCAGTTATAAAAATAACAAATTACTTTCAGATTAACCAATTACACTAATCAATCTGGTATCAATATGGTATTTTGTCTCAGTTCCTTCGATCGGCACCCCACATCAACTTATTTCTCAGAGTACTGTAAAAGTCTCTGCCCTTCAGCATCACGGTTTTAAGCTTAACAGGAGCTTTTATAATTTGTATCTCCTCGCTGAAAGGCAGCCGTTTTGACCTGAAGTCGCATGTTGCCAGATACTCCTTACTTCGGCCTTCAATCAACATCCTCAACCTGCTGTCGCCTGAAAGTATTATAGGTCTGATTGTCAGATTATGTGGAGAAATAGGTGAAATTATAATACTTTCATCTTCTGGTGACAATATAGGACCACCAACACTGAGATTATAAGCCGTTGATCCGGTGGCTGTAGAAATAATAAGTCCGTCAGCCCAATATGTGTTCAGGTAAGTTTCATCAACATATACATTTATAGTTATCATACTGAGATCCGCTTTTTGAATTGTAATCTCATTAAGAGCAGATGAAGAGTTTCCATCAAATAGTCCGGCTGGTTTTGATATTTCCAACAGACATCTTTCAACTATCTCATATTCTCCGTTGCATAACATATCTATTGAATGATTTATCTCCTCTGCAGAAATATTTGCAAGAAAACCCATCCGGCCGGTATTAACTCCTGCAACCGGTATTCCAAAATCTTTTACTTTAAGAACTGTCTCCAGAAATGTTCCGTCGCCTCCAACACTTAAAACAAGGTTAGGTAATTCTGAAATTTCAGACAGTTCACCGAACTTCTCAATCAATTCTCCTCCGGGACAAACAACAGGGTCATCCGATTTCTGATATATCTGAATTTTAATACCTCTCCTGCAAAACTCAGTTACAAGATTGTTGACTCCTTCCCTGGTTTTTGAATTGGTGTCCTTGCTGTAAATGGCTACTCTTTCCAGCATTATTTTATCAGTATTAATTTAATTTTTAATGGATTGAAAGTCAGTTCTGCTCAGAAGTTGTTAGCATATGTTATTAATCTCCATAAGCTGGTTCGTGAAGATTGAAAAAAGTTCCTTATACTTCTTTTGGAATGCAGATCAATCATATGATTTTCAGATATTAAGATATTTCATAAGAAGGTCAAATCTTTCTGAATAAAAACGGTCCATGGAATCATTTGTTGTGACCCAGGTTTTAACCTCATAGTTATAACGTTCAAATGTTCTTATAACAGAACCAAGATCACCTGTGTTTACTTTCAGTGTCACCTCCAGTTTTGTAGACTCAGGCGGAGATGTTATATACATACTCAGTACTTTAACATTATTACTTTCCACAATCTGGGCAATCTGTGAAAGGGAATAATCTCTTTCAATAAGTTCAATAACAATTATGCCCCCTGGCTGATCCATTGAAGATATCCCTGCAATGTGCCTTATCAGATCGCTTGTAGTTATCACACCTTTGAAATGGTTATTGGAATCCAGAACAGGGACAACAGAAAGTTTAAGCCGCGAAGCGAGACCTATAACTTCAAAAATATGCTGTCCGGCATCAACATAAGGCTTAAACAACGTAAGTGAATGATTACCAATAGGTTCATTAGGCTGATTCATGTCATATATATCTGCATCAGAAATAAGTCCCAAAAAATCCTGGTTATTAACAATTGGCAGGTGTGATATTCTGAATATCTCCATCCAGTTTAACGCAGTCTGCCCAAGATCTGATGTCTTCAGGGACGGAATAACTTCTGATATTAAGTCTTTGGCGACCATATACACTATTATTTTCAACTAATATAGTAAAAAAAAAACCAGTTGTTGTAATTTAGCAAACAATAACAAAACGAATGAATCCAACATTTATTAGAATGACAAAGTTAAGCGTTAATATCAATAAAATTGCAACTCTGAGAAATGCCAGGGGAGGAAACACGCCAAACGTACTGACAGCAGCTATTAACTGTCAGCTATTTGGGGCAGACGGAATAACTGTTCACCCTCGCCCTGATGGAAGACATATAAGATATGGTGATGTTCTGGAGATAAGACCTATCATAACAACTGAATTCAATATTGAAGGGTACCCATCCGAGGAATTTATCAACCTGGTACTTTCAGTAAAACCTGACCAGGTCACTCTTGTGCCCGATGCTCCGGATGCAGTTACCTCAAATTCAGGTTGGGATACCCGCAAAAACAGGATCTTTCTGACAGATGTTGTGACTGATTTCAGAAAAGCCGGAATAAGAACATCACTCTTTATAGATACAGATGTAGTTAATATTGAGAATGCAGCATTAACAGGAACAGACAGGGTCGAACTCTATACTGAACCATATGCTACCCGCTTTAGTCATAATGCAATTGAGGCAATTGAACCGTTCATAAGGGCAGCTGAAATAGCGCGTAATGCCGGACTGGGATTAAATGCCGGGCATGATTTGAATCTCGATAATCTGAGATATTTTCATCAGAATATACCCTGGCTTGCTGAGGTTTCTATCGGACATGCACTTATATCTGATGCGATTTATCTTGGACTTGAAAATACCATCCAGATGTATAAGAGGCAATTATCCTGAGAATAAGACTGATGAAACTGTTTTACAGGAAATATGGCGAAGGTCCTGCCATAATAATACTTCATGGATTGTATGGATCATCGGATAACTGGATAACCATTGCAAAAGGACTCAGTGACAGCTTTACTGTGTATTTGCCCGACCAGAGGAATCATGGTCAGTCTCCTCATAGTGAGATACATGATTACGATTCAATGAGAGAGGATCTCTTCGAACTTGCAACTGATTTAAAGCTTAAAAAATTCTTTCTTGCAGGACATAGTATGGGTGGAAAAACTGCAATCTCATTTGCACTTAAGTATCCTGAAATGATTAACGGGCTGATGATCGCAGATATCTCTCCTTTTATTAACGAAAACACTAAGTACTCAGCTTACAATCAACACCTTACTATTCTTCAGGCTATGCTTTCCACTGATCTGGCCTTGATTTCCAGACGCAGTGAGGCAGAACTGATATTATCACATAAGATTTCTTCCGAAAATATAAGGGGATTTATTCTTAAAAATCTGCAAAGGACCACCGGAAATAATTTTACCTGGAAAATAAATGTTGAATCTCTTCTGAATAATCTTGACAGAATAATGGAAGGTATTGATCCAATAGCAGATGTCAATCAACATGTTACAGGATTTCCGGTTATCTTTTTAAAAGGAAAAAATTCTGATTATCTGCCTAATTCTGATTTCAAAGAAATTCAAAGAGTTTTTCCAGCAGCAGAAATTATAGAAATTTCAGGAGCGGGGCACTGGATACATGCTGACAGACCTGATGCAGTTATAAAGAACATAAAAAAATTATTGGGAGACAATAGCTGATTACAAGCCTGTCACAGATTCAATATTATTTTCTTCCAGTCCAGGCATATTCATAAACCGCAAAAGCACCTGTGCTATTGCCAGGACATCTTTCTCACAATAACGGACAATTCTCTCCAGGTCTTTTTCTCCATAGTATACTCCGGCAACCATACTGCCATCTATATCGTCCTTCGGAGAAGGTATGCCAAGGATTGAAGTAAGCAGGTCGAGGGACGTATAATTCTTATAATCGCCGAATTTCCAGAGATCCATGGTATCGAGAAGTTTTATCTCCCATGGTTTCTTCCCGGCATTGTCAAGGATATCAGGGATTATAAGTCCATTAATAATCATCCTTCTGGCAATATAAGGATAATCAAATTCTTTACCGTTATGAGCACACAGAAGAGCCTCTTTATTGGTTTTAGAAAACTTTGAAAGCATAGCAGAAAAATCGGAAAGAAGGGATTTTTCATCATCCCCATAAAATGATTTTAGTCTGAAATGGAAGGGATTCTTTTCTTTTATCATTCCGACAGATATACAGATGATTTTCCCGAATTCTGAATAGATACCGGCTCTTTCATATACATCTCCGGATGTTTGTTCGGCAGATCTGAACTGTTTTGACTTTTTATCCCACAGAACCTGCATCAGTGGATCAAGAAGATTATATGATGAAGTCCCTGGTACTGTTTCAATATCTAGGAACAAAACATCTTCCACTTTGATATTATCAAGCATGGTATTAAGATTTACTTTTTAATAAGTGTTTTTCAATTATTGAAGCCAACACCTCAATTCCAACCTGATTCTCTCCCCCTCCTGGAATAATAATATCAGCATATCGTTTTGAAGGTTCAATAAACTGGAGATGAGAAGGTTTTACAGTGTCGTGGTATCTTTCAAGCACTTTAAGCACAGATCGTCCGCGTTCAATGATATCTCTCTGGACAACCCGCCCCAACCGGTCGTCAGCATCTGCATCCACAAATACTTTAATATCCATCATATTACGTAAACCTATGTCGGTCAGAATAAGGATTCCTTCAACAAGTACAACTCGTGATGGCTTAATTGTTATTGTCTCTTTCGCCCTTAGACAAGTTAAATACGAATAGATTGGCATCTCAACCGGTTTTCCTTTTTTAAGTTGCTTCAGATGTTCAATAAGCAATTCGAATTCGACCGAATCGGGATGGTCAAAATTTATTTTCTGACGCTCTTCAAGAGAGATTTCACTATTGTCTTTGTAATAGGAATCCTGTGGTATGACGATAACCTCGTCATTTGGAAATACTTCCATTATTTTTCTTACTACTGTAGTTTTTCCTGAACCGGTACCACCAGCTATTCCTACTATCAACATTAATTTATATTTTTGCGGAAATAATTATCAAAAATAATAAGAAGTTTGGAGTGAACTAGAGTTAAGGGTACTTTTAGTTTAAGAAAAGTTTTGAGCAAACCGCAATATATGCCTGCAGGCAGGTACTTAAAGTCGAAAAGCTGAAACTAAACAAATTGATACCTATGTCAGGCACTTTAGGCACTCCGGGTACTTTTAATAAAAACAATATATGTCAGAACTATATCCATTAAAGTTTGATCCTATCTTAAAAGATAAAGTTTGGGGAGGCAATACCCTTGCTAATCAGTATAATAAGAAACCTGATGGATTACCGAATATCGGGGAAAGCTGGGAATTATCCGGAGTGGCTGATAATCTCTCGGTTATAAGCAATGGATTTCTTGCCGGTAACAATATAGAGGAACTGATAGAGGTCTATATGGGCGATATTACAGGTGACTCAATTTTTGAAAAGTTCGGACATGAATTTCCCTTGTTATTCAAGTTCATTGAAGCAAGAGAAGATCTTTCGATTCAGGTACATCCTGATGATGCCCTTGCTAAGGAACGACATCAGGGTTTTGGAAAGACTGAAATGTGGTATATCCTGGAAGGTGAAAAATCCGCCAGAATTTATACGGGGTTTAAAGATGGTGTTACAAAGGAAATTTACGAAGAGTCGCTGTTGAATGGGAATATCGCTGATCTTCTTAATGTTGAAACAGCTGAACAGGGAGATACTTTCTTTACTCCTGCAGGCAGAGTACATGCAATCGGAGCAGGTACTGTCCTGGTTGAGATCCAACAGACTTCGGATCTGACTTACAGGATATCCGACTGGAACAGAAAGAGTCCCGATGGCGAAACGAGGATGTTACATACAGAACTAGCACTTGATGCAATTGACTTCACTGCAACGGGCAAAAACAAAATCAAAAAGGAACCTTTACTCAATAAAACAGAAAACCTGGTCAGCTGTGAATTTTTTGTTACCAATATCATCCGTTTTAATTCCGCGATAAATAAAGAATACTATCTGAATGATTCTTTTGTTGTGTACATTTGTATTGAAGGTGAATTCTTAATACGCTGGGATGGACTTTCTGAAAGAGTTACAAAAGGGGAGACTGTTCTGCTTCCTGCAATGATAAAAGAAGTTATTCTCGAACCAGTAGTCGAATCCAGGCTGCTGGAGATATACATTAACTCGGAAAACTCTTTATAATTTTGAAAAACTTTAAAAACATGAAAACATATTCAGTTACACTCATAATCGTTTTTTCGCTTTTGTTTTTTGAAGGATGCACCAATAAAGGAGGTGCGAAAAAAGATCTTCAAACCGCAAATGACACAGTTACAGTCGCCGATACAGGTTTTACAGGGATTAAACAATATATGAGCGGAGTACACCTTGTCATGGAAGCGACTCTTAAAAACGGGGTGAAAGAAGGTTTGATGAAAGCATTTTACGCAAATGGCAAGATACGTCAGACTTCCTGGTATGTGCACGGGTTAAGGGAAGATTCTGTGAAGTGGTATTATGATGAGGGACAGGTCTTTCGTTCAACACCGTATAAGAATGACACTATAGAGGGTACTCAGAAGCAATATTACCGTAATGGAAAACTTAAAGCCAAATTGAATTATAAAAAAGGACTGCGCACTCCTGGTCTTGAAGAATTTACATTAGATGGTAAACTCGTTGGGGGCTACCCCGGTCTTGTTGTAACTATTAAGGATAATTATAAGACAAAAGGTGTATATCAGATTACCCTGGGGCTTACAGATAAATCAACCAAAGTAAGATACTATCGTGGTGATTTTTCAAATGGCGTTTTTGATACTGCACATATTGAGAAAATTAAAACAATAGAAGGGACTGGTTATCTGGATCTCAAAAAGACAGGATCCCCCAAATCTGATTTTATTGGTGTAATAGCTGAAATTTTAACTAATTTCGGGAATAATTTTCTTGTATATAAAAAGATCGAACTTCCCTACAAAGATCTTAATTAATGGTAATATGATTATTCATTCTGCCACATTCGTAAAAAGCAGTCCAACCTTAAAAGAGTGCCCGACCACATTAAAACCTGAATTTGGATTTATCGGCAGATCGAATGTAGGTAAATCTTCTCTTATAAATATGCTGACTGGTTGGTCTAAGCTTGCAAAAACATCAGTTCAGCCGGGAAAAACCAGAACAATTAATCATTTCTATATAAATGAGAGCTGGTATCTGGTTGACCTTCCGGGTTATGGTTATGCCAAAGTTCCAATTAAACTCAGGGAAAAATGGGTGAAAGCAACCGAAAATTATATTCTTAAAAGAGAAAACCTGGTATGCCTTTTTGTTTTACTTGACTCAAGGCATAAACCTCAGAATTCTGATCTTGAATTCATGGAATTTCTGGGGATGAACCAAATCCCCTTTTCAATGGTTTTTACAAAGAGTGACAAGTTGACCAGGAGTGCGCTTGATGAATCGATAATTCAATATAACTCCGTAATGCTGGAAAAATGGGAATCTATACCCGTATCTTTCATATCATCTGCTGTTAAGGGAAATGGCAGGGATGAAATACTGAATTATATTGAAGAATCTATTAACAATTTTTCAAATGGCATCTGATATCGGCAGGAATTTTTAATTTTGTACTCAAAGTTGATTCGTATAATAAACAGTTAAACAAAAGGAAAATGTTTGGAACCGCACCTATGAAGCTCTTTTCCTGCAGGGCTTCTCAACATCTGGCTCAGATGATTGCAGATAAACTCGGAATTGAACTGGGGAAAAGTTCAGTTACAAAATTCAGTGACGGAGAATTTCAACCCTGTTTTGATGAGTCAGTGAGAGGCTGTATGGTTTTTATTGTACAATCAACTAACCCTCCCGCTGATAATCTGTTTGAACTGCTTCTCATGATAGATGCAGCAAAAAGAGCCTCTGCTTACAAAGTTATTGCTGTTATTCCATATTATGGTTTTGCCAGACAGGACAGAAAAGACAGACCAAGGGTTTCTATTGGGTCAAAGCTCTCGGCTGATTTACTTAGCACCGCTGGAGTCGACAGAGTGATCACAATGGATCTTCATGCTGATCAGATACAGGGATTCTTCAACGTACCTGTTGATCATCTTTTCGGTTCTGCAATATTTGCTCCATATATTGAAAAGCTTAAGCTTAAAAATCTTACTGTATCAGCTCCTGATATGGGAGGATCAAAAAGAGCAAATGCTTATTCGAGGCACCTTCAATCAGAAATGGTATTATGCTATAAACTTCGTAAAAAACCAAATGTTATTGAAGAGATGTCAATTATAGGTGAGGTTGAGGGAAGGAATGTAGTTATAATAGATGATATGGTAGACACCGCTGGTACTCTTGCTCTTGCGGCAGATATGATGAAAGAGAGAGGAGCCACCAGCATCAGGGCATTTGCCACACACCCGATACTTTCAGGAAATGCAGTTGAGAGGATTAACGATTCAGCAATTGAGGAACTGGTTGTTAGTGATTCTGTTCCATTTATCAATAATTCCAAAAAAATAAAGGTCCTTTCTATAGCAGATATTTTTGCTAAGACTATTTATGCTGTCACTACAAATCAGTCAATCAGCACAAATTTTGTATTCTGATTCCTTTATTCTATATTTGCAGGCCAAAATTTTTTATTAATGTCAAACGTGTAATGGGGTCCTGCTGCGCGGGATTTAGTAGCACAATAACTTTCGGACAAATGAAGACAATAGAGATTAAAGGATCATTCAGAACAGAATTAGGGAAGAAAAGCTCAAAACAAATCAGAAAAGCAGGTAACGTCCCATGTGTTATTTATGGGAAAGAGAAGAATATTCACTTCTATGCTCATGAGAACGCTTTCAAAAATCTTGTATACACAGCCGCAGCCCATCTTGTTAAACTGATCATAGATGATAAAGAGTACATAGTTGTTCTTAAAGAAATGCAGTTCCACCCGGTAAAAGATAATATTCTACATGCTGACTTTATTGAGGTATTTGACGATAAGCCGGTCATTATCAACATACCTATTAAAGTTTCAGGGGATTCGGTTGGTGTTATAGCCGGAGGTAAACTCAGTATTAAGAGAAGAAATCTTAAAGTAAAAGGGTTAGCTAAAGATCTTCCTGAATTTCTCCCTATTGATATAACTGATCTGAAAATTCATGAGGGGAAAAAAGTTGGAGAGCTATCATACAACAAAATAGAATTACTCGATCCAAAAAAATCAATGGTTCTTACAATTGCTACCTCACGTGTTGCACAAAAATCTGATGAAGAAGTTATTGCTGAAACTGCAGCAGCTGAAGCAGCAGCAGCAGCACCGGAAACACCAAAAGCAGAATAGAGCCTTGTCCTCTTTTTAACAACAATCAGGCTTGATGAAATATCTGATAGTTGGTCTGGGAAATATAGGTGAAGAGTACAAAGATACCCGTCATAATATAGGATTTACAATATTGGATGCTATGGCTTTAGCATCCAATGTTTCTTTTAAGGACAGACGTTACGGAGCTGTATGTGAAATCAGGTATAAGGGACGTGAACTCATCCTGCTCAAACCATCCACATTTATGAATCTTAGTGGCAATGCCGTAAATTACTGGCTTAAGAAGGAAAACATACTTCTTGAAAACATGCTGGTTATTGTCGACGACATTGCCCTCCCTCTCGGAAGTATTAGAATGAGACCCAAGGGAAGCGATGGCGGACATAACGGCCTTGCCCATATTAGCTCAATACTTTCTACAAACGAATATCCAAGAATCAGAATAGGCATTGGGAACAGCTTCCATAAAGGATCTCAAATTAATTTTGTTCTTGGCAACTGGGATCCTGAGGAAAAAAGGTTAATGGAGACAAGAACCTCAATTGTGATTGACATGATCAAATCATTCGCTTTCGCAGGACTTGAACTGACAATGACCTCATTTAATAAAGCAGGCAAGGTACCTCCTCCTGAAAAAAGCCCCCCGCCCCCACTAAAGAAAGGCTAAGAATTTTAATAATAGGACATTTTTCAATATGTCACAGCATTAATCCCCCTTCAGTACAATCATGAAAAGCGGGAGAGGTCGAAAGACATTTTACATGAATCTATTTCCAGGACTTAAGAGTAAAACTAATGGCTGATAATAAACCTGTTCGGATTGATAAATTCCTCTGGTCAGTAAGAGTTTATAAAACACGGAGTATTGCTTCCGAAGAGTGCAGGAAGGGAAGAATCATGATTAATAATGTTCAGGTCAAACCATCAAGAATAATACTGAAAGGTGAAACTATTATTGTTAAGAAACCACCGGTTATTCACACCTATAAAGTGATTGAACCAATTGAAAACCGTGTATCGGCAAAACTGGTGCTTCAGTTCGTCGAAGATCTGACAACTGATGAGGAAAAGTCAAAGCTTGATATCAGACAATCTGCGGGAGTCGGGTTCAGAGATAAAGGTTCCGGTCGCCCCACAAAAAAAGAGCGGAGATTGATCGATCGTATCAAAGATGATATGCACGACTAAGGTTTAGGTTGAGGTTGAGGTTGAGGTTGAGGTTGAGGTTGAGGTTGAGGTTGAGGTTGAGGTTAAGATCTCTCAGCCTAAGTCTTTACCTTAGCCTTAACAGGGTGGTATAAAGACTTAATATTCTGAAAAATATTGTTAAAATATTTCCGTTTTTAGCAGTCGCACTTCATTTTTTTTAACTTGCACCCTACAGCTTCAAGCCATCTTTTTAACCTGAATCGGCTCAAGCATTATTTTACTGTTAAATGGGGAAGGAAAATATTGAGAAGTATTCGGCCAGGTATGCATTATTAAAGTATACAGCAGGATTCTGGCATAACAATGTATTTTACAGGAAAGTCATTGTACTTGGACGCGAGAATATCAATCCTGACGACCATCTCATCTTTGCTCCTAATCATCAGAATGCACTAATGGATGCTCTGGCAGTTTTGTTCACCCAAAAAGGACATCTGATTTTTCTTGCAAGAGCTGATATATTCAGAAAGAAAACTATTGCCTCCATACTTTATTTTCTTAAAATCCTGCCTGTTTACCGGATGAGAGATGGATTCAGCAGCCTGAAGGGGAATGATGAAATATTCGCGAAAACAATTGATGTACTGAAGAACAAAAATGGTCTTGTTATTCTTCCTGAAGGAGATCATGCAGGTTTCAGGAGACTGAGGCAACTAAAAAAAGGTATTTGCCGGGTTGCTTTTCAATCAGATGAAGCAACAGGATTTACCCTTAAAATTAAGATAATACCAGTTGGAATAGAATTTTCGAATTACACCAGATACAGACAGGTTCTGACCGTTGTTTACGGAAAACCTATTGAAGTATCTGAATTTTTCGGATTATATAAAGAGAGCCCTGAGAGAGCATTAAACGAGTTAAGGGCAAGGTTATCAGAAAAAATGAAAGGGATAATGGTCCACATCGATTCGCAGGATGATTATGAAGCAATCGATGAACTCAGAAGCATGATAAATGGAAGGTTCAGTGATGATATTAAAAATCCAAAGCTATTCAGAGACAGGATCCTTATTAATAAATTAAACCAGCTTAAATCTACAGATCCGTCTGTCTATGAAAGAATATGCACACTTAGTCTGCAGGTTAAGAAGAAAGCTAAAGATTTGAATACTGACTACAGGTTACTTGAAAAAAAGAAACACCCTTTAGGATGGCTGATAGCAGGAATGGTTGGTATCTTTGTTACATTTCCGCTTTTCATTTACGGGAATATTTTCAATTTAACATTCCTTGAAATTCCTAATCTTCAAATCAGGAAAATAAAAGATCCGCAGTTCCATTCCTCAATGCGTTATGCAATATCGCTTGTGCTGGCATTTATTTTCTTGCCTGTATATTTAATTCTTTCGCTTTTCATCTTTTCTTCCTGGTGGCTTGGAATTCTGATTTTTCTTACACTTCCACTGTCAGGTTTGTTTGCCTGGAATTATTACATACAATTCCGAAGAATAGTAGGAGGCTTCAGAGTGAGGAATCTTATTAGAAATAAAGATAAAGAATTTGATATTCTCAGGAAAAACCACAACGAACTGGTAAAACTGGTTTCAGGAATACAGAATGGAGAAATATAAAATGTTTGCCGGTAAAGTAGCCTGGATAACAGGAGCATCATCAGGTATTGGAGAATCACTTGTTTATGCTTTTGTAAAAAGAGGTGCTACAGTTTTAGCATCATCAAATGATGTATCAGGACTTGAAAGGGTAAAAGCTGCCTGCTCTGAGAAATCAACTATGGTTCACTGTGTTCCATTTGATCTTTCTGACACCACCGGAATTGATAAAATAGTTGAACAGCAAATCAAAAGTTTTGGACAAATTGATTTTCTGCTCAATATCGGCGGAATTAGCCAGAGAGCCCGAATCGATGAAACTCCACTTTGGCTTGACAGAAAAATTTTTGAGATCAACTATTTTGGGACAATCGCTCTTTCAAAAGCAGTCCTTCCATACATGATCAGACAAAAATCTGGTCATATTCTGGCAACCAGCAGCATATCAGGCAGGTTCGGATTTCCTCTCCGGTCAGCTTATTCGGCATCAAAACAAGCACTTCATGGATTTTTTGAAACGCTATACCTCGAAAACAAGAAATTTAATATCAAATCGTCGGTCATTATTCCGGGAAGAGTAAGAACTTCAATTTCAATTCATGCATTAAATGCTGAAGGCAGGGAGCATGGAAAACTTGACGATGGACAGGCAAAGGGGGTTTCACCTGAGCATGCAGCCGAAACAATAATAAAAGGAATGTTAAGGAATAAACGGGAGATTCTGGTAGGAAGAAATGAACTTATAATGTTGTTCATCAGAAGATATTGCCCATGGCTTTTCTTCAGAATTGCAGATAAGATAAAATCAATGTAGTATCGTTGAAGAGTTGAAAGGTTGAAGAGTTGAAAGGTTGAAAGGTTGAAGAGTTGAAAGGTTGAAAGGGTTGAAAGGGTTGAAATAAGAACAATGTTAGTATCCTTTGTGATACTTTAGCGAAAACCTATGTGACCCTTCGTGGTAAAGAAAGCATTTGACCACAAACCAGCCTGCCATTAAGCAGGGGAGGACAAAGTAAAACACCAGGGAACAAAAAGTAAAAACTTGGAAATAGATTCAATTATTTAGTAAATACTTTATCTAATGAAAGGATACATTATCAGTGGCATCCAGCAGATGGGAATAGGTGTATTGAATCTGGCGGAAGCCTGGAAGTGGTACAGAGAACAATTTGGAATGGATTGCCGGATATTTGAGGACGAGGCTGTGGCAAAGCTCATGCTTCCATATACAGGTGGAGAACCAAGAAGCCGCCATGCGGTGTTGGCTCTGAACCTTCAGAGTGGCGGCGGTTTTGAAATATGGCAGTATAAAGGCAGAGACCCCGTAAAAATTAAGAATGAAATAAGAATCGGAGACCTTGGTATAATATCCTGTAAGATGAAAGTAAAAAATATTCAGGAAACCATGGCATTTTACAGGAAGAATGGCATTGCAGTTCCTTCAGAGACTGTTAAAGATCCCTCTGGCAAAGAGACCTTCTTCATAAAGGATCCTTACGGTAATATATTTCAGCTTGTGATAGCAACTGACTGGTTCCTCGATGAACAAAAATGCACAGGAGGTTCCTATGGTGCACTTATAGGCGTCACAGATATTGAAAAGGCAAAGATTGTCTATTCCGATATCCTTGGTTATGATAAAGTAATTTATGACGTTACAGGAATCTTTCCCGATCTGTTAACTATACCCGGGGGGAACAAGGAGTGCAGAAGGGTACTGCTGAAGAAATCCGAACAACCAAAAGGTCCGTTCAGTAAAGTATTTGGTGAAAGTGAAATAGAGCTCATTTGCACTCCTGGTAATTCTGGCAAAAAGATATATGAAGGCCGTTTCTGGGGTGATCCGGGTTTTATTCATCTCTGTTATGATATGAATGGCATGGATAACCTTAAAAGCTTTTGTGAGAGCAAAGGATTTCCATTCACTGTGGACAGTAAAAAGAGTCATGAAGGCAACAGTTTTGATATGGGTGAAGCAGCCGGTCACTTCTCATATATTCAGGATCCTGACGGAACGCTGATAGAGTTTGTGGAAACACATAAAGTACCAATCCTGAAGAAATTTGGCTGGTATCTCGATTTACGGAAAAGAGATCCGGGCAAATCTCTGCCCAGATGGATATTGAAGACATTAAGATTCTCGAGAGTTAAGGAATGATCTCCTGTAATTTGCACTCTTCAGCAAGACAGGTTCTAAGGTGGGCAAATACACTATACTTAAGTGTAATTCAACTAAGTACTACAGAATTAGTCTCCCTTTAGATGTATCCTGCAAAGTGATAGGGGAGCTACTCCAAAATAAAAATATCCTTATGGAGTGGCACTTTTTGCCAGATCCTCAACTTTCTGAAGCACTCTCATTACATTACCACCCCAGATTTTTGTGATGTCTGCTTTGGAATATCCCCTGCGAAGCATTTCAATTGTTATGTTTTTCATCTCAGAAACTGTTCTGCAACCGTCAACTCCTCCCCCTCCATCGAAGTCGGTACCTATCCCAACATAGTCACTGCCAATCACCTGTACCACATGATCAATGTGATCAACAACATCCTTAACTGTTGCAAGTTTTTCGTATTTTTTTTGTATGTCCCTGTACTCTTTGCGCATCAGCTTTTTCGTTTCATCAGGAAGGATATTATAATCTCCGTATTTAGATTTAAGTTCCTTAAGCTTTTCTTCCATTTCAGGATTAGGGTCTGGTGTTTTAAGGTAATTACTGAGTATGCAGATCTGAATTACTCCACCATTTTCTTTGAGTGCAAGCAACATATCATCTGTAAGGTTTCTGGGACTTCCGCATAAAGCCCTGCAGGAAGAATGAGATGCAATAACAGGAGCTTTTGTAACCTTGAGTACATCGTAGAATGATTTGTCGGAGATATGCGAAATATCTACCATCATTCCAAGACGGTTCATCTCTTTTACAACCTCCGTTCCAAAAGGAGAAAGACCATTGTTCTCCTGACCCACTGGATCTGTTGAAGAATCGCAAATATCGTTATTTTTTGTATGGGCAAGAGTAATATACCTGGCACCCAGGTCATAATACTGTTTGATCCTGGATATATCAGTCCCTATAGGATAACCATTTTCCACACCAATGAATGCAGCTATTTTTCCAGCTTTCTTCAGCCTGTAAGCATCATCAGGTGTTGTTGCAATTTCAGCCATCGAAGAATTTTTCTCGATATTCTTATGTATTGCTTTGAAAACATCAAGTGCCTTCTGGTGAACCTGGTTATAGGTTGAGTCATTTCTGGGACCCTGTCCTGTAAACACAGCAAAGAATTCAGCATGGAGTCCACCTTCAACCATTCGCGGAAAATCAACACATCCTTCATTATGCCGTACTCCTAAATCAAAACTGCCTTCTGAAAATTCCATTGGAGTATCACAATGAGTATCCACTGTGAGTATTGACATTTGTATCTTATCAGCTCTTTTAATCAGTCTTTCTTCACTGTTACTGCAACCAGTAAGGAGGAAAATGATTAGTAATATATTCAGGAAGATTTTCATACCTTATAATTTGTATCTAGTTGCAAGATAATTAAAATGTTATCGTTGATTTATAAATCCTAGATATTTAACCTATTTTAACAATGGTAAGTTCAACGAAGCGGCTGATGCTTTCATCAGCAGTTTCGATCCGGTGATAATGTCATGTATAGATTGGGAAAACCGCAGAAATTATACTTTAATTTTAGTAAAAACACTTAGAAGGAGAAGCACACCTATAACAATGATCAATATTCCTCCTGCCTTGTTTATTCTCACAATACTACGGAGTCTGATTTTCTTTTTAAACCTGCTTATAAAGTAACTCAGAAAAACCCACCAGGCGATTGTTCCGATTAATACTCCGGGAATTAAAAGAAAAGGCACCATATGAGGCTTCACATTCCCTGAAATATGTATCCCGGAAAAGAAAGCAACAAATATCAAGATAGTGTAGGGATTTGTAATGGAAAGTACAAATACTGAATAATAATCACGCCATAAAGATTTATTGGACTTCTCCTTGCTCCTGAAGTCTTTGACAGGATTAGAAAGAAGTACTTTTGTTCCTACTCCTATTATTATTATCCCTGCAATAATACTAAGGGCAAACCTTTCTTCATTAATAAAGCTGATTATCACTGTAAAACCTAACCCGGCTAAAACTGCCAGTAGAGTATCGGCAGATGCCAGACCCAATCCGGAAAAGAATCCGGAAAGGAATCCTCTTTTTATTGTTCTGTTAATCAGTATTATTCCTATCGGACCCAATGGTATTGATACTGTCAGCCCTAGGATTATCCCTTTCAGTATTATTTCAATTGCAGGAATCATATTAAGTTATAACGCGCAACAAATATAATATGTTTGTCCGCTTCTGAATGCAACTCTTCATCCTGAAATATATTGATCTCCTGACAGGCTAACCAGAATTGTTAACCTCCAGGAATGACAGGAATATCAAAAGAAGTAAGGTTAAGTATCGGACATGTTTTCTTTAATCATGTAATTAATACAATTATATTAAGGTATGACAAATGAGGTTTGGCATTCTTCTGCTAATTTAGCAGCTTAATAAATTATGGCTGAAAAACGAAAGATCTGGCATTGGATTGTTCTGGCAGTTTTATCACTAATATGGGGAACCAGTTATATATTAATGAAAAAAGGGCTCGAATCATTTTCATCATATCAGGTTGGTTCCCTGAGGATTTTTATCACCTTTCTATGTCTTCTGCCGGTTGCACTTAAAAATTTATCCAGACTTAACAGAGATAATATCCTGTCGATATTTATTATTGGATTGCTGGGTAGTGCGATTCCTGCTTATCTTTTTCCTATGGCGCAGACCAGAATCAGCAGTTCACTCGCAGGCATGTTAAATTCACTCAGCCCTGTTTTTACTCTTATTATTGGTATTATTATCTACAAGCGTAAGGCAATAAAAACTCAGGTTGCCGGGATTATACTAGGACTATTCGGAGCAGCAGGATTGCTCTATACAGGATCATTCACATTCAACGCCAGCGGTCTTCTTGTTGTTCTGGCAACCATAATGTATGGATTCAGCGCAAATGAGGTGAGCAAAGTCAGGGGACTTAACGGACTTCAAATAACTTCTCTTGCATTTTTTGTAATTAGCCCGGGTGCTATTTGTTACCTGTTGTTTTCCGATCTTGCTTCAGCTGCAGAAACCGATAACTGGATAAGGAATCTTGGTTTCATTGCAATACTTTCTGTTATTGGCAGCGCCACTGCCCTCGCACTCTTCTACCTGCTCATAAGAGATACTTCACCAATATTCGCTTCCCTTGTAACATATTTTATTCCGATTGTTTCGTCGTTATGGGGAATTGCCGATAAAGAAAATTTTACATCTTCAATGATTGCTTCTATAGTTTTCATTTTCATGGGAGTATATATCATAAACAGACCTGATTTCTTTAAGAAAAGAAAGATCAATTAGAATGAATAAGTACATCCTGGTCGCATTATCAGTTACAGGTGGAATTTTGTCCGGATTAGCATGGACAGGTTGGTGTACGGGCCTTATCCTGCTTATAGCATTTGTTCCGTTCTTTTTGATTGAGAATTACCTGTATGAAAATAAAGCTAAGTTTAGTCCAAATGCATTTTTTGTTTATCTGCTTCCCGGATTTGTGATTTTCAGCATAATTACCCTGGGATGGATGAAAGTTGCAAGCATAACAGGAGCAATATGTGTTATAATGGGGTTATCATTTTTAATGACATTTACAATGTGGCTTGCTCACATTGTAAGACTCAAAGCGGGAAATTATTTCTGGCATATTTCAATGATTACTTTCTGGCTCGCATTTGAATTTATAAGTCTGAATGTTAGTATAGTTTCACCCTGGATAAACCTTGGTAACGGGCTTGCAAAAGATATTATTTTTATTCAATGGTATGAAGTAACAGGTACTGCCGGTGGTACCCTCTGGATTTTATGTTCAAACCTTTTCCTGACATTATTCCTGCTGAATTCTTTAACAGGGAAAAAGAGGAACAAACTCTTTTTGTGGATCTGGTTATCCGTAATTATAATACCTTCTGCCATATCAATAGTAAGGTATTATACGATCAGGCAAAATAATAAAAGTACGGATGAGGTTGTTATTATCCAGCCCAACACCGACCCTTATACTGAGAAGTTTATTGTTCCGTTTGAAGATCAGTTAAAAAATGTTATCGGAATGGCAGAAGCTAACGCCACAGATAAAACCGCGTGGATTATTACACCTGAAACTACAATAGATGATCCGGTTAATTTAAACGATCCGGATCATAATAAATATGTCAGGATGTTAAGAGGACTTGCCTCACAATATCCTCATGCATCAATTGTTACAGGGTTAGTTAGTTATAAAACTTATCCGCCATCACCTGATCCACCAACCAATAGTGCCAGAATTACAGATACCTCAGGAACTTATTTTGATCATTATAATTCTGCGTTTAAAATAGATACTGGAAAAACAATTGAGGTATATCATAAGTCAAAACTCGTGCCGGGTATTGAGATGCAATTCTCCAATGGGCCAGGAAGATTAATCGCCAGGATCCTTCCATATCTTGGCGGTACAAAATGGGGTTATGGGATCCAAAAAGAGAGGACCTGTTTTCAACATCCTGTGCTTTTGTATAAAATAGCTCCAATAATCTGTTATGAATCTGTTTTTGGGAGTTTTGTGACTGATTATGTAAAGGAGGGTGCTGTGGCATTGTTTATTATTACAAATGATGGCTGGTGGAAAAACACAAATGGCTATAAACAGCATCTTTCTTATGCTTCTTTAAGGGCAATTGAAACCAGAAGACCAGTTGTTAGAGCAGCCAATACAGGTATTTCCTGCATTATTGATATTAGAGGAAATAGAATTGAAGAATCTCTCTGGTGGACTCAAAAAGTAATCAAAGGAGGTATCTGTGTCGAAACCAGAATAACATCTTATGTAAAATATGGGGATTATCTGATGCGGATTTCTTCATTAATATGCGTCTTTATCCTTACACTGATCTTTATTGTGTTACCAATAAGAGAAAAATTAAAGGCTATTTAGTTAAATCATGCAACCCTTTGGATATCCAATTGTCTTTATAACCAGGTAAGAATATCAGGTGGATAATTTAAACTTTTATATACATGCTCCTCTGATTGAGGAGTGCAGAAAAGGGAATAGCAAGGCTCAGTTCAGGCTCTATAACCAATATTCAAAAGCAATGTACAACCTGGCATACAGAATACTGAACAATCGTGAAGATGCTGAGGATATACTTCAGGAAGCATTTATTGAATGTTTCAGGAATATTGGTTCATTCCGTTTTGAATCAACATTTGGTGCATGGCTTAAAAAAATACTTGTAAATAAATGTATAAACCATCTGAAAAAACAGAAGATTGACCTGATACTGTGTGAAACTCTTCCTGTTACTGAATATGTTGAAGAAGAAGAAATTACCTTCGATACAGGTAAAATATTCAAGGGAATTGAAATGTTACCTGATGGTTACAGGATTATTTTAACTCTTTATCTTCTGGAAGGTTACGACCATTCAGAAATCTCACAGATACTCGGAATATCTGAATCTACTTCAAAATCGCAATATTCGAGGGCAAAGGATAAATTGAGGATTATACTTTCAAAAAACTGATGATATGGACAAGCTTGAAGAACATATAAGGAAGAACAGGGAATTGCTGGACAAATACAATCCACCTTCAGGTATTTGGAGAAGAATAAGTAAAGGATTAAAAACGGAAAAGCCTCCATTAAAACTATGGCTTTCTATTGCCGCCATGTTCATTGTCATTCTGGGATCCGCAGTGATCCTGCTTAACCCATTGCACAGATCTTCAAAGACAAATGACGAAATCAGCAATGATTCAGAACTGACGTCTGCTAATCCTCAGCTTAAGGAAACTGAAATTTACTATAATAATCTGATAAACTCCCTTTACAGTGAAGCAACTCCATTGCTGACCGGCAATCCTGAAATTAAGAAAGAACTCAATACAGATATTTCTCAGCTCGATAGTATCTGTTCAGAAATTAAAAAAGATCTTAAGGATAACGTTGCAAACCAGGATGTTGTTGAAGCATTGATACAGAATTACCGGATTAAAATCCGCCTTCTGGAAGATATGCTTATTATATTAAAGGAAAATAAGGATAATCCTCAAAAAAGCAAAAACTATGAACTATAAAACCATATTGACTATCTCTCTGACACTACTAATATTTCTGCCTTTATCAGGACAGAGCAATTCAGAAGTGCGGAGTTTTATAAAGACCGTCCCTGTTGGAAAAGAATCTTCCCTGGAGGTAAATAATAAATATGGGACAATTCATATAACGTCATGGGACAAAGATTCGGCTTACATAAGAGCCGAGGTAAAAGCCTATGCAGGGAACCAGGCAAAACTCAGTAAGATGTTTGCCGGAATAACAGTAAACATTACAGAAACAAACTACCTGGTAAGAGCTCATACCGACTTTACCCAGAATATTAATATGCTATTCGAAAGTTTTAAGGGAATGACGAGCAAGCTGATATCTTATGATTCACGGGTGGAAATCAATTATTACATCAATATTCCTGAATATCTGAATCTTAATATTGAAAATAAATATGGTGATGTATATATGGAAAATATCTCCGGTAATTTTTCAGTATCAGTAACAAATGGGTCTTTCAAAGCCAATTCTTTGGGAAAAGGATCATCTATAACTATCTCCTTTTGTGATGCAAAAATTAATTCTATCAGCTCTGGAAAAATTGATGCATCTTTCTCCGAAATTTCGATTGGGGAAACCGGAGATTTGTCAATCAACTCAATTTCATCGAGATATGATATTAAAAATGCAGGGATAATCAGATCCGAATCACGCAGAGACAAATTTTTCATCGATAAAGCTGAAACACTTCTTGGCAATTCATATTTTACCGATTATAACGTGAATAACCTTAAAAAAGAACTGAACCTGACTACCAGGTACGGGAGTGTGAATGCCGACCTTGTTGATAAAGGATTTGAAGCTATATATATTAATTCAGGCTATTCCGATATATCTCTCGGATTTGAACAGAATTCATCTTATAATCTGGATATCAGACATTTAAATACTTTCCTCGTTTTACCTGACAAGAATACTAAAACTGAACAGAAGGTACTGAATGAAGAGAAAAAGGAATTTATGACTTATGGGACTGTTGGTAAAAATCCGGGAACAACAAAAGTAAAAATAGATGCTACCCGCGGTAACATTTATCTGAAATAATCTTGCCTCAGATGCAACTTAGGCATTGATCCGTTGTCTTTAATCAAAAAAATCTATCTATAACTTCAGGGAATGAAAAAACTTTGTTTAACATTTACTTTTCTGATAGTATTTACATCCTCCGGGTTGATGGGCCAATATGGTAACAAACAGGCAGGATTAAGAACCGGTTACAGAGGGGGCATTTTCTATCAGGTTACACATGAATCAGGCAATGCAGAGATTGGTTATAATGCAATGCTAAGTTTCAGCAATAACGGGATACAGCTTACCGGTTTGAGGATAATATATGAAACATCCATAAACGAGATTTCACCGGATCTGTATTTTGCTTGGGGATATGGAGGCCATGCAGGTTTTATCTACACTGATCATGTCGCATTTGTGGGTGACAGATATAGTTTCCAGCATGAACAATTCTGCCCATTGATTGGTGCAGACGGATGGTTGGCAGTTGAATACAGATTCCATGACATTCCACTACATATAAGTCTGAATATCAAACCATTTGTTGAATTGACAGTTCCGGCATTTGTCAAAATTATGCCATTCGATCTGGGTTTCTCAATCTCATATGTTTTTTAACTATATAATTACAGAATAATTAATATTCTACAAACCAGAACAGGTTACTTCCAACCAATAAAATATTCCAACCATGATGAAGAAAACAATCATATTTACAGCAGTATTAATCCTCTTTTCTGCAACAATATTTTCACAGGAACCTGAATTCGAATATTACAAAAGCAAGGAGATAAAAACATTACTTGGCCGTAACAGAGAAGGGGGAGGTTACTGTGCATTCAGTGCAGGCTATTCAGTAATCGATGATAAACATGCATTACTTTTAGGAGGAAGATTCGGATGGCTTGCCAGCCATTCAATAGGTATTGGCTTCGGAGCGACCGGCTTTATGAATGAATTCCATTATGAACCATTCCTTGACCGGGAGGTATCTCTTGCAGGCGGTTACGGAGGCCTTTACATTGAACCTATACTTTTTCCAAAATTTCCTGTTCACCTCTCCTTTCCTGTATTGTTTGGGGCAGGCGGCATTTCATATATTTCAAAAATAGACTCTGAAAATGATAATCTCATTGAAGATTCTGAAACTTTTCTGTTGATAGAACCTGCAGCAGAATTGGAGCTAAATCTGACCAGGTTCTGTCGTTTGGCAATAGGCGCTTCTTACAGGTTTCCTTCTTCTTTTGATATTGGTTTGTCGGATAGGCCTACAGTGAGAACTGAATCTATAAAAGGAGCAAGTTATTATATATCACTTAAGTTCGGTAAATTCTGATTATCAGCCATCTCCAACTCCCATTCCTCAAAAAAGAGAGGTTTTCAATCTTAATCTTCACCTCCTAATTAAATAAATCAACCCACCACCCCACTCGATCCCGATAGCTATCGGGATGGGGGATTTAGGGAGTTGTACAGAGCGGAATTCAGGGGGATCTGTGGCTTGTTAAGTTAAAGACCTTTAAACTTCTTAATCCCATCATCCAGCCATTTTTTGTACTCCTCAACATTAAGGTTAGTAGGCATTGGGCTATTCAAGGGTTTACCTGTATGATCAGCTATTACATAAAGTGGCAATGCATTTGTTTTGAATTCAGAAATCTCAAGATCTTCATTTACTTTTCCGATAGTCTTCTTTTGTTTGCCATCAACAGAAGACACTACCCACTCATTTTCAGGTAATTGAGTCCTGTCGTCAACATAAAGAGCTATAATTACAAAGTTATCCCTGAGTCTCCTCTGTATATCCGGATCAGACCATACCTTAGCTTCCATAAGTTTGCAGTTAGCACAGGCGTGTCCTTTAAAATCAATTAATACAGGCTTTCCCTGCTCTTTTGCACAGGTAAGACCTTGTTTAAAATCAAAATAGCCTGACAACCCAGATGGCATATCAAAAATATCGTCATATTTTGGCTCTGAACAAAGTTCACTTGAGCTAACCGATTGATTAACAGCAGCTGAATATGATCTGTTCTTGGCAATCAATGATGGAATATTAAATTCTGAAGTCGATGGAGAAGGTAAAAAAGATGACAATTCTTTTAACGGAGCTCCAAAAAGACCAGGGATAAGGTATACTACAAAAGAAAAGACACTTATAATCAGGAATAATCTGAAAGTGCCAATGTGATGCAAATCGCTGTCATGCGAAAACTTAATCTTACCCATAAGATATAATCCCAGAAGAGTAAAAAGTACGATCCATATTGCCAGGAACAGATCTCTGGATAAAATTCCAAGTGAATAGACACTATCTATTGTCATCAGAAATTTCATACTGAATGCCAGCATAATAAAACCAAGTACTACTTTGATTGAGTTTAACCAGCCGCCCGATTTAGGTATCTGGTTCATAATGGAAGGGAACAGTGCGAAAATTGTAAATGGGAGAGCAAAAGCTACACCAAAGCCAACCATTCCGATCGTTGGTCTTAGTACATCTCCATTTGCAGCTTCTACCAGAAGTGCGCCAATAATCGGACCTGTGCATGAAAATGAGACGATCACGGTTGTAAGCCCCATGAAAAAGGCAGCCATAATACCTCCCTTATCAACTTTTGAGTCAGCACTGGTAACCCATTTATTTGGTAATACAATCTCAAATGCTCCGAAAAATGAGGTTGCAAACAAAACAAATAAAGCGAAGAAAAGTGTATTTGGAATCCAGTGAGTACTCAATGTATTTGCAAATCCTGCACCTGCACTTGTCAGTGAGACAATTATACCTAGTGAAGAATAGATCAATATAATGGAAATGCCAAAAATAAGTGCTTTCAGAATTGCCTTATTTCTGTTTTCAGATCCCTGGGAGAAAAAGGCAACAGTCATGGGGATCATCGGAAATACACAGGGAGTAAGTACTCCAGCAAAACCTGCCAGCAGGGAAATAAGAAAGAATTTCAATAATCCTTTGTTGGTTTTTACAGGTTCAGATGTGCTTACTGGTGTTGTACTGCTCTTAATAGCCTGACTTTCAGCCTTATCAGCAATTTTTATTGCAAATTCAACATCTTTCGGAGGAGAACAGGTGGCATTATTACAGGCCATAAAGTTGACAGTTCCTTTAACAGTAAAGACTGATTCAACAGCAATTATTTTTTGCCTGAATTCTGCAGTATTGCTGAATGTTTTAATCTTAAATCCAAAAGCTTCATCGAGAACCTCAACAGGTTTTGTAACTTCATATGGTTTTCCTGTAAATTTATAACCAGGTACAGTATCGAATCTGAAAGATGTAGGAATGGGACCTCCATCAGGTATTTCCATTGAATATATATGTGATTTTTCAGCAATAGTTGCGGTAAATATAATTTCATATTGCTTGTCTCCCTTCTGTTCATAGCTGAAATCCCATGTAACAGGATCATAGATCTGAGCAGATGTAGATAAGGTATAAAGTATTAAGGATATAAAAAGTATTAGTTTTCTCATTCTGTTGGCTATTTATATTTGATTACATAAATCCATTAACCGCAAAGGTCGCAAAGTTTTTTTGCAAAGATCGCAAAGAAATAAAAAAAAGAACTTAAACAACTTGTCCCGCTTTGGCTGGAGAGTTGCACTGAGGAAACAGAGAGTTTCACAAAGATATGAAATGACAAGATTATTTATTTTTGCCCTGAGCCCTTGGCTCTGAGCTCTGTGCCATATATCAGGCCAGGTCTATTTCATTTTCATATCGGTCGTAAAAATGATATTCGAGCATATGATATGAAGTAACTGCCTGTATCTTAAGACTTATTTTATATTTCATGTTCCATTTCCGGAAGACCGGGTAGAAACCCTTTTTAAGGTATGACGCTACAAATGGATGAACATTAAGAAGGAGCTTCCTTGTTTTAACCTTATCTACAATAAATGAGAGTCCTCTTTCAAGTTCATCTGTAAAGAGTATTGTTGGTTTTGTTTCACCTGTTCCCTGGCAGGATGGACATTTTTCATCAGTTACAATGTTCATTTCAGGCCGTACTCTTTGCCTGGTTATCTGCATTAGACCAAACTTAGTCAGAGGCAGGATGTTATGTTTGGTTCTGTCACCTGCCATCACATCCTTCATCCTATCAAAAAGCTGTTGTTTGTTTTCTGTCGATTGCAGATCAATAAAATCGACAACAATAATCCCCCCCATATCTCTGAGTCTGAGCTGTCGTGCAATTTCTGTTGCAGCTTCCATATTAACTTCGAGAGCATTTGATTCCTGGTCGTTACCTGACCTTGACCTGTTGCCGCTGTTTACATCAATAACATGAAGGGCTTCGGTATGTTCGATAATAAGATATGCCCCATGTTTGAATGAAACAGTTTTTCCAAAAAGGGCTTTTATTTGCTTATTAATTCCAAAATGATCAAATATCGGAAGAGTACTCTTATATACTTTGACGATTTTTTCTTTTTCGGGAGCAATTTCCCTGATATACTTACGAATATCTTCTGCCAGTGAAGCATCGTTAATATGAATACTGTTAAATGTCACGTTCAACATATCCCTAAGGATTGTTGAAGTCCTGTTCATCTCACCTATAAACAACCGGGGTGTTTTTGTATCCTTCCTGATAGCAGTGAAAGCCGACTCCCATTTACGGACAAGCTCTCTTAGTTCCGCATCGAGTACAGTAACTTTTTTCCCTTCAGCAACAGTCCTTACTATTACGCCATAGTTCCGTGGTTTAATACTCTGAACAAGAGTTTTAAGCCGGTTTTTTTCCTCAACACTTTCAATTTTTGAAGAGATGGAAACCTTATCAGAATAGGGCATAAGAACAAGGTTTCTTCCGGCAAGGGATATTTCTGAGGCTAATCGTGGACCTTTTGTTGAAATTGGCTCCTTTGTTATCTGAACTATAACAGTCTGCCCTGCAGTTAAAACATCAGTTATTTTACCATCCTTATCAATATCCGGTTCAGGTGTGAACTTATGTAAAGGCGGCACTTTACCCTGTTTCTGAATAGCTGTGGTATAGTATTTTTGCTGAGTTCTGAATTGAGCTCCAAGATCAAGATAATGAAGAAATGCGTCCCGCTCGTAACCTACATTAATAAATGCAGCATTAAGACCAGGCATGATCTTCTTTACCTTCCCAAAGTAAATATCTCCAACTGAAAACTTAACATTTCGCTTTTCCTTGTTTAACTCAATTAACTGCTTGTCTTCCAACAACGCTAAAGAAACCTCGGAATCACCAACATCAATGATTAAATCCTTGTTTACCACTTCACT
>JGI20214J51088_10000396_pt1 | contig 30750 bp, 29 predicted proteins | sample WetSurMetagenome_FD_51088 | JGI IMG/M metagenome (IMG submission 51088) | reverse complement strand
TGGAACTCTCGATATCAGAATTTTTGGACACTTCTCCGGCTGGGGATGTAGGACAATATCCCACAAACTGTTTGATTCTCCGACTGTGGCTTCGTTACAGCGGTTCAAAACGAGAGCCTGCTCCGGTTTTTGACATAACTCAAACTTGTAAGATTATAGCATATTATCAGGCCGGAAAAGCCTGTTTTTACTTTGCGCGGATATTTACTTTGCCGTCTAAAATTCAAAGAACACGCCGACAAAAAATTTAACTTCCCTGCCAAACCTGTTATCCCCGCGTCTCTTTCATCTGCTCTTCAATAAATTTCAGCATATCCTCTTTCTTCGGCAGTTCAAGCTGGTATTTGGAAACAAACAGCTTGTTGGTCATGCCGGCAAGCGCGTATTCCACAAAGGCATGGTCTTTTGCGGTGCAAAGCAGGATTCCGACAGGCGGGTTATCGCCTTTTGCCGTTACGTTCTTTTTGAACCAGCTTACATAGGTATTGAGTTGGCCGACATGCTCGTGTTTGAATTCGTCGATTTTTAACTCTATCAGTACATGGCATTTGAGGATTCTGTGATAAAAGACCAAATCTACAAAGCAGTTTTTCGATCCGATGAGGATACTTTTCTGTCGGGCTTCAAAACAGAAGCCATGCCCCAACTCAAGCAGAAAGTCCTGCAGCTTATCGAGCAGGGCGTCTTCAAGCGAGGATTCACTCATCACTTCTTTGGCTTTGAGTCCGAGAAATTCGAAGATATAAGGGTCACGTATATTCAGCCTCGGCTCGACCGTTTCAGCTCCTGCATTTGAAAGTTCGACAAGTTTCTTTTTGTTTTTGGACAGTCCGGTGCGTTCATAATACAGGCTGGTGATCTGGCGTTTGAGTTCCCGCACAGACCAGTTGCCGCGAATGCACCCGCTTTCATAGAAGGCGCGTTTGATGTCGTCATCCACATCCATCAGCAGTTTAAACATACTGTACGATAGATGACTGACCAGGGTTTCAGGCGGTTGGCTCAATTGTGCCGACACCGTCGGCACTTTTTCATAAGCCTGCATAAGTCCTTGTGGCAGCAAACTTTGGAATTGTGCGGTCACTGACCGCACAATCTGCGGGTAGGTTTGGTAAAATCGCAGATACTGATAAAGCTGGCGTTTCCCGCATCCGCTCACATTGTTTTTTGCCAGCTCGGCAGATAAACTCGCCAAAAGCCTGTCACCGTAACCAGCCCTGTCGGAACCGCGCAACTCGAATTCAGAGATATAGAGACCAATCAGCCAGTTTCTCAGTGTAAGGCTAATATTAACTGCCCTGCTCGCCTGTTGCGTGAGTTGAAGATCAACCTCTTTGATCGAATCGACAAGTCGCACAAAGGTAAGGTCTTTTTTAGACGCAGTCATCCCTTAAACTCCGGCTATGCATCAGTTCTTACTGATGAGTCCATTGAAGTGTGTATTTGGTGGGAATACAGGTCTCTCTTTCCCCTTTCAATACTTTGCATACCTGACTGCGGCTTCGTTACAGCAGTTCAAAACGAGAGCCTGCTCCGGTTTTCGACATAACTCAAACTTGTAAAAGTATAGCATATTATCAGGCAGAATTCTGCAGAAACTCGGGGGCAGGCCAGCAAGTGTGCAAGTAGCTTTTCCCCTCCGGCCTCCCGATTCTTTATAAATTACCGCTGTGTCCATTTTAAATCCGAGCGAAAAAGCGTCTGGCACGGGTCTATATGGACATCACAATCTGTGATTTCCAATCATCCATTTCAGCTTGTGTCAGCTGAAACATAAAATCGGCGGAAATTCTCTCAAGGGGTTCGCCGCCCCGGGAGTGAAACCCGGTCCCGGTCCGCAACGACTCAAAATGTAAAATTGTATGATTTCACAAACTTGCTGATGCGCTTTTGGGACGCCTCGATCCTCTTGTTCAATTCGATCTTGTACTGCTCAATATCAATGCTGATCCTGGCCACCCCCGTGTCCATGGCCGCCCTTGCCACTGCGGACGCCTCCCATTCAAGCAGCCGAGGGTCCAGCGCAAGCGGCACAATATAGTCGACACCGAATTCGGCCGAGTTCAGGCCGTATTTTTCCAGCAGCGCCTGAGGAACAGGTTCCTTTGCGAGGGCCGCCACTGCCTTTGCCGCAGCCAGTTTCATTTCCTCGTTAATTTTTGCGGCGCGCACATCCAGCGCCCCGCGAAAAATATAAGGGAACCCCGAGACATTATTGATCTGGTTCGGAAAATCCGAACGCCCCGTGCCCATGATGCAATCAGGACGCGCAGCCTTTGCCTCGTCATATCTGATCTCGGGATCAGGGTTGGCCATGGCGAATATGATCGGGTCCCTGTTCATGCGCTTCAGCATGTCCCCGTCAACAAGACCTCCGACCGAAAGTCCGAGGAACATGTCCGCGCCCCTGAACGCCTCGGCCATACTCGCATACTTCCTTCCCTGGGCAAAAAATCTGTTGTGCTCGTTAAGGTCGGCCCTGCCTGTATTAATATGTCCGCCTATGTCGAACATGGCGATATTCTCCTTCTGCACACCCAAAGACAGATAAAACCTGCAGGTGGCGATGGCGGCAGCCCCGGCCCCGGACACGACTAATCTGAGGTCTTCCGCCTTCCTGCCCGTTATCTCAAGGGCGTTGAGAAGGCCCGCGCCTGTAATGATCGCGGTGCCGTGCTGGTCGTCGTGGAATACCGGTATGTTCATCTCCTTTTTCAGGGTTTCTTCAATATAAAAACATTCCGGAGCCTTTATGTCCTCAAGATTGATGCCGCCGTAAGTCGGCTCAAGCGCCTTGCAGACGGAGATTACCAGATCGGGGTCTTTTGCGTTGATATTGATGTCATGGCAATTCACATCAGCGAATATCTTGAACAGCAGAGCCTTGCCCTCCATGACCGGCTTTGCGGCAGCGGCCCCGAGGTTCCCGAGCCCGAGGATCGCGGTCCCGTTCGAGACAATGGCGACAAGATTACCCTTGTTAGTGTATTTGTAAACATCCTCGGGATTCGCCGCGATTGCGCGGCAGGCCTCGGCCACTCCGGGTGAGTAGGCCATGGACAGATGCTTCTGTGTCACGGCCGGCTTGACCGGGACCAGTTCGGTCTTGCCGTTCGGATAGGAGCTGTGATACGCCAATGCCTCTTCTCTGGTGAACAGGCCCATTTTGTTACCTCCCTTGAGAGTTCCTCACATCTTAATAAGATGATAACCATATTGATGAAAAGAGTTCACCCCGGACTAAGCCCTGCTATCCGAGCCTCTTCCTGAATCTGAGCGCGCTGAGGGATATGATGATCACGCCCAGCACAAGCAGGCAGCCCAGTTCAGGCCACAGGACATCCATCCCGCTGCCCTTCAGAAAAATCCCCCTGATGATGATCAGATAGTATGTCAGAGGATTCAGATAGGCCACATACTGGAAGCCCAAAGGCATATTCTCTATCGGGAACATGAACCCCGACAAAAGCATCGCAGGCATGGCGAAAAACATAGTGGCCATGAGGGACTGCTGCTGGGTCTTCAGTACCGTCGAAATAAAAAGGCCTATCCCGAGTATGGAGAGCAGATACGCCGGCGTACAAATGAAGAGGAAGAACATGGAGCCCTTCATGGTTACACCAAACCACCACATGCCGATTGCGATGACCACAACCATATCGAAAAGGGCAATGACCGCAAAAGGGGCCGTCTTGCCTATCATAAGTTCTATCGGCCTGATCGGAGAGACCATGATCTGCTCTATGGTGCCCATCTCCCTCTCGCGGACAACCGACATGGACGTAAGGATAAGACAGACAAACATTATGACTGAGGCTATGACGCCCGGGACGTTATAATTCCTGCTCTTGAGGTCGGGATTATACCAGAACCTCGTCCGGAAATCGATGCGGGACAGCTGCGCCTTCACAGCCGGCGCGGCAAGCTCCGCCGAGTAAAGGTTTATGATCTTTGTCGCATAATTCATGGCTATCATTGCGGTATTGGAGTCGGAGCCGTCGACGATCACCTGTATCTGCGCCGGTCTCTTCTTTGCAATATCTTCTGAAAACCGTTCGTTGATCTGTATGACGCAGAGCGTCTTCCCGCGGTCGAGCAGGTCCCTGACCTCGTCCTGCGATTGCGGATAATGGGTGATACTGAAATAGCCCGACGCCTGCAGCCGCCGCGCCAGCTCCCTGCTCTCCTGCGACTTGTCGAGGTCGTACAGCGCTGTCGAGATATTATTGACATCGGTGGTAACAACGTAGCCGAACAGAAACAGCTGTATAACAGGCGCGAGGAAGAGCGGAAACCAGTTTTTCCTGTTGCGGAAGGTCTGGATGAACTCCTTGATGATCATATGCCTGATGCGTCCGAACATGTCAGTCGATCCTCTTGCTGAATTTCTTTACAGCCACCGCAAACACAACCGCGCTATATATGGTAAGCAGCAGGGTCTCGACCATCAGGGTCTCCAGGCCGCTGCCCTTCATGAAGATACTCTTGGATATCGTGACAAAATAGCGCGCGGGAATGAGGTACGTTATTATCTGCAACGGAACCGGCATATTTGAGATGGCAAACACAAAACCCGAAAGCAGCAGGGCCGGAAGGAATGACGACAAAAGGGCTATCTGGCTTGCGACCGACTGGGAACCCTTGGCGTTGATCGAGATGATGATGCCGGTGCAGACGCCGCCGAACATGAATATGCACGCCAGCGCCAGCAGAAGCAGCGGGCTGCCGTATATGGGCACACCAAACCAGAAGACACCGGCGAGCAGCGCCACGATGATATCGATTAACCCGATGGCGAAATAGGGTATAAGCTTGCCTATAATTAGTTCCGCCGGCTTTACCGGCGTGGAGATCAACTGCTCCATGGTGCCGCGCTCCCATTCACGGGCAACGGTAAGGGATGTAAGAAGCGCTACAATGACCGCCATGATTACTACTATCAACCCCGGCACGATAAAGTTCCGCGACTTGAGTTCCGGGTTGTACCAGACGCGGCTGCGGATATCGATGACCGGTTCGATCTTCACGCCGCTCATCCTCCGGCTGAACTGCAGGGCAATTCCGTTCAGGTAGCCGTCGGCTATTGTAGCTGTGTTGGAGTCGCTGCCGTCTATTATCACGCCGACCTGCGCAGGCCTGCCGGTCTTTATCGCCTTTGAAAAATCCTCGGGGATAATGACCGCGACCTTGGCCTTGTTCAGGTCGATATATGAATCCACCTCTTTATAGCTGTCGATATGGCCGATAATACTGAAATAACCGGACGAGCTCATCTCGGAAACGAGTTCCCTGCTCTCATAACTGCGGTCCCTGTCATACACCACCGCGTTTATATTGTTTATATCAAAGGTGATGGCATAGCCGAAGATGAAGAGCTGGATGAGCGGCATCAAAAAAGCGATGGTAAGGCTAAGGGGATCGCGCCATATCTGTATGATCTCTTTTTTGGCCACGGCCCTGACCCTGACGAATTTCATATGGCCGTCCCCGTCATGCCGTCTCTATCAGCGTCACAAAGACATCTTCGAGAGACGGCTCTATCTTCCCGATCTTTGTGACGACCATACCCGACTGCCCGAGCAGGTTTCCGATATTCACGGCAGCCGTGTCTGAACTCTCCACAGTTGCATGGACAAGGCTCCCGAATATCGCAGCCTCCACCCCGCCCTTTTCGAGGACATCCAGGGCCTCGACCGGCCTGTCGACCTCTATCTCAAGGACACTGCGCTTCATATAATCCCGTTTGAGTTCATTGGGAGAGCCCTCGGCAATGAGTTTGCCCCGGTAGATAAGGGCGAGCCTGTCGCAGTAATCGGCCTCATCCATATAATGCGTGGTGACGAATACGGTTGTGCCTCCGTGCGAGATGTCATAGATAAGCTTCCAGAAGTTCCTGCGGGATATGGGATCGACCCCGGAGGTCGGCTCATCGAGAAAGAGCATCGGCGGCTCGTGTATGATGGCGCAGCCGAGGGCCAGCCTCTGCTTGAAGCCTCCCGGAAGAGTTCCGGTGATGGCCTTTCTCCTCTCGCCGAGACCGGCCATGTTTATCACCCATTCCTTGCGTTCGCGGGCCTTCGGCGCAGGCACACTGTAGATGCCGCTGAAAAAATCTATGTTCTCTTCAACCGTAAGGTCTTCGTAGAGTGAAAATTTCTGCGACATGTAACCGATATGCTTTTTGATCTCTTCCGACTGTCGCATGATGTCGAATCCGCCGACAACGCCCTTCCCTTCGCTCGGCAGCAGCAGGCCGCAGAGCATCTTGATGGTTGTGGATTTTCCGGCCCCGTTCGGGCCGAGAAAACCGAACACCTCTCCCTTTCGTATGTCCAGGCTGATATTGTCCACAGCCACAAAGTCGCCGAACCTGCGGGTAAGGCCTTCAACAACAACCGCATGCTCATTGTTCATGTTTCGCGCCTCCGCCCCGGTTGCCGGAGGCCCCCTCAACCATCTCTATAAAAACATCTTCGATGGAGGGCAGGATATTCCGGTAATCTTTGATATGAATCGACTCGTCCTTCAGTCTCTCCATAACCGCAGGCAAGACCCCATCACTATCGAGCAGCGCATGGATGCGGTCGCCGTAGACATTCACATTGGCCACTCCGGACACCCCCCCGACAACAGCGGCTGCGGAGCGGGGGTCATCGAGCCATATCTCGACCATGGGTTTGCCGATTGCTTTCTTTATCTTTACCGGCTCATCTTTCACCAGCAGTTTACCCTTGTGCATGAGCCCTATACGAGAGCATCTCTCCGCCTCGTCGAGATACGACGTAGACACGAATATGGTCACCTTCTCTTTGAGCAGGTCGTAGAGTATCTTCCAGAAATCCCTGCGCGATACAGGGTCAACTCCGTTTGTCGGTTCATCGAGAAAGAGGACCTCCGGGGTATGGATAAGGGCGCAGGCGAGCCCGAGCTTCTGCTTCATGCCGCCGGACAACTTTCCTGCAAGGCGGTCTTTGAATGGGGTGAGATTGCTGAATGATAGGAGCCGCTCTATCCTCGGCGGCCTTTCCTTTTCAGGCACATCGTAGATATCGGCATAGAACATGATATTTTCAATAACGGTCAGGTCTTCATAAAGTCCGAACCTCTGGGACATATAGCCGATCTTTTCCTTGATGCGCTCGCCTTCGGTCTTGATGGAATGGCCCGCTACAAAGGCCTCGCCCGAGGTTGGTTCCATAACGGAGGTGAGAAGCCTGATGGTTGTGGTCTTTCCTGCTCCGTCCGGACCGACGAGACCGAAGAGTTCGCCCCTGTTGACCTCGAGATCGAGATGGTCTACCGCAACATTATTGCCGAAGGATTTTGTGAGGCCGGATGTCCGGATAGCTATGTCATTCATTTAATATAAATCTTGACATCGGCAGGCATGCCGGGCTTGAGGTCCTGGTTTTCGTTCTTCACCCGCACCTTTATGCCGAATACAAGCTTGACCCGCTCTTCCTGCGTCTGTATCGTCTTCGGCGTGAACTCGGTTTCGGATGAGATATAACTTACAACCCCTCCGTATACCTTGCCCTTATGCGCGTCAACAGTGATATCCGCCTTCTGCCCCAGTTTGACCAGCCCGATCTTGTCCTCTTTGACATAGACCTTGATCCAGGGATCATCGACCTCGCCGATGGTGAACACCGGCGTTCCCGGCTGCACGACTTCGCCGCGCTCGACATTCTTCTTCAGGACAACACCCGCCACAGATGCAAACAGGTCCGTATCGGAAAACCGCTCCCCGATTACCCGCAGTGCGGCCTTTGCCTGCCGCAAACGTTCTTCAGCCGCCTTTATGACCTCTTTGCGCGGCCCTTCCCTCTGCAGGCTCAACTGCTCCCGCGCGGCCCTGACCTGCTCGGCCCTTGCGTCGCAGGCGCTCTTGGCAGCGTCGTACTGCGACGCGGATATGGCCTCTTTTTTGAAAAGTCTTTCAGCCCTTTCAAAATCCCTTGAGGCCTTCACATATTCAGCTTCAGCGGCCTTCAGATTGGCCGACGCATACCTTATCTCCTGGGGCCTCGAACCCGTCCTGAGTTCTTCCAGCCTTATTGCCGCCTCGCTTACGGCAGCCCTGTTCTGCGCGACCATGCCCTGCAGTTCGGCGCTGTCGAGGACCGCGAGCTTTTGCCCTTTCTCGACCCTGCGGCCTTCGTCCGTAAGCAGTTCGACGACCCTTCCGGGAATCTTGAACCCGGTGTCGACCTTGGTCACCTCGACATTGCCGGACAATGATATGACACCGTCATCCTTTTCATTACCCCAATAATACACGGAGAAGGCGGCCGCAGCCGCAGCCGCAACAACAAGAACAGCGATAATTACGATCTTCTTTTTCATTTACGCAACCTCATGATATTCATGACATCACATTAATGATACTAGGAATACGGCAAGGATTACCACAGCGCAAAGGCCTTTACACCTGTCGAATAAAAAAAAACGCGCCGAGTCGGGATTACCGACCCCAGCGCGCCCAAGCAGACTGTTTATAAACCTACATTGACGGCTCGTTCCCTGTCTGGGGAACCGCCGGATTCTGTTGAGCGTTTTCCTGCGCCTTCTTCTGGGCCTCTTCACTGAGCTTGACCGTGTACGCGTCTCCTGACCCGGTCGGAGCCGGCTTGGGCTTATTTTTATCCGTTTCCGTCTGCGCTGCCTTTTGAATCTCCGTCGTCTGCGTGACCGCCTGACTGCTTATCGGGCTTATTGCCATAACATATACCTCCTCTCCATATAATGATTATATCAATTTATCGTGAAAATGAAGAGGTAATATCATATCCCCGTAAAATATTGGGCGCCGCTTGACACCCATCACATCTTTGCACGGCCATTCAGATATTTCGCGACGGACAGATATCGACAAGTGGGCATTCCGGATGAAGAGCCTTCCTTGCGCCGCAGGTCTTCCTGCCGTGATAAATGAAATAGTGCGTCAGATTGCCCCACTCCTTTTTCGGCGTGATCTCCATCAGGTCCTTCTCGATCTTCACGGGATCATCGTGTCTCGTGAGTCCGAGCCTGTTGGCAAGCCTTATCACATGCGTGTCCACGGCAATGCCGTCAATTATGCCGAACGCATTGTAGAGGACTATGTTGCCGGTCTTCCTCGCCACTCCGGGCAGGCCGACCAGTTCGTCCATTGTGCGGGGGACCTCCCCTCCAAATTTCTCAACGATTATACCGGCCGCCTTACGGACATTCTTTGCCTTGTTGCGGAAAAAATTCACGGAACCCAGGTCCTTTTCGAGTTCGGCCGGGTCCGCTGTCGCGAAGTCTTTGGGACATTTATATTTTTTAAAAAGCCTTTCGGTAACTTTGTTCACATGATTATCCGTAGTCTGGGCGGAAAGGATCGTAGCGACCAGGAGCTCAAAGGGGTTATTGAAATCGAGCGCGGATTTCAGGACCGGAAACTCCTTTTTCAGCCGCTTAATGATCTCTTTCATCAATGCCGGCTTGTCCATTGTCCCGCCCACTGTTCAGGCCCTCTTCCGGGCAAGCAGGTCCCCCGGCTTGAGCATGGCATATGCGAAATCCATTACAGGCGTCGGCACATGCTGCAATCTTCCCAACCTGGGGATTATCCCCACCATGGATTCGAGTTCGGACACCCTCCCAGCCTCCACATCGCGCTGCATGGAGGGCTTCATGTCCGGCGCGTTTGAGTCTATGAAGGCCATGGTAGTGTCAACAATACCCGGGTCAAGCTCCACTCCCTTTGCCGCTGCAACAGCCGCAGTCTCTGCAATTGCCGCAGCGAGCACGACGCGCGTTTCAGGCACAACACGGAATTCGCCTATTGCAGCGCGTGTCAGGCACCCGACCGCGCTGATGGCCGATATAAAGACAAACTTTGTCCAGATTTTTTCCCATATATCATGACTCGGTTCGATTGCCGCGCCTGAAGTCTTGAGCGTTTCGCAAACGTCATGAAGCCTCGTGGTGTCGGACCCGTCGATTTCGCCCACCGCAATACGGCTGAATTCACTATAATGCCCTATTATTCCGGGGGCCTCCAATGCGGAATATATCCATGTTGTCGCAGCCAGCACATGGCGAATGCCGACCATAGAGCCTATGCGTTCCGCGGCATCGACCCCGTTCTGAAGAGGGACTATAACCGTATCTTTACCGATTATCGGCCTGATCTGAACAACAGCCTCTTCGGTCTGATAAGTCTTTGTCGCAAAAATAACGAGATCGACGATTCCGATATCCGATGGATGGTCAGTCGCGGCTGCAGGGAAAACGGTAAAATTCCCATTAACGCTTTTTACCCTCAGACCATTCTGCCTGATCGCCCTGAGATGCTCACCCCTGGCAATAAAGGTCACATCCTGTCCCGCCCCGGCAAGCAGGCCTCCATAATACCCTCCAACCCCTCCGGCGCCCATGATTGCTATCTTCATATACCCTCCGGTTTGTCAACATATCTTCATTCGGATGCGGACCCGTTAAACATGGTCCGGCTGTTTTTGATTATATCAGCGGCAGGATTAATATTAAAGCGGCTATAAATTCAATATTATTGCCAGACCGTATACCACATAAAAAAATCCTGTAGTCATCATTGTTACAGGCGAAAGTTTCCCCCTGATGGTTATATCCGCCAGCATTATCAGCGCGGCCAGTATTGCGAGGATTGCGGAAAAAAGGGCGAGGCCAGAGATGTCCCATTCCGTGAACAGCAGACCGAGCGATACGGGGAACGCGGCCTGGAAGACCATTGCGCCTGCGATGTTTCCGACGGCAAGTGTGTCCTTGCCCTTTATGGTCCATGAAACGCTGTTGAATTTTTCGGGGAGTTCGGTCGCCACAGGGGCCACCAGCAGGGCAAAGATCATCGGGTTAATCCCCCAGGCGGTTGAAAGCTTCTCGAGTTCACCCACAAACAGTTGCGCCCCGCCAACCATGACTCCGAGCGCAAATAATATCTGCAGGTAAATGAATAGGGAGGATTCAAAGGCATTCTTTTCTTCGGCCCTTCCGCGTTGTCTCATATTTCGCGCCCACTTGCTGAAATAGAGCTCTTCGACATGAAGGATACCTCCGCTCTCACCCCTGAAAGTCATCACCACATATACGAAATAACCGGCCACCAGCGCAAGCGCGATGACAATCCTGCCGCCGCTTGTAAACAGAGACGCCAATATGGCAAGGCTGTACATAACGATAAAAAACCTGAGGTCTCTCTTCAGGCTGCCGACCTCGGCGTTCAGCCGGAATTTCCTTTTTTTCATCAGAAAACCTGCAAAGACAGTGACTCCTACAAGGAAAAAGGCGAGCGTCGAAAGCATGAAAGGCGCGCCGAGTATGGCCCCGACGCCTATATGCGCGCCTCCGGTCCCGCCATAAACCAGTATCGCGATAAACGGCAGTATGGTCTCGGGCATGGCTGTGCCGACAGCCGCAAAGACGCTGCCGACCACTGCCTGCGAAAGCGCAAGCCTCTTGCCGAGGGATTCGACGCCGTTGGTGAATATCTCTGCGCTGATCAGTATAAGGACCAGACTCAATAAAAGCAGCGCTGCATCAATAATCATTTATCCCGGGGACAATGCCGGATACTTCCGGCCCGTCCTTCCTCTCTGGTTTTGTTGAATTATACCGTGCGACAATAAAAAAAAGGGAGGCGGCATTATCTGCGCCCCCCCATAAGGAATAGATAATTACTTTATAAAATCTTTCAATGTCTTGCCGGCAGTGAATTTCGGGACCTTCGTCGCCGCGATCTTTATCTCCTGTCCTGTCCTGGGATTGCGTCCTTTTCTCGCCTTCCTCTTGGAAACCGAGAACGTTCCAAAACCAACCAGGGTAACCTTCTGCCCTTTCTTGAGTGAGACCTTTACTGCGTCAAGGGTTGCGTCAAGCGCCCTTCCGGCGTCGGCCTTTGTAAGGCCTGCCGCCGTTGCGATCTTATCGATCAAATCCGCTTTTGTCATCGTTTAATCACCCCTTTCATTTGATGAATTGGTGCATATTGCCTTAAACAATACCAAGATATTTAACATTTGTCAAGAGCTCTGATCACTGTTATACCGCGCCCGCTCTACCTTCTGATATGAAGGACCCCGTCCGTCTGCGAGACCTTGTTCATCAGACTCAACAGCTGGTTCCTGTCCTTGATCTCGATCGTAAAATCTATGATTGCCCTTTTGTCCAAAGTGGAAGACGCGTTGACTGAAGCGATGTTGACATTGGCGGAGGAAATTATGGCGCTCAGGCTCGCCAGTATACCGGGCTTGTCAAAAACCTCCACGGAAATCCTGGTCTCGGTCGTCAGATCGCCGTCCTGCCGCCAGTCAACTTCAATGAGTCGTTCCCTGTCAAGCGCTATCCTGTCGAGGTCGGCGCATTCCTTGCGATGGATGGTCACGCCCCTGCCTTTTGTTATGAAGCCGACGATATTGTCACCCGGCACGGGCATACAGCATCGGGCTATGCGATAAAGGACATTATCGACCCCCTTGATGGTGATGACATCCTTCACCATTTTAGCCGGTTTCGAGACCTTGGCTGCAGGCTCCTCTTCCTTTTCAGGCTCAAACCGGTTGACGACCTGACGCGCCGATATCTTTCCATAGCCGATCAGCACATAAAGGTCCTCAATGGTAAGCACACTTACACTCTTCAGTATCTCTTCCATCTTGTGCGACTTAAGCAGGGCCTGGGGCAATCCATGCCTTCTGAATTCCTCCTCAAGCAGCCTGGTCCCCAATTCGACACCCTTCTTTCTCTCTTCAGCCCTTGTCCACTGCTTGATCCTGCTCTTGGCCCGTTGAGTCACCACAAACTTGAGCCAGTCCTTGCTCGGCGTTTGCGACGGGGCCGTCATGATCTCAACCACATCACCGCTCTTCAGCTTGTACCTGAGCGGGACTATCCTTCCGTCAATCTTTGCTCCAACGCATTTGTTTCCCACTGCCGTATGGATGCTGTATGCAAAATCCACGGGGGTCGAATCAACAGGCAGTTCCTTGATATCCCCTGCAGGCGTGAAGACATAAACCGTATCGGAGATGACTTCGCCTTTTACCGCTTCGAGAAACTCCTTGGCGTCCGATATTTCTCTGACAAGGTCCCTGAGCCACTCGACAAACCGGGTATTCTTTGTATCGACCTTCTCCTTCTCCTTGTATCTCCAATGCGCTGCGATGCCCTCTTCGGCAATCTCATTCATCTCTCTGGTGCGTATCTGGAACTCCACCCTGTCGCCGCTCGGACCGACAACCGTGGTATGAAGAGACTGGTACATGTTTGATTTCGGCAGGCTGATAAAATCCTTGAAGCGTCCGGGGACAAGCGTCCACTCCGAATGCAGGATGCCGAGAATGTCATAACAGTGGGGCGCTGTATCCGTCACTATCCTGATACCGAACACATCATATACCTGCTCAAACGGTATCTTTTGCCTTATCATCTTCTGGTAAATGCTGTATGAATGCTTGAGCCTGCCCTTGATCCTGGCCTCTATGCCTTCCTTCCTGATCCTTTCAGTGATGACATTAATGACCTCGTTGATATACTGCTCCGTCTCTTCCTTGCGCTTGGCGACCTTTAACCTCAACTCCTCATACAGATCGGGCATCAGGACCTTGAAACAGAGGTCCTCCAGCTCTATGCGAAGCCATCCGATACCAAGTCTGTTTGCAAGCGGCGCATATATGTCCATGGTCTCCTGCGCTATGCGACGCTGTTTGTCCGGAGGCAGATATTCGATAGTCCGCATATTGTGCAGCCTGTCGGCAAACTTTATGAGTATGACGCGCACATCCTTGGCCATGGCAAGAAGCATCTTCCTGAAGTTTTCCGCCTGGGCCTCTTCGCGCGTCTTGAACTCGACCTTGCTCAGTTTTGTGACTGCGTCGACAAGGAACGCGATCTCCGGGCCGAACTCGGCCTTTATATCCTCGGCCGTCATGCGGGTGTCTTCAATCGTGTCGTGGAGCAGTCCGGCTGCGACGGTAGAGGTGTCGAGTTTCATCTCGACAAGGATGGCTGCGACGGCAAGAGGGTGCTGGATATATGGAGAGCCCTCCACCCTCGTCTGGCTGAAGTGCGCATCGCGCGACAAAACATACGCCTTCCTGATCAGGTCGATATTGGCTTTTGGACTATAGGAAAGCATCTCCCGGAGCAGATGCTCAATATTTTCCATTTGTCATTATACTATTTTTCCCGGACTTATTGATAAAACCCGTGCGGACAACGCGGCTGCCGGACTGCATTCAGCGGCCTGCCGACTTTATGTTAAACTAAACACCATGGATTTACTGGTAATAAAGGGCGGAAAAACTATAAAGGGCGAGGTCGTGATCAGCGGCGCGAAAAACGCCGCATTGCCGATCATAACCGCATCGATACTGGCTCCAGGCGTTCACCAGATCACGAACGTCCCTGAGTTGCGCGATGTCGCAACCATGGGACGTCTTATCGGAAACATGGGCGGACTGACCGGCTATCGCTCGGGTGTGATGACCCTCGACACCGGGCGTCTGCGCACCCCTGAGGCCCCTTACGAACTCGTCAAGACCATGAGGGCGTCGGTCCTTGTCCTCGGTCCGCTTTTGGCAAGGTTCGGCAAGGCCCGGGTGTCTCTGCCGGGCGGCTGCGCCATAGGAGGCAGGCCCATTGATCAGCACATAAAAGGCCTCGAAAAGATGGGCGCAAAGATCACCCTTGAAGGCGGATATGTTATCGCAAAGGCAAAACGGCTGACCGGCGCGCGCGTGTACTTCGACATGCCCACCGTCACCGGCACGGAGAATATCATGATGGCGGCCACGCTCGCCAAAGGCACGACCACCATCGAAAACGCTGCGAGAGAACCGGAGATCAGGGACCTGGCCGACTGTCTGGTCTCTATGGGGGCAAAGATAAAGGGCGCGGGAGAGTCCATCATAGAGATTACCGGGGTCGAAAGCCTTGTGCCGCTGGCGAACTATGCCGTAATACCCGACCGGATAGAGACCGGCACATTCATGGCAATAGCGGGCGCATGCGAAGGCGACATCGTCATCAGGAATTGCAGGATTGACCATCTGGACGCAGTAATCACAAAACTGAAAGAGGCCGGACTGCGCTTTGATGAGACCCATAAAGGCCTCAGGGTCAGGGGGCCCAAACATCTGCAGGCCTGCGCTATAACAACAATGCCGTATCCCGGATTTCCTACCGATATGCAGGCCCAGTTCATGGCCCTTATGTCCATAGCGCGCGGCACAAGTGTCATACATGAAAATATCTTCGAGAACCGCTTCATGCATGTGGCGGAATTGCGCCGCATGGGGGCCGACATCTCGATTGACGGCGGAACAGCCGCAGTCAAGGGAGTCGAACGGCTCACCGGCGCGCCTGTAATGGCCACCGACCTGCGCGCCTCGGCGTCACTGATAGTCGCAGCCCTTTGCGCAAAGGGTGAAAGCGCAATACAGCGCATTTATCACCTCGACCGCGGCTACGAGCGCATAGACCGGAAGCTCCTGAAACTCGGCGCGGATATCAAAAGGGTGACGGAATAAGCCCGGAACGGAACAACCGGCGCCGGGCTTTCGATACGACCACACATTGAGCCTATTATGGCTTTGCTTCCGAATAACAAATACCCGGTTAATCTGCCCCAACAAAAATCTTTATACGGCGCTATAATTTGAGTAGATCATCGTTAATAAACTTCCAATTGGAGAAGGAGGAGAATCATGCAGCGTATTGCTTTTATTGTCGCCGCAGTATGGGCCGTTTCAATCATGTGCGCAGGTGCAGGTTATTCCGGCGAGCTGAAGACCATAAAGCTTCTCGATCCGCAAATCACCGGAGGGAAACCCCTTATGCAGGCGCTGAAAGAGAGAAGCTCGTCCCGTTCATTCAGCCCGCAGGCATTATCGAACCAGACAATCTCAAACCTTCTCTGGGCGGCCTCCGGAATAAACCGTCCCGACACGGAAAAGCGCACTGCGCCGTCCGCCGTCAATTGGCAGGAAATAGATATATACGTCACAACCGCCAAGGGCCTGTACTTGTTTGATGCCAGGAACCAATCCCTGAAACTTCTTTTATCAGAAGACATCCGTTCGGCTACAGGCTCACAGGATTTTGTCGGGAACGCCCCTGTTAATCTTGTTTATGTGGCGGACTTTTCCAGGATGGGCAAGGCGAAGAAAGAGGACAGGGAACGCTATTCCGCTGCAGACACCGGATTTATCAGTCAGAATGTTTACCTGTATTGCGCATCCGAGGGGCTGGCGACTGTTGTGCGCGGGGCGATTGACAGGCAAAAGCTCGCCGGGATAATGAAGTTACGTGACGACCAGAGTATTATCCTGGCGCAGTCGGTGGGATATCCCGAAAAATGACCTGCCGCTTTCGGCATTAGACGCCATGGATGATTTTTCTCAATGGGCCGGCGTCAAAGGAATCGTTATCCTCAACAGCAGCGGCCGCCCGGCGGACAAGTTCAAGATTGGCCTCCAGTGACATCATGCCGCCGATGCCGAGCGTGACCACCATGGCCTCAAGGGCATAGACAATATGCGCGCGATATCTTTGCCGCAAGGCGGTGGGATCATAAGCCGTGATGCCGTGCTCCATAAGAACCTGCCGATACCTTTCGAGCAGCCGTTCTTCGTGCGCCCGCCGCGTTTCGGGAGCAAGCGCAGTGGCCAGAAAGTACGCGATATCCCCGACTCCCTCGCCAATGCGGACGAGCTGCCAGTCGAGGAATCCCGGTTGCCCCTGCTGCCAGAAGAGATTGCCCGGATGCAGATCGTGATGCACAAGGGTACGCGGGCCGTCCGCCAGCGCCTGCATGGCCCGGCGGCGCCGTCGCGAATAGCGGATGGCAGGGCCGTGAAGCTCCCGGGGAATATTGTTCCCCGCGCGCTTCAAACCGCGCCGCATCAAAGGCTCTGCCAGGACTATTCCAAGCTGGGTTTCCAGTTTTCTCACAGGACCACCCAGCCAGCGGTATTGGCTGTCGAGGATATCTTTATCCCAGAACCACGCATGGAATTGCGCAAGTTGTTCGACCACCAGTGTCGCCTCGCCGGCCGTCAACGCATCCCCTGAAGCCAAGGTCACGGCTCCGCATTCAGTCACATCAGCAAGGACCAGTATTGAACCACGGCCTCGCCTGCTCTCTGCCGCCAGGAGGGCCGGATGCAAAACCGGCGCTGATTGGGCCGCTTCCGTATAGAACCGCACTTCAGTCCTGAGAAGGCGCGGCAACGCCGTTATCAGGCGCGCCCGCCAGGACCTTGACGGCAGTTTCACAAACCAGCGGCGCGGCAGCGTCTCCGGCCCGTTGTGTTCAACGGCAAGGCGCACCCGGGTTGTCGTGCCAATGTCGACGGAAATAAGCTCTGTTCCCGACACAACGACTCCGTCGGCATGCCGATCGACAATACGTTGCGCCCAGGCAACCGTCAAATCAGCCGGTCGCCGCACAATAAGGGCCTGTGTCTGCGTATCGCCGCGCATCATTTTCGCCGTATAAGTTCCGGGGAGAATAAGAGGGTCATGTATCCTTCTACTTTTTGAACATCTTCTTCAATTCAGCCTGCGATATATTTATCCTCGTCGGTCTGCCGTGCGGACAGCGATCAGGCTCATCACAGGCCTTCAGGTCTTTCAGTATGGCCGCTATCTTTACGCTGTCAGGCAGTTCCCTGCCCCTTACCGACGAATGGCAGGCTATCCGGGCAGCCATACTGCGTCGCGCCTGCCCGATGGGATCATCTCCTGCTGCCGCCGTGACATTCCCCAGAAGACATGCGGACGAATCGCTCAACAAGGCGGCAAGATCAGCGTCGAGCAGCATCTGAGGAAGACTCCTGACTATAAGCGTCCCATGGCCGAAATCCTCCACATCGATCCCGAACTCCCTGAATGCTTCAAGGTTCCTGAGGACAACGCTGTAATCCTTGGGCTCCAGCCTCACCTGCTGCGGAAAAAGCAGCCTTTGCGAATCCATGCCGCGCTTCTTCAGAAGACGCTCGAAATTGATCCTCTCATGCGCCGCATGATAGTCGAGTATGGTAAGCCCATCCCCCCCGGCAATGGCCACAAACGTCTCGCAGACATACAGCGCAGGGATTCCGGCTTCATATTGCATTGCCTGCGGTTCGGAAAGCATTGCAGGCCGCGCCTCTTCCGGAAGGCCGTCAAATTGCGACCCGACGGCAGGGCCGTCATGAGCAACCGAATATCCGGCGCTTATATGCTCTCCGTCTGATGCGACAGAGATAAAATCTTCAACAGAGCCCTTAAGCGCCTCCCTTGCGGCGCGGTATACCAGATCATACACGCCTGTCTTGTCCCTGAACCTGACCTCTCTCTTGGCAGGATGGACATTAACGTCGATCTGTCCGGGATCGATCTCCATGAATATGAAAAAGGCCGGGTGTTTGCCCCGGGGCATGATATCATCGTAAGCCTTGTAAACCGCATGATTAATCGACGGATCTCTTATAGACCGCCTGTTGATAAAGACGAACTGGCTGTTTCTGTTGATCCGCGCATCCGCCGCCCTGCCGAAAAAGGCCGTGATCGACAGTCCCTCGTCTCCCACAGACACTTCCATCAGCCCGTCGGTAAACTGCTTGCCGCAAACCTGCGCCAGACGCTCGCGCAGAGACGAAGCAGGAGAGAGCGAAAAGAGATCGTCCTCCTCGACCCGCAGGACAAAGCCGATATCATGGTGAGACAGGGCCTCTCTCGTAACCACATCGATGATATGATGGTTCTCCGTGGTGTCCGTCTTCAGGAACTTCCTGCGCGCAGGCGTATTGAAAAAAAGGTCTTTAACCTCTATAAATGTGCCCGTAGCCGGGCAATCCCTGACATCCTTTACCTCTCCGCCCGCTATCTCGACTGCGACCCCGACCGCCCCACCTGAATCCCCCGGAGCCGTGACAAGCCTGACCCTTGAAACAGACGCTATGGACGATAGGGCCTCTCCCCTGAAGCCCATTGTGCGGATGCGATACAGATCATCCTCTTCAGTGATCTTGCTGGTGGCATATCTTTCGAATGCTGGCAGCGCATCATCACGGCTGATCCCGCAGCCGTTATCCGAGACCCTTATGAGCTTTTTCCCGGCCCCGGATATGGTTATCTCTATGCGCGTACTGCCGGCGTCAATTGAGTTCTCTGCAAGCTCCTTGACGACGGAGGCCGGCCGCTCGATGACCTCACCGGCCGCAATCTTGTTCCTCAGCAGAGGAGGAAGCGCCCTGATCCTGTTCATAGTCTATATTCTAACCCACCCTATCAATAAACCGTCAAAGGCCGGCAAGACGCGCAGACAATCTCGGCGCAGGCCATGAAAAGGGAAAGGGACGACAAACCGCCCCTTTCCCCCAAATTAATCCGTTGACTGATAAAAAAATATTATTTCTTGCTGAGGATTGCGTCCTTTGCGGCCTTTGCCACCCTGAACTTCACAACCTTCTTGGCCGGTATCTTGATCGCCGCTCCGGTCTGCGGGTTTCTGCCCATGCGGGCCTTGCGCTGCACCAGCACTATCTTTCCGATACCGCAAAGCGTAAAAGAATTCTTTGCTTCCTTGTACGCAAGCTTTGCAATCTCCTCAAGCACGGCTGCAGCCTGGGTCTTCTTGATGTCCGCCTTGTTTGCCAAGTGCTCTACGATCTGAGACTTTGTCATAGCTTTTGCCACAATATTCCCTCCCGGATAAAATAATTACTAAGAGCTTTAATAGTATAATATATTATTACAAGAAACAAGTATACAAATCACAAATTTTTCAAAAAAATTTTCAGGTCCGGATTCCGGCCGGTCAGGGCATATGTATTGAGATTTCATAAGTCCCGACTCCGACCCTGTCCATAATCCCCTTTTCCCACAGCAGTTCGGTCACCTTGACCCTTGAGTTTTTCGGAGCCATAATTATCAGTTTCACCCCCTCTCCTACAAGCCCTTTCCACTCTTCGGCCTTTTCAGGATTGATGGACCCCTCAGTCTCGACCTCGACATTCGCCAGCACAAGGCCGTGATTGCCGAGCACGATGTCCGGAGAGCCCTGCGGATTAACACGCGCCTCATTGTAATCTCTCGAAAACTTGTTCCTCATATGGTCAACGATCAGATCATGAGTAAGCTTTTCATTCTGCATCAGGCATCCTCCCCTCCGGTTTCGTCATTATCCACCCTTTTCCTGTTGATGAAGTCGACGTTTATAACATTCCCGCAGCCCTTACCCGAAATATTGCCTGATTCTTCCACATTGAAGGTGTCGGGAGGCGTATGACTTTTATCCGGTCCTTTTTCACCAACCGCTGCAAATAACTGTACCCTCATCTCGGGTGAATATACGGCCGCTATACTGCCGGCAGGTATAAAACATTTCTGCGGGGATGAGCCGAAGGTTAGCGTCGCGGTTATGCCGTAATCATCCCATATGAATTTCATCCGGTCATTGAAGGCAAGCGTAAGGCCGGACTTCCTTTCCTCGCCCACAAAACCGCGCCTGCCGATCACCACCTCCGGCGAATACCTGACAAGAGCCATCACCCTGCCGGTTTCTGCAAGCAGCTCGTAAAATACATACCTCTTCAGGCTATTTACACGTTCTTCTTTTTCCATTCGTCTTGCCCTCTGCGCCTTCCGCCTCCGACCTGCTTATCATATATACCACTATACCGGCCATTATCATGATCCCGCTCAGCAGCTGCCCCATTGTAAGAAACCCGAAAAAGAACCCGAGTTGGGCGTCCGGCTCCCTGAATAATTCAACAAAAGACCTGAACACACCATAAAGGACCAGAAAAAGCGCGGTGACCATGCCTTTCCTGACCCGCCCCCTGATCATCCAGAGGATGGTGAAGAGCACAAAACCCTCAAGAAAACATTCATAAAGCTGTGAAGGATGCCTCGGCAATACCTCGCCCGGGAATATCATGGCCCACGGCACATCCGTGACCCTGCCGTAGAGTTCCGCGTTTATAAAGTTGGCTATCCTGCCGAACCCGAGGCCGATGGGCGCCGTAACCATGACAATATCCGCGATCAGCAATTTGTCCGCCCGCGCCTTGTTGCAACATATCAGGCCCGCGAGGACCGTGCCTATTAGGGCGCCGTGAAACGACATGCCGCCATGCCATATTGCGACTATTTCGAGCGGATTCCAGAAAAAGTAGACCGGGTTATACAGAATAACATAGCCCAGACGCCCGCCGAGTATCAGCCCAATGATGAGATATGAATATAGTGTTTCGACAAAGTCCTGCCCGAGGTCGAGCTTTAGTTTTTTGATCTGGTACTTTACGAGGAACCATGATGCGACAAACCCGACAAGATACATCAGACCATACCACCTGACTGCAACAGGGCCCAGCTCGTATTGGCCTAAAATATACGGCCCCAATCTCACAATCTCGGGATCAATATACGGATAAGGTATCATAATTTATATGTACAAAGCCGTTTTCAGACAGCGGCTGATTCCCCACGTCGTCAACTCCGCGTTATGCTGCAATCCCGGCTTAGTCCCTTCCTCCTTTTAATCTTTATATGCCTTATGGATATATACGCAGCCCATGCTCAACCGCTTCATGTCGCACCGGCTGAAGCCTGCGCCGATAATAAGTTTAGCAAATTCGTCCGGCCTGTGAAACCTTTGGATTGAATCTCCGAGGTATACATATGCGTCCCGATTCGAAAAAAGTCCTGCTATAAAAGGGAGGACCCTCCTCAAATAAAAACCGTAGGGCCGTCTTATGACTCCCTCCGGCATCGAAAATTCGAGAAACACCACACGCCCGCCCTTTTTCATCACCCTGTAAATCTCTCCGAGGGCTTCCCCGGTTTCATGCATGTTCCTGATACCGAAGGCGCATACCGCGCCGCTGAAGGTCTCCGGTCCGACAGGCAGCGCATAAACCGAGCCCAATAGCGGCGAATACAAATCGCCCGGGACCTTCTTCCTTGCCGGTCGCAGCATATCGGGGCTGATATCGATCCCTATCACCCTTACCCCCTTGCGAACAACCGCCACGGAGCTGTCACCCGTTCCGGTTGCAAGATCAAGGACCAGATCGTCTTCCTCAGGGGCCAGTTCCCCTGCCATAACACGCCGCCAGTAATAATCCTGCCCGAACGAAAGCAGGTGGTTAAGGAAATCATATCTGCCTGCGATATTATCGAATCTCAAAAAAACCTCTCCCCGGTCGCGCCCGCAAATATCAGCCATGTATCTTCAACAACTCCACAAGCCCGCTTCTGATCAGCTTTACGGCGATTGCGGCAAGCAAAAGTGAGGCGATCTTTGCGAATGCCAGCGCGCCGTTGCTGCCGATCAGCTTCATTATAAACTCAGCGTTATAGAGAAGCGCCCACGCCAAAATAAAGCAGACAATCAGAGACACGATGACCGGCAGAAATCCGTAATTCCCGAGCAGCACAAGCGTGGTGGTCAAAGTGGCCGGCCCGGCAAGCAGAGGTGTGCCTATCGGGACCACCCCGAGGGCGGCCGAAGCCATATGACGTGTTTTGCTTTCCGGAAATACAATATCGACAACCGAGAAAATGAACAGCAGTATGCCGCCCGCGACCATAAAGTCATGCACTGTTATCCCTATTGCCCGGAATACAACGGCGCCCAGCAGCATGAATCCGGCCGACACCAGAAAGGCCGTGAGAGCGGACTGCAGCGCAATCATATTCCTCTGCTCCGGGATTTCCGCCGTCATCGAAATGAATATAGGCAGAACGCCCGGCGCGTTTATCGCAATAAGCATGGAGATAAAGCAGGTCAGATATATCTCATAATCCATATGAATGTATTGTAGGGATATGCGGAATAATTATCAACGGGCCGATACAGTCCCACCCCCGGATCTGTCCGGTTGCGGGAACAACAAAACATTGCCGTATTTGTCTTGACATAATCAGCTCACTTCTGCAAAAGTATCCCATGGTAAAGAATTATTCCAACGACAACTTTTACTTTTGGTGGGGATTCTATTTTAGAATGTCTGCCACGGGGGCGTGTTGACGGCGGAATAAAAACCAAATCAACCGAAAGCCGAGGGCAGACAGAGGGTCCCCGGCTTTTTTATTGATTTTTTGTCACACCCAAAAAGGCCGGGTAACTCCCCGGCCTTTTTGCTTCGGAGAAAAAGGAGAGTGTGATGATTATCGTGATGAAGACAGGAGCTACAAAGAGAGAAAAGGAAGAGGCCCTGGGCAGGATCAGGGAGTTGGGGTACAAGCCGCACGTTATTCACGGCTCCACAAGGGATGTTATCGGAGCCGTCGGAGACGAACGCGAAAAAAAGATGGTAATCGGGGCGATGGAGGCCATGAGCGGCGTCGAAAGCGTAATGCCCATACTAAAGCCCTACAAACTCGCTTCAAAAGAGGTGAAGAAGGAAAAGAGCATAATCAGGATCACCGACTCGCTTTCCATCGGCGGGCCGCAATTGATTGTAATGGCGGGCCCATGCGCCATAGAGAGCGAGAAGCAGATCATCGAGACCGCAATAGCAGTGAAAGAAGCGGGGGCGCATGTGCTTCGCGGAGGGGCCTATAAGCCGAGGACCTCTCCCTACTCTTTTCAGGGCATGAAAGAAAAAGGATTAAAACTGCTCGCCAAGGCAAAGGCGGTCACCGGGCTTCCGCTGGTCACCGAGGTGGTCAATCCCGAGTCTGCCGACCTGGTGGCCGAGTATGCCGATATTCTGCAGGTAGGCACAAGAAACGCGCAGAATTTTGAACTGCTCAAAAAGGTGGGGCGGCTTAAAAAGCCCGTATTGCTCAAAAGGGGCATGTCCATGACGATCAGCGAACTGCTCATGAGCGCCGAGTATATTATGAGCGAAGGCAATCTTTCGGTAATATTGTGCGAGCGGGGCATAAGAACATTCGAGACCGCCACACGCAACACCCTCGATCTTTCCGCGATCCCGGTATTGCAGGGCGAAACGCATCTGCCTATAATAGCCGACCCTTCACACGCAACAGGGAACCGTAATTATGTAGCTCCGATGTCTTTCGCCGCCATAGCCGCAGGCGCAGACGGCATCATGATAGAGGTGCATCCGGATCCGGAGCATGCGACGTCGGACGGGCCCCAGTCTCTTACCCCGAAAAATTTCAGCGCCCTGATGAAAAAACTGCAATTGTTTGTGGAGGCGTCCGGAAGGGAGCTTTAGGTGGAAATGCAAATTTATATTAACTTATGCGCAGAATTTTGCTACAATAGCAGGTAGTTTGTCCGGGTGTATATTTCGGCGCATGATGGAGGGACCCTTATAAACTGGTACTACAAACACGGCGATGAGAAAATCGGCCCGGTTACCGACGAGCAGATAAAAGAACTGGCGCGCATCGGCAGGATATCGGCGGAGACCCCTGTCTGGAACGAGATTATCGCCAAATGGCGCGCATATGGCGAGATAAACGGGGCAGGAAAGGCAGCGGCGCAGCCGCGTTCCAACCCGGACAGCCCTTTCAGTCCGCCCACGGGCGAGTGGTCGGGCCTGCAGCAGACAGCAGACTCGTCTTATACCCCGGAGCCTGAAGGTAATTTCCAGACCTATGAAGTCCAAAAGCCGGAATCTTATTGCAACCGCTGCTTCAGAAAATTCCCCGCCTCGGAGATGAAGCAGACCGAAATCGGGCCGGTCTGCGCAGCCTGTTCTGATGCGAAAAGTTACGCGTTGGGGGGGAGCGAAAGCGCGGGCGGCTCATCATACAGGGTCGAGTTCACCGGATCGGGCAGGGAGTATTTCAGGATATGGATCGTCAATCTGTTCCTTTCAATAATTACCCTGGGTATATATTCCGCATGGGCCAAGGTGCGAAAGAACAAATATTTCTACCGCAACACGCGCATCGCGGGATCGAGTTTCGACTACCACGGCAACCCCAGGGCAATACTAAAGGGCAGGATAGTCGCGGTAATCATCCTCGCGGCCCTCTACTTTTCGCAAAGGGTGCATCCAGGGCTCTACGTGATGGTGGGAATAATAGTCGGGCTTATCCTCCCATGGATGATAGCCCGTTCATTTGCCTTCCGCCTTTGCAACACAAGCTGGCGCGGCATACGCATGCGCTTTCACGGCTCTATTTCCGAAGCCTATATTACAAGTCTGCTTTACGGATTTCTCACTGTTATTACCCTCGGAATATGTTTTCCGCTGCTGTACCGGCAGATCCGGCTTTACCTGGTGAACAATGCGGCGTACGGCACAACCAGGGGAGAACTCACTGTTTCTGCGGGCCGGGTTTACGGCGTATTTATCCGCACTATCCTGATAGGAATCGCCGTGTCTGCAATTATGTCCGTTGTCGCCGGGTTCTTTTTCAACTACCTGGGCTCTCTTTTCTTCAAGTCCGGACGGCTAAGCCAGACCATGATCATTTTTATGATGATACTGTTTTTCGCTTTATATCTGTTCTACCGCGTTATTGTGCAGTCTTTCTTCCGTACCCATATGGCAAACCTTATGTGGGATCATTGCAAGATAGGGTCCATAAGCTTTGAGGCCGGACAGCGCGCGCGCGACCTCGCGAGCATCATAGCGAGCAATGCGCTGCTTACCTTTGTCACCCTCGGTTTTTACTGGCCCTGGGCGAGGATACAGCTCGCCAAATATTATGCCGACACTCTTGTAGTCCATGCCCCCGACGGCCTCAACAACTTCGTTGCTGATGTCGAATCGGCGGTTGCCGCAGCAGGAGATGAGGTTACAGAGGCTCTCGATGTCGACTTCTCATTCTGACCTTAATGTCAAAGCGGTCTCCGGACACTATTACGACGGCGTCAGCAGTCGTGTCTTTAATGTAACCTTCAGCATACAGGGCGGCCACTGCCGACTTACCGGAGACGGGCTCGATAAAACGATTCCGGTTTCGGACATAGAGCTGTCCGAACAGCTGGATAAAGCCCACAGGATTCTGCGCTTCAGGGACGGCAGTTCCTGCGAGATGCCTGACAACGGGCATCTCCTTGCAATACTCGACCATTCAGACCTCAAAGACTCCTTTGCGAACCGTCTTCAGCGCTCATGGCGCTGGGTCGCATTTTCCCTTGCGCTGCTCGCCGTCGTCTTCTTTGCAGGATACAAGTGGGGCACACCCTTCGTAGCCGAAAAACTGGCGTACCGGCTCCCTTACAGCGCGCTCAAGATGGTAAGTCAGCAGGCGCTTTCGACTATTGACGGACAGCTCCTGAAGCCTTCCAAACTGTCTCCCGAGAGACAGGCACAGTTGCGTGAGCGTTTCGCCGCGGTGTATTTCCCGCAGGCGGTGAAGATCCCCGTCACAATCGAATTCAGGGACAGCCCCCTGATCGGCCCAAATGCCTTTGCCCTGCCGGACGGGACCATTGTATTCCTGGACCAGCTGGTGCAGCTTGCAGGCAGCGATGACGAGCTTGTGGCCGTATATGCGCACGAGGCCGGACATGTTGCGAACCGGCACAGCATGCGGCAACTGATCCAGTCATCCATTGTGGCAATTGCGCTGGCCGCGTATTTCGGAGATGTTAGCAGCCTTGCCGGGGCCCTTTCCGGATTCATACTCCAGGCAAAGTATTCGAGGGACTTTGAACGGGACGCCGACCGCTATGCCGCGATCACCTTAAAGGCCAATAACCTTTCCCCAAGGCTGCTCGGCTCATTCCTGAACAAGCTGGAGGAAGCCCACAATAAAAAAACCGGTTCCCGGGGCAAAGACAAGACGCTCGATTATTTATCTTCCCATCCTTCAACAGACGAGAGGATGAAGGAGATGGAGAAGATCCCGGACCGCTGAGGCGCGGCTTGAATCGCGGCATATATCAGTCCGGCAGTGATGCGATGTCTGCAAGCGCTTTTTCTACAATTGAATCCGGCAGCCTACCTGAAATGTGATTGGGATTAATAAAATGGAGATCATACATTCCCTTGATCCTATCCAGCTCCCGGATTTCTATTTTCATCTCTTCAACCCGGATCCTGATGTCACACTTCTCAAAACACTCACGGTTTATGATTCTCCCCTCCATGTCTTCTTCCGTTGCAGAAATAAGCCAAAGGCGCACTCTGAATCCTTCCATCTGCAGCTTGGCGCGCATATCGCAAATTGTCGCATAATCGGAGTATACAAGCACGACATTTTTCCCGCTGTCAACCTGTCCGCGAATGAAATGCATATCCACGGCATACCAGTTTTCATTTTTCACATAAAAATAGGACAACTTGTTCAGACGCAGCCTTGAGCAATAAACATAATTGGATATGAACTCATATGAGCTGTTCTTCTGTTCTCCTATGCGCGGCCCTCGCGTTGTTATTTTTCTGCCGCGGACAATAGAACTGTCTTTATCCATTAAAGCGTCTATCAGCGCATCCTTGCCGGACCCCGACGGGCCGCTCAATATGAAGAGACTTCCTTTCATAGAAACTCCTCCTCACCTGTCGATATGACGAAAACAGTAAATACTTTCCGGGCCGACTTCCTTTTCCATAACAAGACCCCTCTTCTCCCGGCAATTATTCTGATCAGGTTGCCTTTATTTTAGCATATTGAAAATGGAGACAAGGGTAAATAGTGTCAACCGGGATTGGTTACGGCGATTAATCGGAGCTGCCGCAATTTTCCCGCGCTGCCGGCAAACAACAATATTGCTTACAGCACATAAATTCCTTAAAATGTTATAGTTAAATTTATGCCTGACTATCCGGATCCCAGGAGATGATTATGAAATACCGGACAAGATATTTTATTTCCATCATCCTCTTTATATCAGCGTCGGTTTCACTCCAGGCGGTCTCATATGCCGCTTCCTGTTCAAAAGATGAGACCTACTTCAACATGGGCAATAAATACGTAAGAGAGCAGTTCCATGACAGGGCCATAGAGATGTTCACCAAATTCATAGAATCAAATATGGACATACAGCCCGAACCGGATTGCAGGAAGACCGCGACTGCAAATCTTGCGGCGGCATATTACAACAGGGGGAATACATATCTCTTCAAACTCTTTGCGGACAGGGCGATAGATGATTTCACCGAGGCCATCAAATTTAACGGGAATGTCCCGAATTATTATTACTATCGCGGCCTCGCCCATGCCAAAAGCGTCAAGGGCGCGCCGGAGCTGCGCAAAAAAAGGCAGATGGCGGATCTCGCCCGCGCGACAAAACTCGATCCCAATTACGGACTCAAGGCTTTATTCATGCTCGGGCATGACCTGATTACCTATAAGGTCGTCCCTGAATATCCGGGGGAGACCGATGATGTCAAAACAATACTGGATGCGGGCATGGGCATTAATCTGGCCGACGCCGAAGGCCGGAGGGCCCTGATGTATGCGGCAGCATGGGGCCATGCGGAAACGGTAAAACTTCTTCTGGCAAAAGGCGCTGATCCGGCGCTTAGGGACAATAAGGGGAACAGCGCGCTCATGCTTGCAGTCGCTGAAAAAAGGGACAATACTGTCGGCCTGCTCGAACCCGCCGCCAAAGGAGAAAAAGACTATTACTCGCTGGCCCTGTTTTACCTTGATAAAAAAAAGGCCGATTCTGCAAATGCCCATATTGAACACGCCATAAAACTGGACAACGGCAATCCGGTCACAAGATTATTACAGGGAGACATCTTTATGGCCATGAAGGATTATGCCAGGGCGATCTCCTCCTATCAAAAGGCTTTGGAACTCGAACCCGACAATAAAACCGCGCTTTCCAAACTCTCCCTGTGTTACAGCAGCAAGGCGGCGGAGGGCGCGCCCGAAAAATATCCGACGCTCGCAAATAAGGCAATCTCCCATCTGCAGGTAGGGGAAACGGACATTGCGACAGATCTGTTCGGCCGTGCCCTCGACCTCCTGCTCAAAGAAATGGAAAGAGAGAAAAACCCGAACAGATATCAGTCGGCCTCCTGGTATTCTCTCTTTGTTTCAAGATTCAGGGACGCGGAGAAATTCGCCGGTGAAGGTCTGAACATGGACAATCGGGCCTATACACTGAGACTGAATCTCGGCCATGCCCTTCTGTTGCAGGGCAGGCAGGATGATGCGCTGACCGAATACCGGAAATATCTCGAACATGACCGCGCAGGCTCTGTGACCGCGCTTCTCAAGACACTTAATGAGGATATGGCGCTGCTCAGGATGCGCTATCCCGAGAAAAAAAGCCTTTTTGACTGGGTGACTGCCCAGCTCTATTTTAATAACTGAGCCCTGGTTCCCCTGCGTTATCCGTTATTTTCAAAAAAAAGGCAGGCCCTTTCCCTTGCCTGATCCAGACTGCTGCTGCTCTGGACCCTGACGGCCAGCCGGTGTCCGAATTTATAGTTCCTTGCAAAATAGTGTGTGAATTCCTTGAGCCTGCCGAGCCTGCGCTCGGGCCGGAACAGCTCTTTGAGAAGTTCGATAAAGTTTTCATAAACATCCGGAAGCGACACTGCCCGCGCCGGGATTTCACAGCCGTATAATTCCCGCGCAATCTCCGCAAAAAGCCAGGGACTTGTCACTGCGCCGCGGCCCGGCATCAATCCGTCCGCCCCGGACAGGCGCAAACACTCTCTCGCGTCTTCGACGGAAAATATACCGCCGTTGGCGATGACCGGGATTTTGAGCGCGGCCTTTATTCCGGCAATACATTCCCAGCGCGGCCTTCTGATAAAAGGCTCGTCTTTAAGCCTGGCATGGACCGAAATCATATCAATGCCCTCCCCTTCCAGCATGGAGCAGAAGGCCGTCAATTTATGTTCGTCGAGTTCGCAGCCGAGCCTGATCTTTGCGGTAAGGGGCAGTTGAGTAAGCTTTCTTGCGTCCCCCAGCATGCTGCGAACAACCTCGGGTTGCTCCATCAACATCGCTCCGCCCCCGAACCTGCCGACCGCAGGCGCCGGGCACCCCATATTGAAATCAATAGAGTCGGCCCCGAGCCTTTGAAGTATGTCTATGGAAGGCGCTACATCGCCTTCCGAGGCAATCAGCAGCTGATAGGAAAGCGGCCTTTCCGCACCGGTCCTGATGAGAAAAGGGGAAATATGCGGGTTCTCTGAAGGCAGCCTTTTTGTGGAAAGCATCTCTGTTGATAAAAGGCCGACCCCGCCGAAGCCCATACATATCTGCCTGAATGCGCTGTGCGTAATGCCGGCCATCGGCGCCATAAGCAGCGGCGGGTCGATCACAAGATTGCGGATCCGGATTTTATGAAGGGATGATTGCATTATATTAATTAAGGCGCAAAAATGGGTTGTTCCGACGGCATGGATAGACGCGCCTCGGCCCGCCAAATTAAAAAATAATCCTTTTCAAACGCAGACACAAATAAAAGCGCTTGATATTCTTGTTCGAAATCGCAACTCAACGACTGCGCCGAGCCGTCGACTCATCCTTCCATGCCGTCTTTTATGGCTTACCCGGTTTTCTAATGACAACTCCGTGGTAAATTGCCCTGCTCTTACTCGCAAAGCCCTCCTGTATCCCGGAGGGCTTTGTATAATATTAAACACAATTACAGCGGCAGGTTGAGCTTGAGATAGAGTTCCCTGAGCTGCTTCTGATCGACAGTGGACGGCGCGCCGCTCATCATGCAGAAGGCCTTCTGCGTCTTGGGGAATGCGATCACTTCCCGGATGGAGGCCGCGCCCGCCATCAGCATAATCAGCCTGTCAAGGCCCAGCGCTATGCCGCCATGCGGCGGGGCTCCGTACTGGAGCGCGTCGAGCAGGAAGCCGAATTTGGCGTTGGCCTCTTCATCGCTGATGCCGAGCAGGCTGA